>ENA-ORXR01005231-ORXR01005231.1-marine-metagenome-genome-assembly--contig:-NODE-5231-length-10417-cov-4.484236_pt1 | contig 10417 bp, 6 predicted proteins | sample MGYA00237866_ERZ511479 | MGnify/ENA metagenome assembly ERZ511479
GTATCTCTGGCATCGCCAGAGCGTATCCTGTCGTGGTCTTTCGGTGAGATCAAGAAGCCCGAAACCATCAACTACCGCACGTTCAAGCCCGAGCGTGACGGCCTGTTCTGCGCGCGCATCTTCGGCCCCGTGAAGGACTACGAATGCCTGTGCGGCAAGTACAAGCGCATGAAGTACAAGGGTATTACCTGCGAGAAATGCGGCGTCGAGGTGACGCTGTCCAAGGTGCGCCGCGAGCGCATGGGCCATATCGATCTCGCCTCGCCCGTCGCGCATATCTGGTTCCTGAAATCCCTCCCGTCCCGCATCGGCCTGATGCTCGACATGACTCTGCGCGACCTCGAACGCGTGCTCTACTTCGAGAACTACGTCGTCACGAATCCCGGCATGACCGAGTTGACCGCCGGCCAGCTGATGAACGAGGAGGAGTTTCTCGACGCGCAGGACCAGTTCGGGGCCGAGAGCTTCGAGGCGGGCATCGGCGCCGAAGCCGTGCGCGACATGCTGGCCAGCATCGATCTGGAGCAGGAAGCGCAGACGCTGCGCGAGGATCTGGCCGAAGCCACCGGCGAGCTGAAGCCCAAGAAGATCATCAAGCGCCTCAAGGTCGTGGAAAGCTTCATCGAATCGGGCAACCGCCCCGAATGGATGATTCTCACCGTCGTGCCGGTCATTCCGCCCGAATTGCGCCCGCTGGTGCCGCTGGACGGGGGCCGGTTCGCCACGTCCGATCTCAACGACCTGTACCGCCGCGTCATCAACCGCAACAACCGCCTCAAGCGGCTGATCGAATTGCGCGCGCCCGACATCATCATCCGCAACGAAAAGCGGATGTTGCAGGAAGCCGTCGACGCGCTGTTCGACAACGGCCGCCGGGGCCGCACGATCACGGGTGCCAACAAGCGCCCGCTGAAATCGCTGGCCGACATGCTCAAGGGCAAGCAGGGCCGCTTCCGTCAGAACCTTTTGGGCAAGCGCGTCGACTTCTCAGGCCGTTCCGTGATTGTGACCGGCCCCGAGCTGAAGCTGCACCAATGTGGCCTGCCGAAAAAGATGGCCTTGGAGTTGTTCAAACCATTCATCTACAGCCGTCTAGAGGCCAAAGGCCTCAGCAGCACTGTCAAGCAAGCCAAGAAACTGGTGGAAAAAGAGCGCCCCGAGGTGTGGGATATCCTCGATGAGGTCATCCGCGAACACCCCGTCATGCTGAACCGTGCGCCCACGCTGCACCGTCTTGGCATTCAGGCGTTCGAGCCTGTGCTGATCGAAGGCAAGGCGATCCAGCTGCACCCGCTGGTCTGTTCCGCCTTCAACGCCGACTTTGACGGTGACCAGATGGCCGTGCACGTTCCCCTCTCGCTGGAGGCCCAGCTGGAAGCGCGCGTGCTGATGATGTCGACCAACAACGTGCTGTCGCCTGCCAACGGCGCGCCGATCATCGTACCCTCGCAGGATATGATCCTCGGCCTTTACTACACTACGCTGGAGCGTGACGGCATGGTCGGTGAGGGCAAAGTGTTCGGCACCGTCGACGAGGTGCAACACGCGCTTGACGCGGGCGAGGTGCATCTGCACGCCAAGATCAAGGCACGGATCAAACAGATCGACAACGAGGGCAACGAAGTGCTGGTGCGCTTTGATACGACCCCCGGTCGCGTCCGTCTGGGCGCGATGCTGCCGCTGAACGCGAAGGCGCCGTTCGATCTGGTCAACCGTTTGCTGCGCAAGAAAGAAGTGCAGCAGGTCATCGACACCGTCTATCGCTATTGCGGGCAAAAGGAATCCGTCATCTTCTGTGACCAGATCATGACAATGGGTTTCCGTGAGGCGTTCAAGGCGGGTATTTCGTTCGGCAAGGACGACATGCTGATCCCTGACAGCAAATGGCCGCTGGTGGAAGAAACCCGCGAGCAGGTCAAGGATTTTGAACAGCAGTACATGGACGGCCTGATCACCCAGGGTGAGAAATACAACAAAGTCGTCGATGCATGGTCAAAATGTAACGACAAGGTCACCGATGCCATGATGGGGTCGATCTCTGACACCACCTACGCCGAGAACGGTTCCGAGAATGAACCGAACTCGGTCTATATGATGGCGCACTCCGGTGCGCGGGGATCCGTGACGCAGATGAAGCAGCTGGGCGGTATGCGTGGCCTGATGGCCAAACCGAACGGCGACATCATCGAGACGCCGATCATCTCGAACTTCAAGGAAGGTCTGACCGTTCTTGAGTACTTCAACTCCACCCACGGTGCGCGTAAGGGCCTGTCGGATACCGCTTTGAAAACAGCCAACTCCGGTTATCTGACACGCCGTCTGGTGGATGTGGCGCAGGACTGCATCGTGCGCATGCATGATTGCGGCACGGATGTTGCGATCACAGCGACTGCGGCCGTGAACGACGGCGAAGTCGTCAGCAGTCTGGCGGAGCGTTTGCTGGGCCGTGTCGTGGCCGAGGACATCATGCGTCCGGGCACCGAGGAAGTGCTGGCAGCTGCCGGCACGATCGTGGACGAGCGTTTGTCGGACATCATCGACGAAGCGGCGGTCGCCTCTGCGCGCATCCGCAGCCCGCTGACCTGCGAGGCCGAAGAGGGCGTCTGCGCCATGTGCTATGGTCGTGACCTTGCACGCGGTACACTGGTCAACCAGGGCGAGGCCGTCGGCATCATCGCGGCGCAATCCATCGGTGAGCCGGGCACACAGCTGACGATGCGGACGTTCCACATCGGCGGCGTTGCACAAGGCGGCCAGCAGTCCTTCCAAGAGGCGGGGCAGGCGGGCAAGATCCACTTCGAGAACTCGAACACGCTGCAAAACTCCTCTGACGAGACGATGGTCATGGGCCGCAACATGAAGATGCTCATCATCGACGAGAACGGTGACGAGCGGGCGAGCCACAAGGTCGGCTACGGCACCAAGCTGTTTGTCAAAGAAGGTCAGGAAGTGGCGCGCGGCGACAAGCTCTATGAGTGGGATCCCTACACCCTTCCCATGATCGCCGAAGCTGCGGGTACGATCAAACACGTCGATCTGATCTCTGGCATCTCGGTCAAGGACGAGACGGACGATGCGACAGGCATGACCCAGAAGATCGTCATCGACTGGCGTTCCGCCGCCAAGGGGAACGAGCTCAAGCCCGAGATCATCTTGCAGGATAAAGACGGCGAGCCACTGCGCAACGCAGCCGGCAACCCGATCACCTATCCGATGTCGGTGGACGCCGTTATGTCCGTCGAGGATGGCACCGAAGTAGAGGCAGGCGACGTTATCGCCCGTATTCCGCGCGAAGGCTCCAAGACCAAGGACATTACCGGTGGTCTGCCACGGGTTGCGGAATTGTTCGAGGCACGTCGTCCAAAAGACCACGCGATCATCGCCGAAATTGATGGCTATGTGCGCTATGGCAAGGACTACAAGAACAAGCGCCGCATCGCGATCGAGAGCTCGGAAGATCCCGATCACAAAGTCGAATACATGGTGCCCAAGGGCAAGCACATCCCCGTGGCCGAAGGCGACTTTGTCCAGAAGGGTGACTATATCATGGACGGCAACCCAGCACCCCACGACATCCTCGCAATTATGGGTGTCGAGGCGCTGGCAGATTACATGATCGACGAGGTGCAGGACGTTTACCGCCTGCAAGGTGTGAAGATTAACGACAAGCACATCGAAGTCATCGTGCGCCAGATGCTGCAAAAGTGGGAAATCCAGGAGAGTGGCGACACCACGCTGCTCAAGGGGGAACACGTCGACAAGCTCGAGTTCGATACTGCCAACGAGAAGGCATTGTCCAAGAACGGCCGTCCCGCCAAGGGTGAGCCGATCCTGCTGGGCATCACCAAGGCGTCGCTGCAAACCCGCAGCTTCATCTCGGCGGCGTCCTTCCAGGAAACAACGCGCGTGCTGACCGAGGCATCGGTTCAGGGCAAGCGGGACAAGCTGGTCGGCCTCAAGGAAAACGTCATCGTGGGCCGTCTGATCCCTGCGGGCACCGGCGGGGCAACCCAGCAGATGCGCCGTGTGGCCAGCGACCGTGATAACGTCGTCATCGAGGCACGTCGCATCGAGGCAGAGAAGGCAGCAGCCCTCGCCGCACCCGAAGCGCCCGCCGAGGATATCGTGGGCGGTGATGTGTTTGACAACGCGCCCAACTTTGACGAGGAAAGCCGCGATTAAGACCGCGCCTGACCGTTAGAAAACCCAAACCCCGCAGCCCACCGGTTGCGGGGTTTTTTCATTGCGCTGCATTGCCCCGCACGGTGCGATGGGACAAGGTTGCCATGAGGTAAAAGGAAACCGCGATGTCCCCCAACACCACTGGCGCGCTGCTGATGATGGCCTCGATGGGGGCGTTCGTGATGAACGATACCTTCCTCAAATTGACAGCGGGCAATGTGCCGTTGTTCCAGCTGATTTTTGTGCGCGGCATCCTCGCGACAGTTTTGATCTACGTTCTTGCGCGCAGTCTGGGTGCGCTGACATTGCAGGTGTCGCGTCAGGACAAAAGGCTGATCGCCCTGCGCTGCGCGACAGAAATCGCCACCTCCTATTTCTTTCTGAACGCGTTGTTCAACATGCCGCTGGGTAACCTGAACGCGATCATGCAGGTGGTGCCGTTGACTGTGACGCTGGGATCGGCGCTGGTCTACCGCGAGGCGGTCGGCTGGCGGCGGATGACCGCGATCCTGATCGGGCTGTGCGGTGTGTTGCTGATCATCCGTCCCGGGGCCGAGGGGTTCAATATCTGGTCGCTTTATGCGCTGGCCGCGATGTTGTGTGTGACCGCGCGTGATCTGGTCACGCGGCGTCTGTCGCCTGCCGTGCCGGGGATGATGGTCACGCTGGTCACGACGATTGCGGTGATGGTCGCGGCGGGCCTTGCCTCCATGACCGAGGTCTGGACACCCATCAGCGTGCCCACCGCGTTGTGCATCACAGGCTCTGCCGTGTTCATCCTTGCCGGCTATTTCTTTAGCATTCAGGTGATGCGGACCGGCGATGTCGCCTTTGTCGCGCCGTTCCGCTATACGGGTCTGATCGGTGCGATGATCATCGGCGTCGTCGTTTTTGACGAGGTGCCGCGCGGGCTGACCCTACTGGGCGCGTTCATCGTCATCGCGACCGGATTGTTCACGTTCTACCGTGAGCGCAAGCTGTCAGGGGCGTGAGAAAACTGCGCGCACATGATCGTCGTCGATGCCGAATGTCGCGCGGATATGCGCCGCTTTTTCAGCATCCATCGCGCGGTAGTCAAAGACATTCTTTTTGCCGCCCAACCGGCTGTCGTTGAAATCATTGTGCCCGCGCATCATCATATCCTCCCCCGTGAGGGTCAGCGTCGGCATGGTTTTCCATAGGTTCTGGTGGCCGTGGTTCATGATGGTGTCGGTGCTGCCCGCCTGCACGATCATCCCCAGCGCAATCGCGGAGTAGGGGTAGTGATACGCCCACAGCCTGACCCCCTCGGCGCCCGCCGTAAAAACGTACCCTTGATTGAAATCCACTGCGACAGAGCTGTGGCGCGCCGTGATCGCGGACAGATCGCGCGCGGCCTGCTTGAACTGCGCGACAAAGCTGACGGCCATTGCGTCATCATCATCCAGCCTGAATTGCAGGCAGGCTGTGTCCGGCTCCCCGCGCCATTCGTTCACGGCCTTCTTCATGATCCGGCGATGCGGGCGGGGCGGAAATTGTACGATCCGGCATTGCGGGATCGCAGCGGTGAGGGAGTGTAAGCGTTCCAGATACGGTGCAGGCAGGCTGTTTCCCGTCACGATCAATAGGGTGAAATCAGGATCGGTCTGGGCTGCGACGCAGGGCAGGGTGATCGCCTCGAACAGGCGGAACCGCTCCTCCATGCGTGCCTCGGCGTACAGGAATTTTTCAAGGGCGGCGTGGTCTTCGTGCCCCACCTTGAATCCGCCCTGTCCGGCGTAGGAAAAGCGGCAGATCCCAACTGTGCGCATCCTAGGCCCCGCCAAAGACGCGCTGAACGTCGTCGATGTCGATGGCGAACCGCTTGCGGAACATCTGTGCGCCCTCATAGTCCAGCGGCGACAGCGGTACAGGTTTGGCGTTCTTCTTGCGGCTGTCGTTGGAGGAGTTGTGACCACGCACATACATTTGCGGATCGGCAAAGCTGACGACAGGCATGAAACGGGCAATTTTCTCGTGGGCGAAATTCATGATCGTGATGGGGCAGTTGCCGCGGATGTGCATGCCCATCGCTGCGGGAAACAGCGGACGGCACAGATCGGTCGTGGCGATCCCCTGCGCGCCGAATTCAGCGATAAAACCGGTGTTCCAGTCAAAGTTAACGGCCTTGTGCTGGGACGTGAGGGTTTGCGTATCCCGCGCCGCTGCGCGCAGGCGTTCGATGAAATCCACGGCAAAGGCATCGTCATCGTCATGGCGGAATTGCAGGCAGGGTTGTGAGGGGTCTTGGCGCGCGGTGTTGAGGATCTGTTTCATCACCTCGCGCTGGGGGCGCGGCGGCTCTTGCACGATGCGGATCTGCGGGATCGACGCGCACAGGTCATGGAGCCTGTCGCGGTGATGTTTGGGCAACTGGTCCCCCGTCACGACGATGAGTTCAAAGTCCTGATCGGTCTGCGCCTTGATGCAGGGCAGAGCGACCGTTTCCATCAGCCGGAACCGTTCCTCGAGCCGCGCCTCGCCGTAAAGATAGGCGATGCGTTCCTCGATCGTGTCGTGATCAATCTGAAAGCCGCCGATTGCCGGATACGAAAAGCGGCACAGCCCGATAACCTGCATAGAAACCCCGTGGATTTGTTTTTCTAACTATGCGGGAAGCGGGGTGAATTTGGCAAGGGGACGCACGGCGTCGCGGAGGAAAAGCCGGTGCTGTTGACAGCCTTGGCTGTTGTGCGTATACGCCCGATATCTCGTTGAGGGGGGTCGCCCCTGACGCGCATATCATACCGCATGTGGTCACGATCCAGGCCGCCTTTACTGGCCCGATCCTCTGTTAGCATAGCCGCCTCGCTTACCCCGGTACGGAAGCGTCGCGGCCATATTGCTTTGGACCCTGTGCACAGCCACGCGGCGTTGACGAAACGCGGCAGACCATTCACCGCAGGGGCCATGCGCCTGCATCCAAGACAGCAACACGGGGATAAAACCGGAATGCCAACGATTCAGCAGCTGATCCGCAAACCGCGCCAGCCAAAACGCAAATATTCGAAATCCATGCACTTGCAGGAATGCCCGCAAAAGCGTGGCGTCTGTACGCGCGTCTATACAACCACTCCCAAGAAACCGAACTCTGCGATGCGCAAAGTGGCCAAGGTGCGCCTGACCAACGGTTTCGAGGTCATCTCCTACATTCCTGGCGAAAGCCACAACCTTCAGGAACACTCGGTCGTTCTGATCCGCGGGGGCCGTGTAAAAGACCTTCCGGGTGTGCGCTATCACATCCTGCGCGGTGTTCTGGATACGCAAGGCGTCAAAGACCGTAAGCAGCGCCGCTCCAAATACGGTGCCAAGCGTCCGAAGTAACTGGCCAGTGGCGGGCATGGTCCCGCCAGCGCCTGAACCATACGCAAGGCGGGTGTGAACCTGCCGCCTCTATTCGAAGGAAGACAACAAGATGTCACGCCGCCACGCCGCTGAAAAACGCGAAGTACTGCCAGACGCCAAATACGGCGATCTGATCCTGACGAAATTCATGAACAACCTGATGATCGATGGCAAAAAAGCCGTCGCCGAGCGGATTGTTTACAACGCCTTCGACCGCGTCGAGAGCAAGATCAAGCGCGCCCCTGTGGAAGTGTTCCACGAAGCGCTCGAAAACATCCAGCCCAGCGTCGAAGTGCGGTCGCGCCGCGTCGGTGGTGCCACCTATCAGGTCCCCGTCGAGGTCCGCCCCGAGCGCCGTCAGGCGCTGGCGATCCGCTGGTTGATCAAGGCGGCCCGTTCGCGCAACGAGAACACCATGGAAGAGCGCCTCGCAGGTGAGCTGATGGACGCCGTCCAGTCCCGTGGGACAGCCGTTAAAAAACGTGAAGACACGCACAAAATGGCCGACGCGAACAAAGCATTCAGCCACTACCGCTGGTAACACCTTAAGATCGGGGCCGCGAACCGCGTGGCCCCAGAACTTTTCAAAGCACACTCCTGAGGAAGCTTTCAAATGGCACGCGACTATCCCCTCGAACTGTACCGCAACTTTGGTATCATCGCGCATATCGATGCGGGTAAGACCACCTGTTCCGAACGTATCCTGTACTATACCGGCAAAGAGCATAACATCGGCGAGGTGCATGACGGCGCCGCGACGATGGACTGGATGGAGCAGGAGCAGGAGCGCGGTATTACGATTACCTCCGCTGCGACGACGACATTCTGGGAACGCACCGAAAACGGCACCGAGCCGGATTCGCCCAAGCACCGTATGAACATCATCGACACGCCCGGTCACGTTGACTTTACCATCGAAGTCGAGCGTTCTCTGGCCGTTCTCGATGGCGCGGTGACAGTTCTGGATGCCAACGCCGGCGTAGAGCCGCAGACCGAAACCGTCTGGCGTCAGGCCGACCGGTACAAAGTGCCGCGTATTGTGTTCGTGAACAAAATGGACAAGATCGGCGCGGATTTCTACAACTGCGTTAAAATGATTGCCGACCGTACCGGCGCTGTTCCTGCCCCTATCCAAATTCCAATCGGTGCAGAGACCGAGCTGGAAGGCATGGTCGATCTGGTCACCATGGAAGAATGGGTGTGGGAAGGTGAAGATCTGGGTGCGACCTGGGTCAAAAAGCCGATCCGCGACAGCCTGAAAGAGACAGCCGACAAATGGCGTGCCCACCTCATCGAAAATGCGGTCGAAATGGACGATGACGCGATGGAAAACTATCTGATGGACGGCGCCGAGCCTGACGTCGATACACTCCGCAAGCTGATCCGCAAGGGTACACTGGCGATCAAGTTCATCCCCGTTCTGTGTGGCTCTGCGTTCAAGAACAAAGGCGTCCAGCCTCTGCTCAACGCAGTGATCGACTATCTGCCATCCCCGATGGACGTTGTGGATTACATGGGCTTCAAACCGGGCGACGAGGAAGAAGTCCGTGACATCCCGCGCCGTGCGGATGACGCGATGGCCTTCTCCGGCCTTGCTTTCAAAATCATGAACGACCCCTTTGTGGGCTCGCTGACGTTCACACGCATCTACTCGGGAACGCTGAACAAGGGTGACACGCTCTTGAACTCGACCAAGGGTAAGAAAGAGCGCGTTGGCCGGATGATGATGATGCACGCCATCGACCGTGAGGAAATCACCGAAGCGTTTGCGGGTGACATTATCGCGCTTGCCGGCCTGAAAGATACCACAACCGGTGACACGCTTTGTGCCATCAACGATCCTGTGGTTCTGGAAACAATGACCTTCCCGACGCCGGTTATCGAAATCGCGGTTGAGCCAAAGACGAAGGCCGACCAAGAAAAGATGTCGACCGGTCTGGCCCGTCTGGCCGCGGAAGATCCATCCTTTACCGTCGAGACGGACATGGAATCCGGTCAGACGATCATGAAAGGGATGGGCGAGCTTCACCTCGACATTCTGGTGGACCGTCTCAAGCGTGAGTTCAAAGTCGAAGCCAACATCGGCGCGCCGCAGGTTGCCTACCGCGAGACGATCTCGCGCGAGGCGGAAATCACCTACACCCACAAGAAACAGTCCGGCGGTTCCGGTCAGTTTGCCGAGGTGAAGATGATCCTGATGCCAACCGAGCCGGGCGAGGGCTACTCCTTTGAATCGCGCATCGTCGGTGGTGCCGTGCCCAAGGAATACATCCCGGGTGTTGAAAAAGGCATCAAGTCGGTTCTGGACTCCGGTCCGCTGGCGGGCTTCCCCGTCATCGATTTCAAGGTGGCCTTGATCGACGGTAAATTCCACGACGTTGACAGCTCCGTTCTGGCATTCGAGATCGCTGCCCGCATGGGTATGCGTGAAGGGATGCGCAAAGCGGGCGCCAAGATGCTCGAGCCGATTATGAAAGTCGAAGTTGTCACACCCGAAGAATACACCGGTGGCATCATCGGTGATCTGACATCGCGTCGCGGTCAGGTGCAAGGTCAGGACACGCGCGGCAACGCGATTGCCATCGACTGTTTTGTGCCGCTGGCAAATATGTTCGGTTACATCAACACACTGCGGTCCATGTCCTCGGGCCGTGCGAACTTCAGCATGCAGTTCGACCACTACGAGGGTGTTCCACAGAACATCTCTGACGAAATCCAAGCGAAGTTTGCATAAATCACACGGGTCCGCAGCGATGCGGACCTGCCCCCCACAGAATTGAATATTAAGGAGCCAACACCATGGCAAAGGCAAAGTTTGAACGTAACAAACCACACGTCAACATCGGCACGATCGGCCACGTTGACCACGGCA
>ENA-ORXR01005235-ORXR01005235.1-marine-metagenome-genome-assembly--contig:-NODE-5235-length-10413-cov-17.674923_pt1 | contig 10413 bp, 10 predicted proteins | sample MGYA00237866_ERZ511479 | MGnify/ENA metagenome assembly ERZ511479
ACCTTAAACACACATCCTTTTATAGCAGCCTTTTTAACAAAAGGTATTCCATCTATACGTTCTAAATGGTTTTTAGAACATAAAAAATGGGTTAAAGTCTTACCAAGAGATGCTTACACATATTTAGAATACCACTTTTTTGATAAAGAAGGTAATCAAATTAAATAATAAAAACCGCTACTTTTAGAGTTAGCGGTTTTTTTGTTTAAAAACCTTTTGCAACTTTTATACGTATATATAGTATAATTATTTAGTTCACATTTAGGAGTTACCATATTCTCCTTTTTTTGTTCAGGATAAAATTTTGCTAATAAAAAATTGGATTTAGCAAAAAAAAATAATTCGTACCTATATAATACATCTATTCGTTTAAATTTATTTATTTTTAATAAAAAACTCCAAATCTTTTGTTATGAAAAAAATCATCTCCTTTTTATTTTTATTATTAATTAGTTTTATTGGTAACACTCAAGTTAAGACTCTCATAGATTTTGGAAGTCCCGGCAATACAACTTCCGGTAATTGGAACAATATTACTACAACAAATCTCTCAGAACCTAATCTCATTGATAGCAACGGTAATTTAACAGGAGTAGCTTTAAATATTGACGATGTGTTTGATGATTATAACCCGAGTGGAACGAATTCTCCAGATGCATCTTTAAACTTTCCTTCTACAGCAACTTCCGACTCTTTCTTCGGAGAAAATCAAATTTTCCAAGGTACCCTTGAGCCAACAGGTGGATTTATTTTAAGCGGTTTAGATATTTCTAAGTTCTATTCCTTCCGTATTTTTGCTTCGCGAATGGGTGCAGGTAATGAAAGCCGTGAAACATTATACACAATTTCCGGGCTTACCAGCCAATCCAAAACTTTAGAAGTATTTAGGAATACATCGAATATCGCTGACATATTAAATGTACAACCTGATGCTACTGGGGAAATTAAATTTACATCAACCACAGGACCTGGAAATAATAATTCCTTTGGATTTTATTATTTAGGTGTAATAGAAATGACTACCACAGATAGCACATTATCTCTGACAAAGAATATTTTAGATTCAAAAATAAGTGTGTTTCCTAATCCCATACTCAATAGCACAAAAATTAACTTTAATCTTAAAAAAAGTGTTTTTTTGAATATTTCTATATATGATATATCAGGCAGATTAATAAAAACACTCAAAAATGAAAACGTATCTGCTGGTGAAATTACTATAAATTGGGATAAATCTGATAATTCCAAGCAGAAAGTGTCATCTGGTTTTTATTTATTGAGAATTAGTGCTGGGAATACAACAGATACATCAAAATTGATTGTAAAATAAGTAAAAAATTTCAGGCTAAATATTAACCTGAGATTTTAAAACTTACACAGTTTATGAGATACTGCCAGTTATAGTGGTGTTTGGGGAAATTTTTAAAAGTTAGTTTTTAAACTTCAAACACGATCTTGAAAAAATTAAATTTTCTTTGGTGTTACTGTTTCATAGATAACAGCTTCACTGTAATCTGCATATACAGCATGTATAAGCAGTTTATTTTTTTTTCCCGAACGAGTTGTTAAATCATAAATATTTCTTTCTATTAACTCATTTTTTCTTTTCTCACTAAACACATTAAACTCACTTACATTATACTTATAATATGTAGTAGAGATTACGTGGTAATGTTTAACAATTTTCTCTTTTGTTTTTAATGCAAAATCGGTTTCATCATTGTTTTCAGATAAGTTAGTAGGTTTTATATCCACATTAAAAACGACAATATCTCCATTTACATAAACCATTGCTGTATGTAATCCAGATTTAATCTCATCTAAATTAATATTTATGGTATTAGAATCATTTTGATACGCTGTACGCTCAAAAGTTTCCTTATTATATAAAAGCACTTGGTTTATAGTATGTTCTGAATCCTTTAAACTCAACACGTTATTTTTTAAGGTTTGCTCCAGCTTAAAAGGGCCTCCAATATTTGGAAGCAACTTGCTTTGCGAATGCAAACCAAGTGTGCACATTACAATAGCAAATACTGCTTTTTTCATAATAATAATGTTTTTAAATTGCAATTGCTATATTAAAAAATTTATGGTCTTGAGTAAAGGTTACCTTAAAGCTCTTCAATTATAATATTACAGTTTAATTGTAATTATTCCACAAATATAATTTTTATTAGACTTAAGAAAATAGTTTTTAAAATTAAATTTTATTTTAAATTCAATAATCACAAATTAATATCAAAGGATCTGTAAATCAATCGCCTTCAAATTCTCAATTCTATTTCTAATCAAAAATTCGTCAATAGTTTCAAAATGCTCAATAACCCTTTGCTCTTTAAATTCAAAAACTTTATTTGCGAGTCCTTGAAGAAAATCCCTATCGTGCGAAACTAATATTAATGTGCCATCAAAATCTAACAAAGCTTCTTTTAAAACATCTTTAGATTTTAAATCCAAATGATTAGTTGGCTCGTCTAAAATCAATAAATTTACAGGCTCTAAAAGCAATTTTACCATAGCCAATCTAGTTTTTTCTCCTCCAGAAAGTAAGCCTACTTTTTTATCAATGGCATCACCTTTAAACATGAACCGCCCTAAAATATTTTTAATCTGTTTTCTTACATCACCTTGCGCTACTTCATCAACCGTTTGAAAAACAGTTAACGATTTATCCAATAAGGCCGCTTGGTTTTGGGCAAAATAACCAACTTGAACATTATGTCCCATAACACATTCGCCTTTCACCTCAATAGCGCCTAAAATTGCTTTGATCAAGGTTGATTTTCCTTCGCCATTCCTTCCTACAAAACAAACTTTCTCTCCTCTTGCAATAGACATGCTTGCATTTTTAAACACCACATGGTTATCATAAGATTTTGAAACATCTTTTACCGTTACGGGATAATCGCCAGAACGCTGTGTTTTAGGAAAGCGCAATTTTAAAGCGGAGGTGTCCACATCATCAATCTCAATAATATTTAATTTTTCGAGCATCCGCTCTCTAGAAGATACTTGATTAGTTTTAGAAAAAGTACCTTTAAATCGATCTATAAATGCTTGATTATCGGCTATAAATTTCTGCTGTTCTTGAAACGCTTTTATTTGATGCGCTCTCCTATCTTCTCGCAATTGCAAATAGTGTGTATAGTTTGCTTTATAATCGTAGATTCTCCCCATAGTCACTTCAATAGTTCTATTGGTAATATTGTCAATAAACGCTTTATCATGAGATATTACAACCACAGCTTTAGCTTTATTAACCAAAAAATCCTCCAACCAAATAACCGATTTTATGTCAATATGATTTGTTGGTTCATCCAGCAAAATTAAATCTGGTTTTTTAAGTAGAATTTTAGCCAATTCAATACGCATACGCCAACCACCACTAAACGTGTTAGTTTGTTTAGTAAAATCAGTCTTATTAAAACCCAGTCCTTTTAGGGCTTTTTCAACTTCAGCATCATAGTTAATATCTTCTAAGGCGTAATATTTTTCACCCAAATCTGAAACACGTTCAATAAGCTTCATGTAGGCCTGAGATTCATAATCGGTTCGTGACTCCAACTGCTTGTTCAAATCGTTCATCTCATCACGCATATTGTACACATGACTAAAAGCCTTGGATGCTTCATCGAAAACAGTTGTATCATCTTCAGTTAATAAATGCTGTGGTAAATAAGCAATTACCACGTCTTTAGGACACCTAACACTTCCGGAAGTTGGGTCTAGAACACCAGCTATAATTTTCATCATAGTAGATTTGCCTGCACCATTTTTTCCCATCAATGCAATTTTATCATTTTCATTAACTGTAAATGACACTTCACTAAATAGTGTGTTTCCGCTAAATTGAACTTCTAAATTATCGACTGAAATCATATTCTAATTTTTAAAGCTGCGAAATTACTAAAACAATAAGTACATAATGTATTGCACTGTTTAAAAATAGATGTATAATAATTATTTTTTCTTCAAGATTATCATTTGAAAAAAAAACAGAATTCTAAAATTAGAATCCTGCTTGTTTTAAAAATTATATACCAAATATAACTATACGGTTTGCATCTCATGTTTACCCTCGTAAACTTCCTCAACCAATTTTCTATTAAATGCTGGTAAATCATTAGGGTTTCTACTGGTTACCAAGCCTTGGTCAACAACAACTTCTTGGTCAATCCATTGCGCTCCTGCATTTATAATATCTGTTTTGATAGAATCATAGGAGGTAATTTTTCTACCTTTTAAAACGCCTGCTTCAGCCAATAACCATGGTGCATGACAAATTGCTGCTACGGGTTTATGATTTTCAAAAAATGATCTAATAAATTGTACTGCTTTATCATCTTTTCTAAGTAAATCTGGGTTTATAACCCCTCCCGGTAACATTAAAGCATTGTAATCGCTTTGTTTAACTTGATCTAAGGTTTTATCAACTTTATATGAGTTGCTCCAATTGCCATCTGCCCATCCCTTTATTTCTCCAGATTCTAGAGATACAATATGTACATCTGCTCCAGCTTGCTGTAATGCTTTTTTAGGTTCTATTAATTCACTTTCTTCGAATCCATTGGTTGCTAAAATTGCAACGGTCTTTTTATTTAAATTTTTCATTTGTGATTATTTTTAATTAATAATTTCTTTCCATCTAAAATACTATGGATACATGTATTACACAAAAGCACAGCGCGGTTTAACCCAATCTTAACAGCTAGTGTTAATAAATCTTAAAAGAAATTTAAAATATATTTTTTTGAGTTAAAAACTATATTTATTGCATTAATTAAGCATTTCAAAAAAAGTTAGATTTAAATGAATAAAAAAAGAAAAAATGAAAACTTCAAAAATATTAGGTTTAGCAGGTACTTTAACAAAAAGCAGAAAAGTGAGAATTGCAATTGTAGGCATCGAATTGGCGATTATGGTTTATGCTTACTATAAAACAAAAAACACCAATGATACACCAAGGCTAGAATAATAGTATTTTACTATTTAAAAAAAAATTAATATAAATAGCACCTATTCAATAATCAATGAAGAATGATTAATGAATAGGTTTTTTTTAGGCTAAAAACCAATACTAAATGGCTCCATTTATTATATCTAAAATATTGCATCCGAGTATTTGGTAATCAAATATATAATCGTAAATTTGCAAACTCTTTTTGAGAGAGGAATGTTTAATAATTAAAAAATCAAAGTGTGGACACATTAAGCTACAAAACGATTTCAGCAAACAAAGCTACTGTAAACAAGGAGTGGGTTTTGGTTGATGCTGAAGGTCAAGCGCTTGGTCGTTTAGCTTCTAAAGTTGCAAAACTTATAAGAGGTAAACACAAGCCAAATTTCACACCTCATGTTGATTGCGGAGATAATGTAATTGTTATCAATGCAGACAAAATTACGTTATCTGGTAACAAATGGACTGATAAGTCATACATTCGTCATACCGGGTATCCAGGAGGTCAAAAAAGTTTAACTGCTACCGAACTGTACGGAAAAGATCCTGCAAGAGTAGTAGAAAAAGCGGTTAAGGGCATGTTACCTAAAAATAAATTGGGAGCATCTTTATTTCGCAATTTAACAGTTGTTGTTGGAGACAAGCATGCACATGCAGCTCAAAAACCAAAAGCAATAAATCTAGAAGAATTTAAATAACATGGAAGTAATTCACAAAATTGGCCGTAGAAAAACGGCTGTTGCGCGCGCTTATGTTGCCCCAGGAAAAGGTAACATTACAATCAATAAAAAAGACTTAGCTAATTATTTTACTACTGCTACTTTACAGTACAAAGTAAAACAACCTTTAGTTTTGACTAACAATGACGCCAACTTTGATATTACAGTAAATGTATTCGGAGGTGGTATTACTGGTCAAGCAGAAGCTGTTCGTTTAGCCCTTTCACGCGTGATGTGTGAGATTGATGCTGAGAACAGGTTAATCTTAAAGCCAGAAGGTTTATTAACAAGAGACCCAAGAATGGTTGAACGTAAGAAATTCGGTCAGAAAAAAGCGCGTAAGAAGTTTCAATTCTCTAAACGTTAATATCCTGGACATGGTTCAGGATCTGGTTATCAGATATCTTTATCATTTCCAACAAAAAATAAAATTAAACAAGTTATTGTTGTCCTAGTCTAAATAAGACAGGATTTAGTTTAGCATCTAAATGAAGCCAAGTGCAAAAAGCTTAACGCTGAAAGCCAAATGGAACATTGCTAATTCAACAGAACGTAAACTAGTATTACAAAATGGCAGTAGAAGTAAAAGAATTACTTGAAGCAGGTGTACACTTTGGACACCTTACACGTAAGTGGGACCCTAATATGGCGCCTTACGTATATATGGAGCGTAATGGTATCCATATTATAAACCTATACAAAACAGCGGCTAAAATTGACGAAGCTGGAGCAGCACTTGCTAAAATTGCAGCTTCCGGACGTAAAATTTTATTCGTTGCAACAAAAAAACAAGCAAAGGATATTGTTGCTGAAAAAGCTGGTGAAATTAACATGCCTTATATTACAGAAAGATGGCCTGGTGGCATGTTAACTAACTTTGTTACTATTAGAAAAGCTGTTAAAAAAATGGCTTCTATCGATAGAATGAAGAAAGACGGTACATTCATGACATTATCTAAAAAAGAACGTTTACAAGTTGATCGTTTGCGAGCTAAGTTGGAAAAAAACTTAGGTTCCATTAATGATATGACGCGTTTACCTGGTGCTTTATTTGTTGTAGATATTAAGCGTGAGCATATCGCGATTAAAGAAGCTCAAAAATTAAACATTCCAATTTTTGCAATGGTTGATACCAACTCTGATCCACGTCAGGTTGATTATGTGATTCCTGCAAATGATGATGCTTCTAAATCGATTGATAAAATCCTTACCGCTGTTACATCTGCAGTAGCTCAAGGGTTAGCTGAGCGCAAAGCTGAAAAAGAAGCAGCTCCAAAAGCAAAAAAAGAAGTGGCTCCAAAGGCTGAAGCAAAAAAAGAAGTTGTAGCTGAAAAAGCGGCTCCCAATGCGAAAGCTGCACCAGCTAAAAAAGCAACAGCTGAAGAAGAATAAAAAACATTAATACAAAACAAATAAGTCGTTTGGTTTTTTTTCTTGGTTGAAAATAAATTAAACGACTTTTTTTAAATTATAATAACTATGAGTACTACAGTAAAAATTACAGCCGCTGAAGTCAATAAATTAAGACAAGCAACTGGCGCAGGTATGATGGATTGCAAAAAAGCTTTAGTTGAAGCTGAAGGTGATTTTGATAAAGCGATTGCTGTTCTTCGTAAAAAAGGACAAAAAGTAGCGGAAAAAAGAGCTGACAGAGATTCATCTGAAGGTGCTGCCGTTTCAAAAATCAATGCAGAACAAACTGAAGGCGTTGCTATTGTTTTAGGGTGTGAAACTGATTTTGTTGGTAAAAATGAAAACTTTTTAGCATTAGCTAGCCAATTAGCTGATATTGCTTTGACTACAAACTCTAAAGAAGCCTTTTTAGCGTCTGATTTTGATGGTATGACGGTTGCTGAAAAATTAGTTGAACAAACTGGTGTAATTGGTGAAAAACTTGATATTACGGCTTTTGAAAAATTAGAAGCTGCTTATGTTGGTTCTTACGTTCACATCAATAAAATTGCTGCTTTAGTAGGTTTAACTGCCAAGGTTGACAATGCTGATGTTTTAGTTAAAGATGTCGCTATGCAAGTTGCTTCTATGGGAGCAACCTCATTATCGTATAAAGATTTTGACCCCGCATTCGTAACATCTGAAACTGAAGCTAGAATTGCTGTTATTGAAAAGGATAACATCGAATTAGGCCGTTTAGGTAAAACACTTAAAAACGTACCTACTTATATTTCTATGGCGCAATTAACTCCCGAAGTTATAGCTAAAGCTGAAGAAGCTGCTAAAGCGGAATTAAAAGCTGAAGGTAAGCCAGAACAAATCTGGGATAGAATTTTACCAGGAAAAATGGAACGTTTTATTTCTGATAACACAACATTAGATCAAGAGCAATGCTTATTGGATCAAAGATTCATTAAAGATGATAAGAAAACTGTCGCTGAATATGTAGCTTCATATGGAGCGGTTGAAATTTCTGGTTTTAAGCGTGCTACAGTAGGTATGTAATTTCCGCGGAAGAAGTATATATCTTATAAAATTCAAACCACTATTCTTAATTGAGTAGTGGTTTTTAATTTATAATTTATTCATCAAATCATTTTTATCTAACACTTTATTCACATTCAATAACAATCTATTATGGTTAATGAAATTGCCTGTTTTTAAATTTCTAGTATAGCCTTTTCCTATAACACTATCAATACTCATATGCTTTATTTTATTTTCATAATCGATATCGACAGAGCCATACACCTTAACTTTATTCTTAAAAATAAATATTAATGTATCTTGGTTTAAATTTGATTTAGCATAAATTTTTATTGGTTTTTTGTAATACATTTTATAAAAACCAGATTGAGCAATGGCTTGATATTTTGTTAAGGCTAATTGGCCTTTGCTTTTGTTAGATATTTGATATTGATTAGTATTTTTAACAGGATTAATTAAATACATTTTCTTTGAAGGAAAATCTAAAACAACTCTTTCATATTCCCAAAATAATGGAATACCTAATAAATTAGATTTTGATTTATCTATTATAAAAGCATCTGTATAAACCGTCTCTCCAATTTCTAAATTTGTAAAAACACTCCGTTTTTTATTGTTTCCAATATCACTTGAATCTGCCGTAACTCCTTCTTTACCATTACAATCTAAATAAGAAAACACCCCTTTTGATTGACTTTTATTTATAGTTGGATAGGAATAGGTTTTAGCTAGTTGAATACTATCTGTAATATTAAGTATAGAATTACTGCCAGAATCTAGTTTTACTTTCTTCTTTTTTCCGTTCAATTTTATATCAACAGTCCAGCCACCAACACCTTTACTCTTTAGAGAAATAACTTTTTTATTAGAAATAGAATCGTCTATAAATGGCTTTTCTTGTACAGTCATTTCTTGATTTAGCATATCTAAATCCCAGACAAAGTTATTAATAACATTATTACCTAAAAGTCCTATAATAGAATCTTGATTAGCAAAAATCCCACAGTCATCCCAAGTTTCTTTTAACATGGCTCCGTAACCTAATTTTTTTAAACTAAGAAAGCCTAAAGAAAGGCTATACAATTTATGTATGGCTACATCTTGTTTTATTGCTTGAGAGGATTTCAGGTTTAAAGTATCAATGGCATTAAAACCATTATATTTTTCATGTAATGCTGTAATATCCATACCTGTATCAAACATCATATAATTTTCTTCAGAATTAATATTTGTTTTTAAAAATATATGTCCTGTTTTTGCAACAAAAAATGGTAGTGTTTGTTTGTGATTAGTATTAGTCCATTCAATTACTGGCTTAACTTCATTAACCATTCTATAATTTATAGATGCTTTAAATAATGCAAAAGAGCATGTAATTATTGAAAGCACTAAAATCAATCTACTGTAAATCTTAGTTTTTCTAAAAAGATAACTAATTAACAGACTCAATAGTAAAGTTGAAATACCAGTCGCAATGACATCTAGACCTCGCTCCAAGTTTAAATTATTCATAAAAAGACTAACACACAAAAAAAAGGCTATAACTAAAGTTATAATTGCAAAAAAAACACTAATTAATACTTTCAAATATTTATTTATAAACATAAAATCAAAAAGCAAGCAATATACTACAAAAAGGTTATGATTTATGCAAATAGACTAATTCCTTTTGAATGATAACTGACTTTAACGGATACCTGCGGGAGCGATAGAAACGGCATTCTTTCTGTGAAGCTTTTAATGTACGTATATTTATTTTAGCTATAAGTTTATGGATTAACGAGATCTCGAATTAAGTTCAGGACAGCTTCACATAAAGATATAGTGGATAGCGCGTTTTTTTTTTAAAACCCGCCAAAAAACATCATTTACTAAAGATTCAAAAAATAAAAAATTTATGTAGCTTTGCTAAACTTCAAATTTAAGATGAAATACAAAAGAATACTTTTAAAACTATCAGGCGAAGCGTTAATGGGAAACCGCCAATATGGTATCGATCCCGATCGCCTTTCAGAATATGCTGAAGACATAAAAACGATCACAAGTAAAGGTGTTGAAGTTGCCATAGTTATTGGTGGTGGAAATATTTTTAGAGGTGTTGCTGGTGCTAGTAAAGGAATGGATCGCGTACAAGGCGACCACATGGGCATGCTTGCAACCGTTATTAATGGTTTGGCCTTACAAGGCGCTTTGGAAGATGCTGGGTTACCAACAAGATTACAATCAGCTATTAAAATTAACGAAGTTGCAGAACCTTTTATTAGAAGAAAAGCGATGCGCCATTTAGAAAAAGGA
>ENA-ORXR01005237-ORXR01005237.1-marine-metagenome-genome-assembly--contig:-NODE-5237-length-10411-cov-22.371976_pt1 | contig 10411 bp, 10 predicted proteins | sample MGYA00237866_ERZ511479 | MGnify/ENA metagenome assembly ERZ511479
ACTCAAATATCCATGTTCAGCAAAGGAATTCGCCTTGCGACTCGCGTATGCTCACCCTATTTTTGTCGAACACCACCAAATTCTTCGTAAAATGGATTAATAAATCGCTCATTTCGCGCATAAATGGCAAATACGATTTCTCTGAACTCATCTTTGAATTGTTCCTCGATGACTTTGCGGAAATATCTCGCCATATCTATGGGGTCATTCTGAAAAACACCACAGCCCCAAGCTCCCAATACGATACAACGATGTCCATGCTCCAATGAAATCGTCAGCACTTTTGCAATTCTACGTTTCATAACCGACTCAATTTCTCCAAGTCGATGCGGTTCTTTTCGCTTCACCACGCCTGTATTCACCGCCGGAGCAGTGATGATTCCACAAGATACCAATTCTTCCAAATTGTCCCCATTTTCATCCTTAAAAATCGGCACTCCCGGACTGTAAATCATATAATCTGTATAAAAACAAGACCTTGTATTGCGATTCGTCTCATAATACATATCTGCTCGTAACAGGCTCTTATACAAGCCCGTAGCCCGCGCAATACTTTCTTCCTGCGCCTGACTTCCACCGAGAAAACCGCCGCCCGGATTTTTAGCCGAAGCAAAATTGAGGCACAGTACATCCTCATTTCCGGCTTCGATCAAATCTCGTACCGCATTTAGTGTTGTTTGGTTAGTGACCGATATTTTGGTAGGAACTTTAAGTAGATTTACTGCTCTATTTTGAAGTAAATCGTCAGAGGCTTTAGGGCTATACACCTTTGTATTTGCTTCACATTCAGCTTGCAATTCCTTGATGGTGATCGTTTTATTTGAAGGAGTTACGAAATATCCTTGTTCTAATATTTGCAGTGTGTCTTCTGCGATTTGTTTTCTGTTGTTTCTACTCATGGTTTTATGTTTTTAAATGTTACCTCTTTCTACAATGTGTTCGCCAATTTTGAATTTTGAATGAAAAATTTTGAATGATGAAAAATGTATAATTTGTTAATTATTAATTATCAGTAAAAAATAAAATAAGATTTAAATTCATTTGTCATTCAAAATTCATAATTCATAATTTGGCGAAGACATTATTTCTAACAATTATATAATATAAATAGTTCTTTCTTTTACTGTTTTTTTAGTGAAATACAAACAAGAATCTCTGTGTTACCTTTCTGTTAAACTCGCCTGTAAATTTCCATATATTATTTTGTGACTTATTTTTGCACAGACAAATTCGTAAATATGCGCCCTTTTTATCAAATATCATTATTTATTGCCACTCTATTCATGCTAATTACTCTTTGTTGGCAATGTCGGTTAATGTCTTATCACAAAAGCCAATTATACGGACTCTGGGTTGGCGTACATATCGAATACGAACCGGATCTTCCTATTCCCGGCATCAATGATTTTCATACAGATGGCAGCGTGACAGCTAAGAGATTTGGCAGCGATGCAATACATTATAATTGGGTGTTAAACGGAAATCGACTCACCTTAGATACTCTGCACTATGATGTAATTAAATGTAATGAAAACGTATTGCTCACTAAGCGGCGTTATGATTTTTTGTACCGACGCCCGGTGCAAGCTCCCATTAAAAAAGATGAGGGTGAACTCCGTGCTTTTCTGCGAAATACCTCATGGATTAGCGGCGATAAAGCCCTGCATTTTGATGATGAAAAAATATATACATTCTCAAAAGATACGCTGATAGAAAGCCGTTGTTGGAATATCGAAAAATACAATGACTACGCATTTTTATACCAAACAGGACACTATATAGATTGCGATAAATCAAAAGGGCGCACCATGCAAATTACAGCTGCAAATGACGACCAACTCCACCTTTCCATATGGAATGAAATCCAAAAAAATGACCTCATTTACACGAAACAAAATGACGTAGTTATTCTTGATAATTTATTGAAAAACAAACACTTTCAACGATGTAATATGTATGGAATTCGTCAAATTGGCAACACAGGCAATTTATACGAAGGCGGCGGCAGTACACTCAAAAATTATTTTTATGAGAATTATAAAGTAACGGAAAACGTATCAAATGAAAACGGTTTTGTCATTATAAATTTTATCCTGAATTGCGCGGGAAACACCGGAGAGTTTCGAGTCACTGAAATGAATAAAAATTACGAAAAACACCAATTACATGAGGATGTTAGCCATCAGTTACTCGATATTGCAAAATCTCTCCGGCAATGGATTCCCCATGAAGTGGAAGATGCTCCGCGTGATGTTGAAATTCGCATGAATTTCCGAATAATAAATGGTCAAATAAACGTAATTTTATGAAAACAACTATCACATATTTTTCTTTTCTTTTTATAATAATTTCAATTTTTTCTTGCAAAAAACAAGCGGAATACGATAATGATTTTGTGCGTGAACGACTCGACCAAGAGGCTTATGGTTCGTCTGAATGGCATGCGGTTTTGGATAGTGTCATAAACAAATATCCCGACGAGGCTTTTCCGTATTATCGCAAAGGACTTCAATTGATGCGGGACAATTATCCGGAGGGTATGAAATTCATGGAAGAGGCTGCTGAACTCGACCCGTACATGTATGCCAATTATTTGGGACATATAAAGCTCGTATCTTTCCATGATTACGAAGCGTCTATTGAGCATTTCAAAACTGCCATTGAATACGAAAATCACGTTGACATTATCGTTCCCGGCAGCGCGTACGAGCGCATAGCCATCGCATACAAAGAGATGGGAGATAACGAAAAATCTATCCGCACTTTTGACAATTATATTAAGAAATTTGGGGAAGATGGTGTGGATTTGTACACCTTTCTACATCGTGGAATTGCCAAGATAAATATCGGAGATTATGAAGGCGCATTGAAGGATTTTGACACCATTATTCGCAAATGGGAAAAATGCCCCGAAGCCTATTATCACAAAGGCATCGTTTATCACAAACAAGGCGATAACTCGTTGGCTTGCAAGCAGTTCAAGAAGGCATTATTGTATCAAAATTACATTCGCGGCAATCCAAGCGGCGCGTATATCGACCAACTGTATTTAGCGGATATTGAGCAAATGTTTGATTCAACATGCAAGTGAAAATTCGCTACTCGCTACTCGCTACTCGACACTCGCTACTCACTACTAATCTCAAGCATATCCAAGCACTTTGTAAGCCACCAAGCCCACCCATTCTTTGACCAACATTTTCCAGACCGTCAAGCTATGGGAATTGGGCAAAATCAGGTGTTGCGGCGTCCATTTTATTTGGTCGGAGAGAATGTCGGTAGCAAAGGGCGTAAACTCCACCCCCGCCTTGCGGAAAGTACGCCCCGCACGCGGAAAATGAAAACCCGAAGTAATCAGCAAACAACGTGCATCGGGATATTTATCGCGGAGGATTTTGGCGGTGTAAATCGCATTTTCATGTGTATTACGCGAGTCAGGTTCGATGATAAAATCCGATTCAGGGATGCCGATACGAGCGAGAAATTCTCCAGTAATTTTTCCTTCACTTACCTTCTCGCCTACGACCATTGCCGAGCCGCTTGTGACGAGTATTTTACGGACCTTTCCGGTTTTGTAGAGTTCAATGGCATTGGTCAGGCGGTCAGCTCCTTCGCTGAGGTGGAGGCGGTCACGCGGCTGTTCGTTTACATCAGCAAACCCACCCAAAACTATCGCAATATCATACACACCTTCCAATTCACTGACCGGAATCGCCTCGCGTTCCCACCATTTGAACGCTACATTGCTCAAAAATGGATTGGACAAAACGACTAGCAATATCAAGCCCCATTTAAAGGCGCGACGAGTGCGTTTTTCATGCTTCCCAAAGAAAGCATACAATAAAAGACCAACTATCCAGTTGATAGGTGTAAGCAGAAAAAACAGCGTTTTAGACAATACAAAGAACATGGTACGATTTTTCGATTTTAGATTTTTGACAGTGTTCGAGTAAAGTATGGAATAGTTGCAAGGCGAATATTTTTATAAAATGCGAGTATTTGATGACCAAAACACTCACTTTCAAGAAAGAAATTCGCCTTGCAACTCTCGTAATACATTAACCATACTTTAGTCGAACACTACCAGATTTTTGATTGAGTGATTTTTGATTGCGCTGTACAAAACAAAAATCTAAAACCACTCATTCTACATTCAAAACCATTTTATGAATTTATTTAAATTAAATATTATCATTTCAATTGTTTTCTTATCAATTTCAATAATATCATGCGATGTTGCTACACAAGAAAATAGCGATAATCCTGCTTCAAATTTTGCTGCCACCTCTATCCTACCCTCCAAACGTCCTGCTCAATCGGTTTCGGATAAAAGTACACATAATACTTATAGTTGGTTATCACAATTTCCACCTGAAAATGCCTTAGTGAATCGCATCTCGGCACCCTCAAATTATCAACGCATGAAGGTCGCTAAAAATTCCTTTGGAGATTGGTTGCGACACTTGCCTTTGAAACCCGAAGGTACGAAAGTTATGTTACATAATGGTGGGATGAAACACAATCAAAACGCACATTCTGCTGTCATTGACATTGATACCGGTACGCGCGACCTTCAACAATGCGCCGATGCTATTATGCGTCTCAAAGCCGAATATCATTTTGGTTTAGAGCAATTTGAACAAATACATTTTAATTATACGAGTGGTGATAAGGTCAGTTTTGATGATTGGCGGTATGGCAAAAAGCCGCAAGTTTCAGGTAATAATGTGACATTTTCATCACGCACGAATGTGAGCGATAATTCATACGAAAACTTCAAACGCTACATGCTCTCCATTTTTTATTACGCAGGTACCTATTCGCTCGAAAAGGAAATGCGGTCAGTTCCGATAAATGACATGCAAATAGGCGATGTCTTTATTCAGGGCGGATTTCCCGGTCATGCGGTCGTTGTGGTCGATATGGCGGCAGATGCTACGACAGGCGAAAAGCTCTTTATGCTCGCGCAAAGCTACATGCCTGCACAAGATATGCACATCCTCAAAAACCCAACAAATCGAAATTTAAGTCCCTGGTATTCAATCAATTTCAAAGGTAGCCTATATACGCCCGAATGGACATTTGAGCAAAGTGATTTGCATAGATTTCGGGATTAATCTTCGGAGAACAACGTAGAAAAAATTCATGAATTTTCTCTACGTTGGGATTCTTTTTTGTAACCATAAGGACAATGTTTACAGCCATTTTTGCAGCAATAACCACGTTCACGCAAATATTTTTCCGTAAAAACATACAAACCCGCCTCATTCACATAGTAATCAATGCCCTCTACCAGTTTTTTCATAATAAAATTAATGAGTGAATTTTGAATGAGCGAATGAGTGAATATTTAATCCGATATGATGTAATACCTCAATAAAAATCATTGTCGCATTAACACATTTCAGCATTGTCGCATTAAAAACATTCACTCATTCAAAATTCGCTCATTCACTCATTATTTTTCATCTAACATTAAGAAATCATCAGTGTGGTGTCTGAATTTATTCCAAACCTGTTCGTCGGGTGGCGGTGCGATGATTTTGACGGGTTCTTTCTTCACAGGATGTTCAAATTCAAGTGAATACGCATGTAGATGTATTCGTCCGTCTTCATTAGCTATGAGTGAATTGTACTTAATATCGCCGCGAATAGGACAGCCCATTTTCATCAATTGTACCCGAATCTGGTGGGGTCTGCCTGTCAATGGTTCTACCGCGATGAGGTGATGATTGTCAATAGAGGCATTAAGGTGGTAATTGAGGATACCTTCTTTGGCGTGAGGTCTTTTTTTTATAGTCGCCTTTGCTTGGTTGCGCTCCACATCCTTCGTTATCCAATGCTTCAATTGCCCCGAAAATTCTGCCGGACGCTCATTGGTGATTGCCCAGTATCTTTTCTTGATTTTCCGCTCGCGAAAAAGGTCATTCATTCGTCGCAATCCCTTGCTGGTACGCGCAAACAACACCAGCCCACTCACCGGACGGTCAAGGCGGTGCATTACGCCCAAAAACGCCTTACCGGGTTTGTTGTAGCGAATTTCGATGTATTTTTTGGTCATATCCACCAGTGGCACATCTCCCGTAATATCGCCATGCACCAACCACCCCGCTTGTTTATAACAAGCAATCAGGTGGTTATCTTCATATAGTACTTTCAAGCCTTCCATAATGCAAAGGTACGAAATTTGGATTTTTTTTGTCCAATGAAATGGTTTATCAATTATGGTAGTCGCAAAAATAATTCTCCAAAAAATAAAAACAAATATTTCCTAAACCCATTTCCAATTCATTTGTTATTTCTATTTGGTAAAATATTAAATGTCTTCGCCAAATTGAAAATTGGGGTGCAGGACAAATTTTAATTTTATTTTGAAATGCCACTGTACTGACGACTTTAGCCGTCAAGAGCTTCGTTGTTCTGCGACGGCTAAAGTCGTCGGTACGAGGCAGACTAAAAATTTGTCCTGCACCCGAAAATTGAGAATGTATAATTAAGAATTATTTTAAAATTATACTTTATAATAAAAAAAATGATGCGTTTGCAAATATTCAATTAAGATAATTATCAACTCTCAATTATCAATTTTTCATTTGGCGAACATATTAATACTATGATGAATTGATTATTTTTGCGACGCAAAAACACAATAACAATTTAACAATAAGACAATCGAACAATCAATATATATGGTCAACGAAGCGAAAAAAGCTGTACTTCTTGTCAATCTTGGAACCCCCGACTCTCCAAAACGATACGATGTTTATCGTTACCTCAAACAATTCTTGTTGGATAGACGTGTAATCGACATCAATCCGATAAGTCGCAATTTGCTTGTGCGGGGCATCATCGCGCCGTTTCGTTCCAAACCGACGGGCGATTTATACAAAGAATTATGGATGGACGAAGGTTCGCCCTTGAAAGTGTACGGAGAGCGTTTGCGTGATGGCGTACAAGCGCATTTGGGCGAAGATTATGTGGTCGAATTGGCGATGCGCTATCAAAATCCTTCTATTGAAGCGGCTTTGGAAAAAGTATTGGCAAACAGCCCTAAAAGCTTGACTATCCTGCCTTTATTTCCGCAATACACATCCGCGTGTAATGGCTCTGTATATGAGGAGGTCAATCGAATATTAGCGAAAAAACTCGCTATTCCGAAAGTCAATTTTATCAGTTCATTTCACGACTACGAGCCGATGATTGATGTATTTGTAAAACGTGCCAAGCAATACGACATCGAAAGTTACGACCATATTCTATTCAGTTATCACGGCTTGCCTGTCCGTCAAATGGTCAAAACTGACCCCGGAAATCACTGTGGCTCATCCGAAGATTGCTGTAAAACCCTCACGCTCAAAAATCAATATTGCTACTCGGCGCAATGCTACGATACCACCTACCACATCGCCGAAAAATTAGGTTTAACCAAAGAACAATACTCCATTTGTTTCCAATCACGCCTGGGGCGTGCGCCGTGGTTGCAGCCCTATACGAGCGATATGATTGAGCATTGGGCGGAGAAAGGCGTCAAACGTTTATTGGTTTTCTGTCCGGCATTTGTCGCAGATTGTTTGGAGACTACGATTGAGGTGAGCGTCGAGTATCAAGAAGAATTTGAAGAAATGGGCGGCGAACACATCCAACTCGTTGAGGGTCTTAACGATCATCCTGACTGGATAAAAGCCGTCGCAAAATTAGTCAAAGAAAATACCGAAATGATACCTGTTTCTGAAAGAGAATTAGTAATTTCGTAATTCAAAGTGAATGCAAAAGAATATTTTGCATTTGCTCAACGAATGAATGAATCTGCTTGTTTGGGGTTGCAATAAATTGACTATCAATAGCCTATCCATTCACTCATTCAAAATTCATTCATTCAAAATTACGAAACACACTATGAATAGAAGCAGACTTTTCTATGCAAGCTGTATTGCGCTTATCGTTACAGCTATGACCTTTGCCATTCGTGCAGGCATCCTCAGCCAACTCGGTACGGATTTCGGAATTGACAATAAACAACTCGGTTTTATCAACTCCATGGCATTTTGGGGCTTTCCCGTAGCAACTATACTTGGCGGTTTACTCTACAATTCCGTCGGACCTAAGCGGATTATGATGGCTGCTTTTGTATTTCACCTCTTAGGCTTATTGCTCACCATTTTTGCGGGTGGTTTTTGGACTTTATTGATTTCGACCTTTTTTATAGGTTTGGCAAATGGTAGTGTCGAAGCAGGTGCGAATCCGATGATTGCCGAGATGTATAAAGAGGATAAATCGACGTGGCTCAACAAATTCCATGTTTGGTTTCCGGGCGGTATCGTTATCGGTGCGTTGGTGTCCCAATTTATGACCGGACAAAGCATGGGCTGGCAATTGCAAATTGGTATTATGCTCATTCCGACCTTGATTTATGCCTTCCTTTTATTCGGACAAGAATTTCCTGAAACCACCGAACTCGAATCAGATACCCGTAAAAATGCCGTTTCTCTCCTCACGCCGCTATTTATTTTTATGGCAATTTGCATGACGCTTACCGCCACCGCTGAACTTGGCACACAACAATGGATTGAAAAAATACTCGGCAATGCAGGCGCACATCCTATGCTCATTCTCGCGATGATTACGGGCTTGATGGCAGTCGGCAGGTACTTTGCAGGTCCGGTTATTCACCGCCTCAATCCTGCGGGCGTCTTGTGGGCAAGTGCGATTATTGCTACGATTGCACTGGTATGGATGAGTCAGGCTACGGGTGCGATGATTTACCCTGCGGCTATTCTTTTTGCGATTGGTGTGATGTATTTTTGGCCCACGATGCTCGGTTTTGTGAGTGAATATTTACCACAAACAGGCGCACTCGGACTTGGCGTAGTCGGTGCAGCAGGGATGTTTGCCACCGGAATTTGGCAACCTGTCATCGGCGGTTGGTTGGATTCTGCAAAGGAAAAAGCTATTGCATCAGGCATCGGCGCAGAAGAAGCCAGTGTCATTGCAGGACAAGCAACACTCGACAATCTTGCGGTCTTTCCTGCTATATTAATTATTGCTTTCGGATTCTTATATTTTTATATGAGAAGGAGAAAAAATGAGTGAATTTTGAATGAATGAATGAGTGAATATTTAGTACGTCAATGATATTTACTCATCTATTCATTTACTCATTTTCAATTCACTCATTCAACATTCACTCATTCACTCATTAATCAATGAAAAAAATAAAAATGGGCATGGTCGGCGGCGGACAAGGCGCGTTTATCGGCGAAGTACACCGCATGGCTGCCCGCTTAGATGGTCATATTGAATTGGTTTGTGGCGCATTCAGTTCCAAGCCTGAAAAGTCAAAAGCATCCGGCGAAGCCTTCTACCTTTCGCCCGACCGCGTGTATGGCACCTACGAAGAAATGATGAAAACGGAAGCCACCTTGCCCGAAGGTGAACGCATGGATTTCGTCGCAATCGTCACGCCGAATCACCTACATTTCGCGCCTGCAAAAATGGCTTTGGAGCATGGCTTCCACGTGATTTGCGACAAACCCGTCACCTTCTCTACCGAACAAGCTCTTGAATTACAAGAACTTGTCAACAAAACAGGTTTGCTCTTCGCGCTTACGCACAACTACACGGGCTATCCGATGGTCAAGGAAGCCAAAGCCATGATAGCCGTAGGTGAATTGGGTAAATTGCGCCGTGCAATGGTCGAATATCCGCAAGGTTGGCTCTCTACCCGCCTCGAAAGTAGCGGACAAAAACAAGCCGATTGGCGCACCGACCCCAAGCGTAGCGGCAAAGCAGGCGGTATGGGCGACATTGGTACTCATGCGGAGAATTTATTGGAATATATGTCGGGTCTGAAAATCACCAAACTGTGCGCTGACCTCAACACTTTCGTGGAAGGCAGACAATTGGATGATGATGGTGCTGTCTTATTAGAATTGGAAGGCGGCGCAAAGGCTACACTACTTGCTACGCAAATTGCCGCAGGAGAAGAAAATTCATTGAGCATCCGATTGTATGGCGAAAAAGGTGGCTTAGAATGGCGACAAATGGAACCCAATACACTCATTGTCAAACATCTCGATAAAGGCGCAACCATCAAGCGCACGGGCGTAGGCGAACTCTCCGAAGCCTCGCAATTTGCAACACGCCTTCCCGCAGGGCATCCCGAAGGCTTTATAGAAGCATTTGCTAATATTTATAAAAATTTCGCGCTTAGTTTATTAGAAATTAAAAAAGGAAAACAACCGAACGCATTGATGAGCGATTACCCGACAATAGCAGATGGGGTGCGTGGTATGCGTTTTATTGATAAAGTGATTGAATCGGCTGAAAGTAATAATAAATGGACTGATTTTTAATTAGTCCATAGTCGATGGTCGATAGTCCATAGGCAGACGCGAGAAACCTCACCCCAGCC
>ENA-ORXR01005238-ORXR01005238.1-marine-metagenome-genome-assembly--contig:-NODE-5238-length-10411-cov-3.036482_pt1 | contig 10411 bp, 10 predicted proteins | sample MGYA00237866_ERZ511479 | MGnify/ENA metagenome assembly ERZ511479
TGATAGAATCTAAATCTTAATGAAAACGCCCGGTCCTTGCGCCGGGCGTTTTTGATTCCGGCCTTAGCCCGCGTCGCCGAACCACTTGCGGATCAACGCATCATAGCGCCCCGATTCACGCAGCATCAGCAGCGCCCTATTGATGGGTTCTGCCAAGTCAGACCCAGACGGCAACGCCATCCCATAGTTTTCTGGTAAGAACACCCGGCCAATCACCTGGGCCGTTTCCGCGCCCGTTGTGTTGGCATAATACGCAAGGATCGGCGCATCAAAGATCAAGGCATCCAAGCGCCCCTGTTCAAACGCCGCCAACATTTCGTCCAGTCCTGCGTAGGATACAAACCGCATGTCCCGGCTGTTCAAGAACCCGGCCGCCGTGGAATTTGCCACCGTGCCCACGCGTTTATCATACAGATCGTTGATCCCGCCCACGTTGCTTTGAATGGCATCCACCGTCAGGGTGGCGGTGATTTTGGCCACAAAGATCGACACGATGAACAGGCTGGAAATCACCATAAACACCCCAAAGATGCGCCCCAAGAAGGACCGCGGGGCCACCTGTTCAAAGCCGCCGTTCACCACCAAATTCAGCGCCCACCAGAACGACGGGAACATCGCGTCTTTGGCGGGCATATCGAAATATTCTTGGTGGCGGCGTTCCAAGACCCACATCAACATACCGCCACCAAACAACACGACAAACGCGCCCAGTATCGCCAGCAAGATATCCCGGCTAAGAAGTATCGAAAATATCCCCAAGCTGGAGTCTTGTTTAGGCACCAAGATTTGCAAACCGCTGGCGAAAATCGGTTGGGTGAAATCCATCACCCCTTCGCGCGACGCTGTGATCGAAATATTGGCAATGGCCCCATCAGCGGTACCCGCTTGCACGGAATCCAACATGGCTTTGAAACTGTCGACCCGCTGGAATTCATAGGCAACGTTCAATTCTTCCGCGACCGCTTTCCACAGATCAATGGAAAAGCCGGTGTCCTGCCCATTTTCCACCATGGAAAACGGGGGGCGAGTGACGGTCATGATTTGCAAAGGATCGCTTTGCGACAGCGCCCAAGTTGGCCACACTAAAATAAAGATCAAACCCAATACGCGCATATCAGTCCCCAGATACTTCCCTCGCCGTGACCTAATGGCTAAACCAATCCCAAGCAACGGATGGCGGATCGATGGCTGGGAAAAGCGGCAACAAACAACAAGTCTTCACACTTTTGGTGGAGGTGGGGCGCAAAGACGGCGACGGATTGCCCAAGGGATCCACTGGCGGGGCCTTGATGGTGTACGCCAGCGGCGTGGATGAAGCCGAAGCCGTGCGTGAAACGGTCAGCATTTTGAAACAAGCCGACCTGGCCCCGCTGGATGTGTCGGGCTACGGCACGTTGGACGAACGCCTGGCCGAAGGGCACGACATCAACGAAGATGAACGCGGTTTGATGCAGCGGGCGCTGGATGAAAACAGCGTGGTGATCGCCCAGATGACCCCGTTTTTTGAGGATAAGAAATGATCGATCCCGCAGACCTTACCGCCAAGCTGATCCAGTGCGCCAGCGTCACACCCATCGAAGGCGGGGCCTTGGTGTTGTTGGAAGACCTGTTGTCTGAGGCGGGCTTTACCTGTACCCGCGTGGACCGGGGTGATGTTTCAAATCTGTACGCCCGGTGGGGGGATAAGGGACATGCCAAAACATTCGGGTTCAACGGCCACACCGATGTGGTGCCCGTGGGTGATGAAGCCGCCTGGACCGTTGATCCCTTCGGGGCAGAAATCAAAGACGGGTTCATGTATGGGCGCGGGTCCACGGATATGAAATCCGGCGTGGCCGCCTTTGCCGCAGCTGCGATTGATTTCATCAAGGACACGCCCCCCGATGGGTCCATCGTGCTTACCATCACCGGCGACGAAGAAGGGGATGCCGTTGACGGCACAGTCGCCCTGTTGGATTGGATGGAACGGCAAGGCGAAGCCATGTCGGTCTGTTTGGTGGGCGAACCCACCAGCCCCAACCACATGGGCGAAATGATGAAAATCGGGCGGCGTGGGTCGATGACTGCGTACATCACTGCCACGGGCGTGCAGGGACATTCCGCATATCCCCACCGCGCCAAAAACCCGGTACCCGCCATGGCGGATTTGGTGCACACCTTGGCCAGCGCCACGCTGGACAATGGCACAGAACATTTTGATGCATCCACCCTGGCTGTGGTGAACTTTGATACGGGCAACCCGGCCAACAACGTGATCCCGGCCCAGTGTACATCGGTGGTGAACATCCGGTTCAACGACGACCACAGTGGGGCAGAATTGACCGGGTGGTTGCAAGATCATCTGGATGCAGCCGCCAAGCGCCACGACATTGAATTTACCATGAAGGTCAAAATTTCCGGCGAAAGTTTCATCACACCGCCAGGGGATTTGTCCGCGTTGATCGCGGGGGCCGTGCAGGTGGAAACGAACCGCGCGCCAGAAATGTCCACCACCGGGGGCACGTCGGATGCGCGCTTTGTGCAAGCGCACTGTCCCGTGGTGGAATTTGGACTGGTGGGGAAATCGATGCACCAGGTGGATGAACGCGTGGAAGTGGCCCAGATCCACCAACTAAAGGCGATCTATACCCGCATCTTGGGGGATTACTTTGGCTGATCGCTGGCTGGTTATTATGGTCAAAGAACCCCGTCCCGGCCGCGTTAAAACACGGCTGGGGCGCAGTATCGGTATGACCACGGCGGCCTGGTGGTTTCGCCATCAAACCCGCAGTTTAATCCGCCGCTTGCGCGATCCCCGCTGGAACGTGGTACTGGCCGTGGCCCCCGACGCCGAAGGCATGACCAGCCGGGTCTGGCCTGATGATCTGCCCCGCCTGCCCCAAGGGCCCGGCGATTTGGGGGATCGGATGAAGCGCGTGTTTCAAACCATGCCCACCGGGCCCGTGGCCATCATCGGCGCGGATATCCCCGGCATCACCCCGGCCCGCATCTGGGATGCATTTCGCGCCTTAGGATCATCCGATGCGGTGTTCGGCCCCGCCCCCGATGGGGGGTATTGGTTGGTGGGGATGAAACGCGGGCGCGCTTTGCCCGTTACATTGTTCAATGGGGTGCGGTGGTCCACAGAACACGCTTTGGCCGACACAGTGGCCTCGATCCCAGACTTGTCGATCGCCAAGATCGAAACCCTGCGCGACGTGGATGAAGTGACCGATCTTTGATCCCCACCCCGCGTCGTTGAACATTAGTCGCCGCTGTCGTTAATGATCGTGCTTCTTTTTGCCCTGATCTTTGTGGTCGCCGTGGTCCATCTTCGAATGATCCATTTCGGCTTCGCCATCCTTCATCACGGGGCGTTCTTCCACTTTGAACACCACATCCACGGTGCCCGATGTCTCAAATTCCAAGGTGGCTTTGATTTCATCGCCCACCTTCCAGTGTTCGGACAATCCCATGAACATCACGTGCAATCCACCGGGTTTGAACATCACCATCCCCTCGGTTGGGATATCAACAGCCATGCGGTGTTCCATCTTGGTGACATCCCCGTCCGTGACGGATTCGTGCAGCATCACCCGGGGGAATTCAGCCGTAACGCCCACCAAACGGTCTGCTGGCCCTGCGTTCATGATTTCCATGTACCCTGCACCTGTGCGTCCCACGGTGGGGTATGCCACCGGGTGTTTGATGGAAATTTCACCGACCGTATAATCATGGGCGGCGGCAAAGGCCGCTGTGAAAACCAAAGCGACGGTGGCGATCAGTGTGCGCATTCTATCCTCCGATACGGCGTTGATGCACACATAAGCCGTTGATCCAAAAACCCAAGGCTTTTGCTTTTCAAACCAAAGTGATAGCCCAGAAAACATGTCACAACTCCCCACCAAAGATGAAATTTTAAGCTTCATTCGTGAAAACCCCAATGCCAGCACCAAGCGTGACATCACGCGGGCGTTCGGCATCAAGGGGGCCGCGCGGATTGACCTTAAGGCCATGTTGAAAGAACTGGCCGCAGAAGGGCACATCGAAAAGCGCAAACGCCGCTTTGCCGATCCCGATAAACTGCCGCCCGTTTCCGTGCTACAAGTTCTGGCCCCTGACAAAGACGGTGATCTGTTCGCCATCCCCTTGGAATGGCAGGGCACGGGTGTGATGCCGCAAATCTTACTGTCATTGCGCGATTCCGACCCGGCCCTGGGTCAGGGGGATCGCATCTTGGCGCGGCTGTCAGAAGTGGCGGATGAAACGTTCCAATACACCGGGCGGATGATCCGGCGCATCGGTCAAAACCCCACGCGCATCTTGGGGGTGTTCCGCAAACGCAGCGAAGGCGGGCGCATCATTCCCATCGACAAAGGGTCAGACAAAGAATGGCAGGTGCCCGATGGCGCCACAGGTGACGCCAAGGATGGCGAACTGGTGGAAGCCGAACAATCCGGGCCCAAGGGCCGCATGGGTTTGCCAATGGCGCGCATCGTGGAACGGTTGGGCGATCCATCTGCCCCCAAAGCGGTGTCGTTGATTGCCATTCACCAACACGGCATCCCCGACGATTTCCCCGATGATGTGATTGCCCAAGTGGATAAAGCAGGCCCCGCCCCCCACAAGGGCCGCACCGATTTATCCCATCTGCCCTTGGTCACTATTGATCCCGCAGATGCCCGCGACCACGACGATGCGTGCTGCGCCATTCCGGACGTTGATCCCCAAAACGAAGGCGGCTTCTTGTTGTGGGTCGCCATCGCGGATGTAGCCCATTACGTGCGCCCCGGCACCGCCGTCGATGCCGAAGCCGTGCGGCGCGGCAATTCCACGTATTTCCCAGACCGCGTTGTGCCCATGTTGCCAGACCGTTTGTCTGGCGACCTGTGTTCCTTGCACGAAGGGGTCGAACGCCCCTGCATCGCTGTGGAAATGAAGATCAACGCCATGGGGGAAAAGCTGTCGCACCGCTTTGTGCGCGGCTACATGACATCGCCCGCGTCGCTAAGTTATGAAGAAGCGCAAGGGGCCATTGATGGCAACCCGACAGATCGCGCAAAACCCTTGTTAGAGACTGTTTTGAAGCCGCTGTTCGCATCTTACGCAGCGCTGAAAATGGCGCGGGAAGCCCGGCAACCGCTGGAACTGGACCTGCCAGAACGCAAGATCGAACTGTCAGACACAGGCGAAGTGTCGTCGATCAATTACCGGGATCGCTTAGATGCCCACAAGCTGATCGAAGAATTCATGGTGTTGGCCAACGTGGCGGCGGCGGAAACGCTGAACGCCAAGAAAAGCCCCCTTATCTTTCGCGTGCACGAAGAACCGGACCCCAGCAAGCTGGACGCCCTGCGCGATATCGCCAAAGCATCGGGCTTGCCCCTGGCCAAGGGCCAAGTTCTGCACACGCGTCACCTCAACAATTTGCTCCAAGCCGCAGCGGGCAAAGACGAAGCAGAACTGATCAACATGGCAACGTTGCGGTCCATGACCCAAGCCTACTACAGCCCCGACAACAAGGGCCACTTCGGCTTGGCCTTGCGCAACTACGCCCACTTCACCTCCCCGATCCGCCGCTATGCGGACCTGATTGTGCACCGCGCATTGGTATCGGCCCACGGCTGGGGCGACGATGGATTAACCCCCGCCGATATCGAACGCTTGGAACAATCGGCCAATCACATCAGTGAAACCGAACGCCGGTCCATGCTGGCCGAACGCGACACAACCGATCGGTATCTGGCGGCGTTCCTGTCCGAACGCGTGGGGCAAAACTTCACCGGCAAAGTGGCGGGCATTGCCAAGTTCGGCATCTTTGTAAAACTGGACGAAACGGGCGCAGACGGCTTGGTGCCCATGCGCGAATTGGGCAAAGAATTCTTCCACTTCGACCGGGACACTGGCACCTTGCAGGGCGCTGATTCAGGTCGCATTATCCGGTCGGGCCAACGCGCCAGCGTCAAAATCGCAGAAGCCGTGCCCATCACGGGCGGCTTGGTGTTTGAACTTCTAGAATTGGAAGGCGAAACCCCAGAAAAGGGACCCGCCCGTCAGAGATCAAAGCGCCGAAAGTCGCCCCCCAAATCCCAGAAAAAGCGCACGGTTAAGCGCACCCGTCGATGACGTTTAAGGATTGGAAAACGGATTTCCTGTCACGTGCGGCGCAGGAAATCCCACATGATATTATCGCCCAGTGTGATCCATTCATGCAGCCACTGGATACCGCCACCAAGGCGGACAGCACCCAAGCAGAAGCGCGTAAAACCCTGTGGCAGTATCTTGATTTAACGGTCAGCGATGCACGGATTTCTAAGGGTACAGCGCTTTTGCAAACTCACGCCGATCTGTTCACCCAAATCGAAGCCCGCTTCCCAGTTCCCCGCGAAATCATCGCGGCGGTCTGGGGCATGGAAAGCAACTTTGGGGCCATCCGTGGCGACATCCCTGTTTTCACCGCCCTGTCCGCAATGGCCCACCAAGGCCGCAGACGCGCGTTGTTCGAAGACCAGCTGATGGCCGCGCTACAAATCGTGGCCCAAGGACACCGCACCCCTGACGCGATGATTGGCAGTTGGGCGGGTGCCATGGGCCACACCCAATTCATGCCGCGTGCATACCTGGAACACGCCGTTGGCTTCACCGACCAAGCCCCAAACATATGGGATGACGACCCGTCAGATGCGTTGATATCCACGGCCAACTACCTAATAAACTTCGGCTGGACCCAAGACGCCGAACCTTTAATCGAAGTCACCCTGCCCGCGCAAATCGACCTACGCCAAGCCCGCGACGCCGACCCTCAACCCCTGGCAGCCTGGCAAGAAATCGGCATTCAACCCATGTTAGAGACTAATTCAATCGCCCCGTACCGCTTCACGTTACCATCGGGCCACAAAGGCCCCGCGTTCCTTACCTCACAAAACTTCGATGCAGTCCTCAAATACAACAACGCCCACCCCTATGCCGTGGCCATCGCACACTTGGCACAACGCCTAGGCGGACGTCCCAAATTGCAAACACCGCGCCGTGATGATCCACGCGGCTTAACCCAACAAGAAATGCAATTGGCCCAACAAACCCTCACACGCTTAGGCTTCGATACCCAAGGCGCAGATGGCTTCACCGGACCAAACACCGTCAAAGCGCTTGAGTCATTCCAATCAGCCCACAACCGCCCCATCGACGGGCACTTCGATCTAGAAACCTTCGAATTCCTAATTTCCTTTTGCTAAAAATACTCCGGGGGAATTGGGCGACAGCCCAAGGGGGCAGCGCCCCTATCGGACCCGCCCGGCACGGGTGGGGACACCATGCCAAAGCTCGCAGGGGCTTTGTCCACATCCCTCAAAAAACGCCGTGATCGCCAAGGTCCACTTTGGCCCCACTGCGGATCACATCTTGGTAGTGCTGCGATAAAGTATCTGACCCAAACGATGGCGTTTGATCCGCATCATATTTACCCGTTTCAGCGTCCCAAACCAACATGGACTCCGTGGCATAATACCGACCAATCCGCGCGAACTCTGCCTTATGCGCCAGCCGTGGAAACACCCGGACCAGAGTTGCAAGCACGGCGATAATACCGTCCATAAACCAGATCGGAACACGTTTCACTTTGGGCGTAATCCCCAAAGCCTCAAACAACATATGCCCCTGGTCCAGTGGCGTCACAGCAGCGCCCGGGCCACCAATGGGCAGCACCGCATTTTGACGACCCCCTACCGTCAAGCACCCAGCCATAAACGTCCCCAAATCCCGATCACTGATGGGCTTGCACGCCGTCAGTTGCCCGTCCCCAAACATTAGATAGGGCTTACCGGCTTTCACCCGTTCAATTTGCCCCGACAAGGATTTGAAGAACGCCGTGGGGCGCACGATGGAATACACCATGCCCGACGCAATCAACGCATCTTCGGTCGCCAGTTTTGCCCGCTGAAACGCCAGCTTGGGTTTTTGCACACAGATGGCCGACAACAGCACAAACTGCGCGACACCCGCGTCTTTGGCGGCGTCTATCGCGGCCACTGTCGCCTTGTGATCGATGGCCCACGCATCCGCCGCGCGACCTGTGCGGGAGGCCAGGCAAGACACCACAGCGTCAAACTGTTCCCCGCAAAAACCTTCGTTTTTCAACGACTGGACCTGGGTCACATCCCCCACTCGGATGGTAATCCCTGGCAGCGTGAAATCGGGATTGCGCACAAAGCAAACGACCTCATGCCCTGCATCAACCAGGGCGCGCGCCACCGCTTGCCCGATGGTGCCCGTGGCCCCCAAAACCATCACGCGTTGTCCCGTTGCCTGTGCCATAATCACCCCTTGGGTGCAGGGGTATGCACCCAAAGCCCCCCGCGCAAGACTTGCGTGACCGCGCGGCTTTTTCTACGCTTTGATGATGGGCCAGCCTTTTGATCCGATGGATGTTTTGTCCAAGCCTTTGATGGCCAATCTTGCCACCGTCACCACGGACGGCGCGCCGCGAAATGCGCCCATGTGGTTCATATGGGAAGACGGGGCACTTTGGCTGTTGTCCCACACCACCAATCGTTCAGCTGTTCGCCTGGAAACAGACGCGCGGTGTGCAGTGGAAATTGTGCACTTCGATAATCCAGGGGGCATCTTATTGCACCTTGGCTTGCGCGGTGCGGCGACGGTTGAACCCAATGATGCGGATCGGTTTCACCGTCTGTTGAACAAATACCTGGGACCCAAAGACACCTGGAATCCTTGGTTCATTGAAAACGTTGCCTGCATTGATGATCCCGATGGCAGGATGATCCGCTTGGAACCCGACAGCATTTTCACCAACAACGTGTCGTATTTTCGAACGGGGCCAGACAAGGCCTGGCCCCTGTCATAGGCCCTAATACATTTCGATCTTCGTCACCGTCAGATCAGCCTCAAAATCCTTGCCGTATGCCACCAGCCCAATGCCAATCACCTGGCCTGGGTCCAGCTTGGGCGGCATGCCCGCGTGCGATGGATTAAAATCCACAAAGGGCAGATCGACCGTGTCCCAATCATCACTGGTGGGAAACGTCAGTCGGTATGAATGCCAGCGCCGCGCCATCCCAGTGGTGCGCAAGAACACGTAATAGTCTTCGCCATTGCCCTTGGCCGTGATGCGCAAACCGCTGGCGTCCGCGGGCCAAGCATCGGTCAAGCGTTGCCGCACTTGGATGAAACCACCGTTGTTGTCGGTGCTGACGGCACCCGTCAAATGCACAGCGGAGCCTTTATCAGTGTCTATCAATTCGGCTTGCCCTTGGGACACCCCGCCCATCACGCCGTCTTGGACGTATCCCCAACGGGCCTGCGGGTTGTTTTCAAAATTTTCAATCACAGTGTCCCCCAGCGCGTTAAACGGCAAAACCATCAAGGGCAGGCCCCAAGTCCATTTCCACATTTCACGCCTCCTCTTTGATCCAAACTTAGAAGGCCCACGGGGCAGGTCAACGTCGCGCCCTTCCCCCAAGGTCAGGACTTCCATCACCCCTTTGTGTCCACTACGCTTTGCCAAACCAACATTCGGAGAACCCCCGCCATGACCGACATCGTCTTACTGTCCGCCGCCCGCACTGCCATCGGCACATTTGGGGGCAGCTTGGCCCAAACAGCACCCATTGATTTGGGCACTATTGCCGCCAAAGCAGCGTTGGAACGGGCGGGTGTGTCTGGCGATCAGATCGGGCAAGTGGCCTTTGGGCACGTGATCAACACCGAACCGCGCGACATGTATTTGTCCCGCGTCGCCGCCATGAATGCGGGCATCCCCGACACCACCCCCGCCATGAACGTGAACCGTTTGTGCGGGTCCGGCTTGCAAGCCATCGTATCGGTCACCCAGTCCTTGATGCTGGGGGATGCGGACTTTGGTCTGGCAGGCGGTGCCGAAAATATGAGCCGTTCGCCCTACATCATGCAATCCCAACGTTGGGGCCAAAAGATGGGTGATGTGAAGACACTGGATATGATGCTGGGCGCGCTGAACTGTCCGTTCGGTACCGGGCACATGGGCATCACGGCGGAAAACGTGGCGGCGGAAAATAACGTGACCCGCGAAGACCAAGACGCCTTTGCCTTGCAAAGCCAAGAACGCGCTGCCCGTGCGATTGAAGCCGGGTATTTCGACAGTCAAATCGCGCCCGTTTCCGTCAAAGTGAAACGGGACATGGTGGATTGCATCCGCGACGAACATCCCAAAGCATCCACGATGGACAGCTTGGCCGGATTACGCACCGCGTTTCAAAAGGACGGCACAGTCACAGCGGGCAACGCATCTGGCATCAATGATGGGGCCGCCGCCGTGGTGCTGGCCCGCGCAGATGCCGCCGAAAAGGCCGGGTTAGAGCCTAGGTTTCGCATCATCGGATACGGCCACGCCGGGGTGCGGCCAGAAGTCATGGGAATTGGGCCCGTGCCCGCCGTA
>ENA-ORXR01005240-ORXR01005240.1-marine-metagenome-genome-assembly--contig:-NODE-5240-length-10406-cov-201.601413_pt1 | contig 10406 bp, 11 predicted proteins | sample MGYA00237866_ERZ511479 | MGnify/ENA metagenome assembly ERZ511479
ATCGGGCTGATAAGTAATGTCTTTTAATTCTTTATGAGCCGCTCTCAAGGATTTACCTTCATCTCCAACAATGCTGATGGGACGTATCTTTTTTGATTCTAAGGCTGACCAGTGATTCTGCCAACTCTCACTGCTTAGTTGATTACAAGCTGTAATAGAGAGAATAGCCGAACTAAGGGGATCTACACTCACTAAAACAGGAATATCACCTGCCAGATAGATTTCATCACTTGCAAATACAACTTGACCTTCCCAATCTACAACATTGCCTACCAAGTCACCTAAGTATTTTATTTGTTCACTAATCCAGCCTACTGAAGTGTTGGATAATGAATCTGCCGATAAAAAATCACTACACTTACTGATGCTTAAACCTCCTCGAATACGATAGAGTAATAAATTTCTTATATTTTCCTCTGATTTTTTTGCCTCTAAATCTTCTGAGAAAAAATCTTTAATTTTGGCTTTTTGAGTATAAACAAAGGGACGGCTTACTTTATAACGATTTGCCAATTCTGTTGCCAATCCATGACGGGGATAATAATTCAAAAGAAAGCCTATCTTTACACGAGTTTCTTGGCTTATATCTCTACGACGAACAGTTAAAAACTTAGGTTCTTCCAATAAGTGTGTTTTAATGCACATTTTCTATTTCGATTGATTCTTGATTTAGATGGAAGAACCTTCTTTTGGTCATAACATATCAAGAAAAAAGTCTGTAAGCTACTTTTGAAACATGCCCACATTTTGTCTAAATTTTCGCCAATCCTGTTTTATCAAAAAATCTGCAAGGTCTAAACCTTCATCTTTTTGTTTATCAGTGGCAACATCTTCTAAAAGTGTTGATATTTTAAAATTCAATCCTTTTACTTTTTCGGCTATCTTCTTTGACCGATTGCTCCACAACTCAAAGGCTTTACTATCTTTGGAAAGGTCAGGAAATAAACAAACCTCTCTCCCTTCCAATGCTTTACATCTATCTAAGGTCAAACTACTAAGACTATAAACCGCCAACCAAAGAAAGTTTTTAGCATTGTCTGGCGATCCAAAATATAATGATCCATAAACCGCTGTCTTTGGAGCTTCAACCAATGCAATCGGATTGTATGGGTATTTACTCAAAAGATGCTCTCCAAATAGACACGACACTTTTTTATCATTGGTTTCATAATTAATCAACCATTTAGGCAGTTCTTTTTTTTCCTTTTGATAATGACGTTTAATAATTGAATGCAAAAAGTCTGTTCCTGTTGTATGGTTATTCTGGTCAAACTCTTTTACTTGAATAGTTCTTACATTCTTTCTTTTATCAATGAAGGGAAAAGTAATTGCTCCCTTTCTCCCTCCCTTGCAAATTGTACCCAATCCATAAAGAGAAACCACTTTTTCAATATCTTCTCCCTCAATTGGATAAGGTACATTTTTAAGTAAATTATGTATAAAGGTGTTCTGTTCATATCCTTTCAAAGTATGGTTAAATACTACTGGAGAAATATAAAAACGCTTACGCTTAACTGGTTTCTTAAAGCTGTACTTTGACAAATCTCTCTCCCCTCCTATTTGTCCACTATCATAACCATCTTGATAGGGATTGAGATGATAGGCACAACTTACCTCACGGTCACAACGTCCATAGATTTCTGGCAAATACTCCCTTGTATTTAAGTCTACATAACGAACAAAACGCTTTTTCTCACAGGCTGGACAAACATGCTTTTTACTCCCTTTTTCTAAACTGTATTGATTTTGATAATTATTCATTATACTTTTTATTTGAGTGTTCACGGTGTTCACGCTTGTTCACGGGCGTGAACACTATAACTAATTGATTTTCAATTAATTACAAGCGTTTTGTTCACGTTCACGCTAAAATGTATGTTCATAAAAACAAGCAAAAAAGCGTTTAAATAGTCATAAAAATTACATTTTAGAGTATTTATTGACTGTACTAGCTCCAATATTTAACTCCTTCGCAATGCTTCTTTGAGTATGCCCTTTTCCTATCAATTCTTTGACTTTTTCAATAGTAGCAGTCTTATCTTTTTCAGTAGGCTCTTTTAGGTGTTTTCTTTCTGTATCGAATCCTATAAAATCAAATTGGAGAAAATTCAAAGGCTTCTGTATCTGGCAGACTGCAACATTTCCTGTGTCATATTTAGGGGCAGTATTTCGCATTTTAATCTGCTTTAAATACCTTAAATTACTGTCTTTGTGGCTCTCTCCTATGGCAAAGCAACTGTCAATAAAGTTTATAAGCATTTTACTCCCCTGTAAATCATTTTTAGAAATAGGCTTGAATAAATCTCTTTTAGGTGTATGTGCAATGATTAAAAGAGAAAGATTGTATTTACTCTTTAGGGCTTTCAAATGCTTCATTAATGGCAAAGCATCCTTTGCTTTTTCCGTTTGAGTTTTAAGGTAGGTAATGTTGTCAATGATTAAGATTTTGGTATTTGTCTCTTTGATACATGCCTCTAAAGACGAGTTAAGGTATTTTTCAAAACTGATTTTTTCAGGTATTTCTGCATCTGGATTTATTTCTACTCTCTTAAAATTATCATCAAAATTATAATGCTTTTCAAAGGCTTTTTTGGTTGCATTCTTTATAGCATACCTTACCTCAAATTGCTTTGCAGAAAGTTCAAAGTCAAAATACAAAACAGGTTGTTTAGGAGCATCTAATTTAAAGCCTTGTATAGGCTGTCCCTTGCTTATACTATCTGCAATTTGAATAGCTAAAATAGACTTACCTAAATTAGTGTCAGCAAATAAAATACAAAGTTCATTTTCATGCCAAAACTCATCAAATAACATTTGTGGCATTGGCGTTTTTTTCGCTTCATCTAACCACTCATTACCTGTTCTAATTTTAAAAAGCCCTTTTGCCTCCTTGTCCTTTTGCATTTCTGCTTTTAACTGATTAAGGTGAGCATGTGCCTTATCTGGTGTAAGACCTAATAAGTCTTTATCAAATTTGGGATTGATATTCATTATACTTGGTTTAAATTATGTGGTTTCAAATAAAGTTTCCTGTATAGGCTTTTCTACAAATAAATTAGGATCAGTTGTATAAAAGCCTGCTCGATGATTAGAGACATGACAATTGCCTTTGCGAATAAGTTGAATCTGTCCATGTTCCTCTAAGTGGGCAACATATCGGCAAATATTAGCCCTTCTTATACCAGTTTCAACATCTGCCATGAGCATAGTCTTAGGTTGTTTTGCAAATGATTCAAAGACTATATCCATTTGTGCCTTAAATGCCTTATCTTTAGCCCATCCTTTATGTGGGTTAGTCGATGGATTTGGATTATTATTCTTTTTCATTGATTAACCTTTTTTGTTGTTAGATAAATATTGTTCAGCTTCTGCCTCCACTTCTGCATGTGATTTGGTCTTACCTTCTTTCAAATACTCCAGCAATTCCATTTTAGAAAAATATAACCGCTTGGAGCGTTTCATAAATGGCAACTCTCCCTTACTTACTTTGCTGTAAATAGTTGGAACGGAAAGTTTTAAAAATTTGGCTGTCTCTTTAACTGTTAGTAGTTGGTCGGTTTCTTGGGTAGGCTGCTGGTTTGTAGTCAAAGGCAGTTCTTTTAAGACATTTCGGACACCTCGCTCTATAACTTTATTGAGTTCTGTACTGTCAAGTTGTAGTATAATCATACAGGTATGTATTTTTGAATTACAAAATTTATTTGCCTCAAAAGTAAACTGCCTTTGAATAAACCATCATAGACCTAATATTAGGTCTTGTTAAAAAGCTATGCTTTTATTAAGTGTTGATACAATCCCATTTCATAAAATAAGCTCAAATAATAGTCATTGGATTCATCATGTTTGAACTTAGGAAAGTCAAAGAGACTGTTCTCATTTCGCAAACGTCCAATAATTGCCAACAGTCCTAAAGGTTCAATATCTCTATTGATAACCATTACAGCACATTTGATACATTGACTAGCAATGTCACTAACACCTTTCTCCGTATAACCTGGAGAAAGAAAAGGAGACTCCGCAATTAATTGCGGAATGTCACTAACACCTTTCTCCGTATAACCTCCGTCCATCTTAGAAGTCTTTTCAATTTCCTTGATGAAAAAGTAGAAAAAACGAAAAACTAAAAGGTCAAAACTTTCTCCAAACATATTATCAATGTTTTGTTCTAAAGATTTGTCTGGATCAAGATGTATAAAGACATCTTTCTTTGTAAATTGATTTTTTTTCATGGTTCTAAAGTTTGGTAGGTAATAAAAATAACTTGGGGGCAAATCTCTCCCTTACTGGGCCAAAACGCTCCCTATCGGGTCTATTTTGAACAGGCTAGCCCGATTACAACAAAAAATAATGCAAGAAACAACTCCCCAAAACTAACAGGAGTACATGTAATTTCTGTTAATAAAAGTATCATAGAATTTTGTTTTTGATAGTGATAAAAATAGCTTGACGCATGTTGATTTTGGTACTATGGATTTAACAATTGATATAAAGGAGCTTCTCCCCCACTATACCGATAATACAACATTGCCAAAACCATAAGCCATACAATGATGGTCAATTTCTTATTATTAATAATCATTGGTTTTTATTTGATAGGTTAATGTAATAGCCCTTTTTATAGGGCATTCTTATTTGATAGATGAACTTCCTACCCTACTAAAGCATAAAAGAACGCTGCTATAATAGCCAAAGGAATGAGGACACCATTTATAAATTGTGTGGTACTGTTCACTTTTGGGCGAATTTCTGCCATTGCTGGAATAAAGACAAATACCAAAGCAAACAAACATACAGCACCAAAGAAACTCATGACGGTAGGTTTTTGATGTTATCAATATGGTTTGCTCTCTCCATTGGCTCTACATAGGGATAGTTTCCTCTCGAAAAATCATGACTGTTCTTTATCCACTCAAAGAACCGTAAGTTATCATGTTGCTGCTTTGTTCCTCCGTCCTTGTGTGTCTCAATTCTCTTAGAATAAATTGAGATATTGCGGTTCACATCACTATACGAAAAGTCTTTCCTACTTCTGGCAACTTTCTTAGTAATTACAGGCTTTTGGGGCGTTGTAACAGGCGTTACAGGCTCTTTTGTAACACTTGTTACGTCTTTACTGTTACGGCTCGTTTTTCGCACCTTTTTAGTGCTGTTACTGTCTGCTGTTACGCCTTGTCGGGTTCTCCTGTATGGCTGTTGTGGCTGTACAATGATTTCAGCCGTTCCCGTTTCCCCTATTGGTAGGGTAGGAGCTTCTTTATCATCCAGTAACACTGTTGCCATCCTCTGTACATTGGGCATGCCATCGAAAAACAGACTATGCGAATTTTGAAAGTGCATGTCATTGACCAAGACACTTTCTTGAAATACTGTTTTTTGATATTTATGAATTTCCAATGTTGTGTATAGTATCAAAATTTCATTAACAGCACTCACAACTAACATGCCTGTAATGATAGTGTTTGTCGGTAGGTCATAAGTAGTAGCAAAATGATACGTTCCGTATGCGCTTGATAGGATAGATACGGCTGAAAAGAATACACACATCATCCCGATCCGATTGGGTACATTGTTTGTCGCATGCCAATTTTCAAAGGCTACGTTGAGTAGGGCATGTTGCCCAAACTCACAAATGACAAGGAATAGTACAGCAACCAAAGACAATACATGGGCGGTTGCTCCTATGTCTAATGACTGTATGTACCCAACAATACTAACAGCACAGATAAAACTGATTAGGTGTAATACTGATAAAGTAATAGAATTAAACCGATAAAGTGGATAGTTGATTTGGGCATAAGACTTTGGCTTTTTCGCCAAAAATGCGGACATGATGGTTTTGCGTTGGGCCTCATCCCCAACATAAGATTTGACCAGGCTATTAAAGTGGTCTGCAATCCTTAGTTTTTCTTTTCTAAGGGTAGGGCGTGGGTTGCCCTTGTTTTTTTGAAAATCTTTCATAGGTTTGACAACTTTTTTCGTTAGAAAATTGATACAAAAAGCCCGTCAAAATCGGGCAAGTCGTCAAACCTTTTTATAATGTGCTACCTTGTAGGGTAGGAGTATAAAAGCCCAATAATGACGGGTTATATTTTTACGCTCAAAAACAGGAGCGAAAATTTAAAACTCGTAAAATGTAAAAATTAGAGACTACAAAGTATCACTAATATAAAAAAGGTTTGACAGTTCAAAGATAGGGTAAAAAAATCAAACTACACACTTTTATTATTCTTACTCGCCTTTAGGGTGAGTAAAACCAAATGGTTATGATGCTTTCATCAGGAGCAACTGGATAGGCAGAATTGGACCATATCAGGAGCAATTGGTTTGCTACTGGGTAGGAAAGAAAAAAGCCACACATCTATCAAAGTTGTGTGGCATTAGGTTCTCACAGTTATCTTGCTTGATACTCCTTACACATCAAGCTAATATTTTAAAAGGAAACGGCTTATTATTGACGTTCTTAAAAGCGAAATGAAATAAATAAGTTTAGCCGTTCCCGTAGTCTATGCAGTTGTAAAGATAGGCTTTTTTATACAAATCACTTTTGATATAGAAGTATTATTTTTTCTCAAATTCCCTCTTAGTCTGTTAATTTGTTTACACACCCATTAGCAACTGATACAAATATCTTTTAACTAATTTGGTTTACTCGACATCATGTCGAACAACAACAAAACCTATTAAGGAAAATTTTCCTTAACTGATTTGAATAATAAACAAGCATGCTTATTTACTTTGTATAAAAAAGTTCTATTGATTGTAAGTTTGTGGAGGCTAAGTAAAACAAAACTTGTGGAGGCTAAATAAAACAACTAAGGATTTGTCTTTTTATAGTCGTAAAAACTGGAAATTTGTGAGAAAAAATGACTTTTAAATCTCTCGAAAAGGTGAAAAAGGTGCAAAAGGTGAAGCCTCAAACAAACCTTTTTTTTTGCAAAACTCAAAAAAAAGGCTTTTTAGCTCATTTTTACATCTTTTTAAGTATATTTATTGACAAAAATCAATTCAATGACTACTTACTGGGGTAATTACGTTTTGGAAATTTGTGAGAAAAAAAGCCCAACAATACAGCTTGTACTATTGGGCTTAATTGGTTATTTATCTTCTTTAAAAGGCAGCCATTCAAATTGACAAATTCTATTTTTTTTAGATGGTTCTTTCTCTACTAATCTCAAAACTTGATAAACATTTGATTCTTTAAAAGGACTGGCTTCTTTAGTATTTCCTTTATAATATTGAAATGTAGTACAAATCCAATTCGTGACATAAGTTTTATTATGAATCAAATGTCCATTATAAAGTAAACGCTTGAATACTTCTGTCAATTGATTGGCGTTACCTAAAAATAACAATGGATCATCAACTTTATCACCTTTCAAAACTTTCTTTAAATCTTGGTGCTGTTCTTCTTCAAAGTGACTCTTTAACCCTTCAAACAATTTATCTACTAAACCGATTGGACTAATAGTGATAAGACACTTTGGAGGATTTTTTAAAGGTTTTTGGGAAGATAATTGTTTTTCTTGATATTCTAAAGATTCAATAAGTTCATTAATATGCTCCTGTTCATCTATAAACCATGCTTTTATCATTTTTCGATACCTTTTCGTTTCATCCTTATTTGTTGTTCTATAACCTTGTTTTAATTTTTGCCTTCTCTTAGAATTTATCAATTCCATTTTTACCCTTTGAGGCTCTGTTAATAAACCTTTTTCATAGAAAAGCAAACCATTTATTTGAGTTAAAAGACCATCAGTAAGATTTAAAAGAGTTTCTATTAAGCTATCTTTAGTATGAGATTTTCCTTTACTCACTTTTAGATATGGATTAAATACCTGATTACCTTGCAAAAAAGGTATAACACCATAATAATAACGTTTTAACCCCCGAAAATAACTTAATTCAAATGGAAATATTTTAAGCCATTTCCTGTACACTTCTATTAAAATATTCAAATCTGTTTTTTCTTTTTTTGGCTGTGGATCAAGATGCAGGTCTATGTATTCTATGATGCGTTTTTTCTTATTAGAATCATATTTATGATTTTCAACTTGATAACGAATGTTTTGCAAAAACTCATCTAACAAAAGAGGCTGTCCACAATCATTATAAAACTTTCCGAAACTCCAAATAGCATAATCAAGATAATTTGTTATATCCTCATACCAATCTTTAATATCAATATTATTGAGAATATGGTTATTAACATAAACTACTTTCCATGATGCCATTTCAGGCACTTTCACAAAATCACTCATATTAAAATTTTGTTCTTTCAATAGCTTCTTATGAGCATCACAACAATAAGGGAATGCCTCTCTTTTCTTTCCATTGCCATAAACTTTTTTACCCTCAAAAACATCTTGAAAATCATCTTGAAATAGCTTCTGATTTTGCAGACAACTCTCACAGGATTCATAATCATGTTTTTCTCCTTTTGTTGGTTCTATTTCAGATGGTTTTAAAAACATACCTTTTATTGGAACTTCCCAAAATACAGGCTTGCCATCTCTCATAAAAGTTCTTACTTGTCCATTTTCATTCAATCGAATATTCATAGTTCTATCTAATATCATTTTTTATCCTTTATATTTTTATGATTTACAAATCTAATTTTATCTTATCGGCTGCGTCTCTTTTGGTTTGGTCAATGACTTTAGCGTAAATTTGAGTTGTTTTTAATTCCTTGTGTCCTAACATTTTTGATACGGTATAAATATCTGTTCCATTAGCCAATTGTAAAACTGCAAAAGTATGTCTGAAACAATGGAAAGTAATATGCTTAGTAATTCCAGCCAATCCTATCCATTGGAAAAGATGACGATTCTCATACGCTGAATAATTCAAACCTTCAAACACTTGCTTCTCTCTCTCACCTCGATCACCCAACAATTCAAAGGCTTGATGTGAAATAGGTAAGGTTTCCTGTCCTTTGGTTTTCTTCTGTCTAAATCTTATAAAATAGCCTTGTCCTTTTACATGTTCCACTTCTTGCCATGTCAGTTTTTGAATGTCTGAAAACCTTAGTCCAGTTAGTGCTGAAAACAAGGCAGCACGTTTTAACAATGGACTGTTACAAGGTGCTTTTACCAATTGGTTTAGTTCTTCAAGTGTCAAGTATTCTCTTTTGGTATCTTCTGCTTTAATACCTTCCACTTTAGAATTTAAATCAAACTGTAAAAACCCATCTTTATAGGATTGTTTTAAAGCTGCCTTGAATTTATTGAAATAAGATAGGGCTGTATTACTTGCCAACTTTTTCTTATCGCTTCTTTTACTTTTAGTATTGAGTAGATACTCCTTAAAGTCATTACAAAACTTCTCATTGAGATTATGGAATGTTAAAGTACCTCCTGTGAAATCTATTAGATAGCCATAGGCAGCCATCCAGTTGCCCTGATTGGCGTCAGTCCGCTTATCTGCCAAACCTTTGAAATATTTGATAAAAGAACACTCTCCAATTTGTTGAAGTCTCAACCGCTCCTGTTCAAATGCTGCATAGATTTCTGGCTTGTTCAGTTCATTGTCTCGTTTCTGTCTTATCTGTTGGGCTAGTTCTAAAGTATTTTTATTATGAGTCTTATCTGCATAGTTCTTTGGCTTATCAAATAAGTACATACCTAAAAATTCCCTTCTGGTAAGTTTGCCTGTTTTGGGGTTTGGGATTGCTGGGTAAAAATCCAAGTACAAACTTTTCTTTTTGTCTTTTAGGACTTTTTGCCTAAGTTTTACTTTTGTTATCATCCTTTATGATTTGATTGTTACTTAAAAATTCTATCAAGGTCAGCACGTCTTAAAATAACACGTCTGCCAATCTTACCAGCTTTTAACTCACCTCGATTGACAGCCCTCCAGATAGTCCATCGACTAATGGACAAAAGTTTGCAGGCTTGGGCAATGGTCAGAAACTCTTTGTCCTGTATAGGCTTAATTTCCATCTCATGCGTTTCCTTATTTGACTGCTCAATCTTAGCCTTTCTAATCCTTGCCTTATAAGCACGTTTGGCGCAAATATCACTGCAATATTTAGTTACTGTTGTTTTGGCTGTGAACTCCTGTTGGCAATGCCCACAGATACGCCTCAATCTAATATTTGATGTCATAATTTTGTTTGTTGCTGTATGTTGCAAATTGTAGCAAAAGAAAAGGGCAATAAGCCCTAATATTTGTACCTCGACTTGGAGGTACAAGAAAGGTACAAAAATAAACTAAACAAACGAATAATAAAACAAAGTAACAATAAACCATAAAATCACAATATCATTATAAATCAATCAATTAGGTGTTTTTGTTTATAGTTGTTAGTGGTTTGTTTTTAGTGGTTACTTTCCAATACAAAACTTCCCAAAAATATTCCCCAACAAATCGTCCGTCGTCACTTCCCCCGTAATCTCCCCCAAATGATG
>ENA-ORXR01005242-ORXR01005242.1-marine-metagenome-genome-assembly--contig:-NODE-5242-length-10402-cov-10.498402_pt1 | contig 10402 bp, 9 predicted proteins | sample MGYA00237866_ERZ511479 | MGnify/ENA metagenome assembly ERZ511479
ATTGACCAATCAGCGCCCCTATTGGGACAGCTGGAGGGGCTCTTTCCGTGTCCGTCTCATAGAGGAGCTTCGCTAATAAATCTTTTTCATTGATTTTTTATTCATCGGAAACGAGGCAAGGGCGTGCAATGCCCTCGCCTTCACGTCACCGCAACTCTGGGGCCACTGGTCAGGGTGCCCTTCTTGCTCACACGTGAGCGCCACGATGCGTCATGCGCCGGGATCAGCTCAAGACCCAGACCATGTTAGGGTGCCAAACAGAATCAGAACACCGTCCGTCGTCTCACTCCCAGCAGAACAACAGGCCTACACGGTGGTTTAGAGAAGAACGAGAAGAAGATACGCGCGCATGGTCTTTACATCGACAACACGCCCATCAAAAGCCATTGACTTGTCCCCCTTGTGTGCAGGCGTGGCGGCTAGACATCAAAGTAACCTCATGCGCCACGACACCACTCGGCACCTTCTTCTCGAGGCCTGGGAATACAATACGAGGCACGGACGTGCAACATCCTGGCCTATGGCCACTTCAATTCTGGAACCGCGAACCAGGGTGCCCTCCCTGCTCGCGTGTCGATGCCCTGGTGCGTCTTTCACCGGGTTCATAGTCAGACCAAGACCGTGACAAGCTGCAAGGACACGAGGGGGCTGCGAGGGGGACATTGAAGGGCTGCTACAAACCACTACAAACCACCCCAAATCACAAAAAACCACTAAAAACTCACCACAAACGACCACAAATCACCACGAGCCACCGTGTTGGGCGACGCGACCGCGGTCGTCCATGCCGTGGGCGGCAGCGCACCAGGCGCGGGGAGCGGCGCCGCTCGCCGCGTCAACGACGGCGGCCGGGGTATCCGCGGTAACTCGCTCAGCCAAGGCGGGCGGACGGACGACGGGGTTGAGCCGGTGTGGGGGGGGTGAGGGGGGGTGCGGTGCTGGGGGTGACATCCGATACCGACGAGTGATCAGTGTCCCCCCTTTCCCCGGCCAGCTCTGTCGACGTACCCACGCGTCCCCCCGTAGGCCACACTACCGACGTCGGGCGGCCGGCGTCTCACCGTGCCGACTGGAACAATGACGAGGCGGAGACAGGGGGGTCAAGGATGCGGCGCCGGTTGCAAACCACGGCACCGCCAGGCACACGGCAGCAAAGCGCCTCGAGGTCCGCGCCGGCGGCGACGATGCAATGGTGGAGCGGCCAGTGCCGCCCGTGTTGGCCGAGGTGGTTTCAGTGGGGGAGGGACCGTCGCGGCCTCGGGGGCCCCACCGGTCGACCGCTGGCCGTCTGCCGATCCGCTCCCTCTCCCCTCCCTCCCACCGTGCGGACCGCCCAAAACGGCAGTCGATTCAAGACGAGGCGCCGTACTTCGCCTCTCGCGGCGGCGCCATCCCCGTCGACGCCCCAACGCTTCCCTGCAATGCCCGCGGGGCAACGTTTCCTCCCCCCCCGTTGTGGCCAGTGTTGTGGCCGACCGTGAACACAAAAAAAGAAGAACCATACTGCCAGTGTGTCGAGGAAGGACCTGTTGTTTGTTTGATGTCCAATGGGGAGACAGGCGATGCCCACGGAGTCGAGCCCGGTCCCATGGTGCTTTATTGGAAACAAGGCGTGGTCCATCGGCCGGGCCATCTAGACACATGGAATTGAAAAAGCCGATAGAAAGCGGACGACATAACGAGATGATCAGGTACTGCATACTTTTGATCAATGATACAGCATTGTGCTTCTCAGCTCCGAACCACCACGGAAAAACAATACCCTCTCAGGAAGATGATGCTGTACTGGTCGGTAGAGTACGTGGTCCAATGAACAAGACCCAAATCAAAGCAGATCCTACAGACGCACTCAAATAGTCCATATCCGGTTTGGTACGCTCCAGTTCTATATCAGGGTGATGTATAGGAGAGATACTCCTTGCCCGAGGACGCACGACAAGGATGCGTGCGTGCTCCTACAGTACCGTGCCTCCAGAAGGCACCTAATTGGTCAGATCCTCTTGGCAATGAGAAAGTAGCCGTCTAACCGAAAACTTTTTTTTAAAATTGGGGTAGGCTACAAAGTAAGCAACGGTGATACATAAGCGGATATTGACTGTATACCTGTATCGGTCCGTACATATCCAAGAAAAGCTCTGGATCAACGCCCCCCCGTCTGGTCGAGGAAGAACTCGTCGTACCGCACGACTGCGTCGCAGCAAGCGACACATGAAAGAAGCCGTAGATTTTCATGAGACTCACAACAGCTCGACCTCGATACAGCTGTACGACGAAGAAATCGCTGATTGATTGGGTCAGAAGCGGCACAGGACGATGCGTGGCATGGGCCGGAACCAAACGTCTGTGAAGCACAATACAACGGGCTTCTGGTGTGGTATCGACGATCCTGCGCCGCAGGTGTTCTCAATGAAAGCACGAGGGCATGTCTGGAACGTTGGCAGACGTGAGAGGGATCCTCCCGTGGAGTTCTCATGTTGAACTCGCACCAGCCAGCATCGCTCGCGGGCCGGCACACAGATGGTACCCAGCCGTGATCCCGGCGGATTGGAAGATGCGGTCACCGAAACACTTCGAAAGAAGTGGGGTCGGATCCATCGTGTACAACCGCGTGGTGTCCTTACTATTTACCAATTTGTATATATGAAAAACGTAACCCCATTCTGCCTTCGTGGACCTCACGTTGAGGCGGCCGAGTTGGACGGTGCTCTCTAGCAGCTGCTGCTGCAGAGGCGAGTACTCCGTTCCCAACATGCCCCTGTCAACGTACCTCCTACGCCCTTGGTTTTCGCTGAGCAACCGCCGCGATGTGACGACGCAGGCTGAGCCACGCTGGCGGACCGACCAAGCGACCTCGTTGACGCTACCAGGGCAAAGCTGGCCATGCACATCACAGCCTGCCAGAGCAACCTCCGCCGTGGCACAAAGAAAATGTGATACATGAATCAGTGCCCGTGCTGCCAGCCAGTAGCCGTCAGTCACGAGGTACGCTGACGACTCGGCACGACGGTTGCACGACCCTTGCGGGGGAGATCGCGGAGAGCTTGCGGTCAAGATGTGGGCAAAATGCTAGGCACTGCCACTGAGAATTCAGGACTCTTTGTGAGGTGTACCCAACCTCTGCCCCTTGTGGCATCTCGTCCACATGCGAGTCGTTGTGGGGAGGCGTTCACGCGTGAAAAGAGTGTCCAGCTGTGTGCGAGGGGCAGTAATATGGCGTACCGCAACCAGGCTGGCCGTGCTGAATGCGCCCCTCACGAGCCGCCTGCCGTGTTGCGTCGCCGTCCGTCACGCGCGAGCACGCTGGCTGTGGGGCGCCAGTCCGCTGCAGCGGCGGTGGCGCCCCCCCCCCCTCCCACGCGCAGTGGACGCTGTCGCGTTTGCGGCGCCGCGCCACCCCCTTCCACACGCCTCCATCACGGCCAGCGCGGCCAGCGCGGCCAGGCGCGGGAAGGGTTCGACTGCTGGCGCACCCCCCCAGCCCGCCACCGCCGATTGCCTCACCACCTGCTGCCGCCGCATCAACGCCGCCCGCCGCCGCAGCGGCCATTCGCGACCTGGCCACGTAGCCGTCACGACGGTACTCGGTGACCATATTGTGCAAGATGACGGTCGCCTGCGTTGTGATGATCATCTGCTCCACGGTGCCAAAGCGGCTCGGGTGTAGCATGATATGGAAGCGCGCCGTTAGCACCGCGTAGAGCCTCTCGACGTCCTTCCTCAGTGCTTCTTGCACTCGGTTGAACATCAGCTGCTCTTCGGTGAAGGGCTGCGGGTAGGGGGAAACGAAAAAGGCGAAGCGAGGATATATGCCATCTACTAGGTAATATGGCAGGTTGCGGGTCGTGCCATTGACTGTGTACGAGAAGTTGCGGGGAGGCCAAGCACCAGACACAATTTCAAGGTACATAGGGGACTGATACATCACGTTGACGTCATTCAGGCTTCCAGGGCACCCCACAAAAAGGTGATACACCCACAGATCTTCATCGCACACGGTCTCCAAAACAATAGTCCGATGCCCCTTCCGGTCCTGGTACGTACCTGCCAGCCCCTTGGGGCAGTTCTTCCACTCCCAGTGGGAGCAATCCATCGACCCCAAGCAACCTGGCATCCCCCGTTGCGCGTTGCGGGTGAGGATGCGCTGCACCTCCGCCGGCGTCGGCGCCCGCAGGTAGGACGGCCCAAACTCCTCCACAATGAACTGCATCAGCTTCTTGGTGGCCACGGCGATCGTGGAGCGTGACAGGCGCACGTACTCATCGCAGCGGTCATATGACTCGCCGTAGGCAATGACGCGGAATGCGCCCACCAGCTTCTGGAGCGGATGTGATTGCGGCTTCCCAGTCGCGTTCACACGCTGACGCCAGTACGGGCGGTCTTTGACCGCTTGGTAGATGCGCATGAATACTGCCCGTGGCACCCGGAAGCGGCGCTCAAAATCTTTCTCCCCGTACACGGGGGGGGCTCCGTCCAACCCAAAGTAATCACGCAAAATGCATTGCAAGCCGAGAGCAAAGTCACGATGGCGATTGGGCGCCCGACCACGCACGGATCCCCGGTAGTTCCGCTTCTTGGAGATTCGCGACGAGCGCCGGCGCGCCTGCACGCTCAGGATCATGCTCAACGCGCCAGCCAACGACGCACCCACCTCGACATCGTCCATGTCAACGAACCCCCCCCACAGCGAAAGTGACAGCATGGCCTCCATGGTGCTGGCGAGAGGCGCGAGACACGCACTCGGGAAGAAGACGGTTGAGCCGTGAGTGGGCAACGATTGGATGGTGGCGTCGACGTCGATGGGAAGACGGTGGACAGACCGCATGCTACTACCCCCACCCCATATCATCAAGAGGGTGTGACATCTCCCACCGACGGTCTGCCACACCCGCCCAGCCAGTCCGTGGTGGTACCTCCCAGGAGCGACCCCTCTTTTTCAGTATTGGGGCTGCGTGGATAGTTCACTGGCCAGAAACGGTCGCCGTGTCAAATGGCTGTCGGCTCACGCCGACTATTGTCACAGTGTCCCCTTCTCGGGCGGGGCGATCAACGGTCAGACCTCAAGGGACATGCCCCTCAAAACATAGACTTGCAGGCCAGTGTCGGCAGACTTGAGCTCACTGATAGGTCTAGAAAGGCCGGTGGCTGGTGAGAGTCTGCTCGCACTTCATGTGGAAGGGCCTCGCTCTAAGCGGTTGACGGTGCGGTCCCAGCAAGTTGAGGAGAGCAGCGACGCGAATCGAACACGTTGTGGTTCTCAGCAAGAGACATTGCGACGATCCGTGGCGCGAGAGGCCAATGCGTATCATTCAGTCGCGCTGTCATGCCCTTGAGAAAGGTGACAGAGCTGACGGGCCGCGCGACCCTGTCTTTTTGAGTCCGACGCGAGGCCGCGCACCCGTCAACCTCTGCCGTGGTGCCGGCGGCTGATGGCAGGCACCGCGTGCCTGCTTTTGAATTGTTCGGCACAGGCCAATGAAAGTGGGTCATCGAGGGAGACATGCTTTCTCAAAGTTTGACACGTCCTCGTTGTGCGTCTGACCAATGAGAGGGCAGCCGTTGTTGGGGCAGAGACACTCTTGGGGTCACCTCTGCCCCATTCCGACCCGATTTGGGGCAGCACCGGCCCCAAGATGTCGCTGCCCCAATAACGAGATTTGGACTTACCGGAAGGATCTTAAATCTTCCAGGACGTACCAATCGCTTGTTGGGCCTGTCGTTGTTGTTACCGCACTCGACACTGCCCCAATAAGCAACTATAGACACGTTTTAATTAAATATGTGTACGTGTCTGCAACGTGTGCGATATCGTTATTGGGCCAGCTGTTGTTGGATGTGCTCTCAAGCTCCCTTGCTCGTACGTCAGCACGATCGGGTCACTATCGACATCGCTCTCGTCAGACTGCCGTTGTGTCTTGGATCTCTCGTCATGGCTGCTTTTGTGTCTCCATTGGCCTCATTTGCTGTCACTGGGACAGGCGGCGGCGGCTGCCGGTGTGCCAACCGCCGCCGTCCATGGCCGGTCTGCACGCTGCGTCCACAAACCCCGCTCCTCGGCACCTCCTCTTTTGCGTCTTCATTCACCCGCCCGGAGGGCATGTCCGGTGCCGCTGCTGCCGCTTTTGACTGCCGCTTCGTCGCCTCGGCGGCGGACCCCACTTTCCCCGTGGCGCGGTCCGAGCTCAGTGCCGCCGGCGTGCGTAGTGTCCTCCTCTCCCGGTCCACCACCCTCGGCGCGTTGGGTGTGGATGGTCTCGGCCCCGACGCCACGGCCGTGGAGGTGTCCATGCGCATTCGGCGAGGCAAGGGCGGCCACCTGGTGCGGGGAAAGGTGGCCGCCCGCGCCAAGGCTGTCTGTGACCGCTGCTGCGGTCCGTTTGAGGCCGACGTGGAGGGCCGCTTTGAGGTGCTCCTCACCTCCCGAGAGGCGCGACCGGGCGACGCGTCCGTCGATTTATTGGAGGAGGGGGAGATGGGGGCGGCGGACGTAGAGGAGCAAGCCTTCCCGACGGGATTGACGACCGTGGACCTCGGCGGCCTCGTCCACGACGCCGTTTGCCTCGGCGTGCCAACCAAATTGCTTTGCGGCGTTAACTGCCCGGGCGTCGACGTCTCCGACGTTGATGGCGTGACGGTGAGCAAGGGTGACGCCACCGGCGGGCGCATTCGGATTCCAGCCCGCGGCAACGCCTGGGGTCAGCAACCGGTGGTGGAGGACGATGAGTACTTGGACGACGAAGGGGAGCCCTTGCTGGCCGAGGCGATGGCGGCGTTGAAGCGGAGGATGCAAAAGCGGGGGTAAGAGAAAACCCCATGTCTATATGTTGTGGCGTGGGCCTGCCTGTGCGTGCGTGTGGTGACCACTCGCGTCGGGGCAGAGCACGTAGTAAAGTGACCGAAAGAACGACGCGCGACAGCAGCACGGCAAGCACCAGTCCATGAACTCAAATGCATCCATGAACTCAAATGCACGTGGAAGGGGCCAACGCACGTCCTCACCAGAACACCGAAGGCCACGGAGAAAGGCCACGGACCAAAAAAAAACAGCGCAAGTGGTATGGAAGACAAGGGAGCATTCACAAAAAAAAAAGACGGCAAAAGCGCGCAGGAACACCTAAAACAGTTATGCCGTCAGGCCTAGAGCGACCTCCTCAAAGCAAGCGGCCGTTCCATCCGCAACATCCTTGCTAATCAGCTGAAGCGTGGCGTCCTTCATCGCCCGCACCGCCATCGGCATCACGGCGGCGGGGACGCTCATCTCCTGAGGGGAGAACAAGCAAAACAGCACCACACCAGAAGAGGGACGAGACCCCCAAAGAACACATACAACAGAGAAAGAGCACGTCACACACAAAGCCATACACCAAGCACCGTCAGTCATCCTCCAAACTGAACACGGGTACCCCCATGACCCGGTACTCCTCACAGGTTGGAACCACGACGGTGGCACGATCCGAACCGCAGCACAACCAGTGTCACGTCGCCCACCCCCATTCGAGCAACGCACATCGTAAAGGGCCACAATCATGGCCATGTTGTTCTCGTGCAGGAAGTTGACGTTCTGCACTAGCACCCCGTACGAGATGATGCGGAGCAGCATCAGCACGTCATAGTACAGAACCTTGCCCACGTCCGAGTCGGCGGCCACTCCAGGCAGCGACGCGGCCAGCGAGGCGCGGCCAACTTCGACCACCTCGTCCCAGTGGGCCAGCAGCGCCTCCCCGGCAGGCTTGCCCGGCAGGAAGAAGGCGTTCGTGTCCAACTCCACCGACGGCACGGCGGACTTGCCCGTATCGTTCTTCCGCATCAGCGCAGCGGTCGTGGCGTTGTAGCCATCGCCGGGGGAGAAGAGACTCTTGTGCGCGCGAAGGAAGCTCAGCAGTGTCGTCGCTTCGGGGGTCATGGAGAGAGTGGCCTCGGCAGCGACCATGCGAGTCTGCAATGCGCGCAACAGCAGAAAGCGAGGGTGCACCAAGGAACGCACGCCGGTCACAGATGCGGCGACAAGTGCAAGACAGCCGATGGATTCCGCCTCAATGCACCACGCGAAACAGCACAGTACCAGAAAAGCAAAAAAACACTGTTAGAATCCTATCGATGGCCACCACAATGCTGCACAACGCCCACAGTGGACGGCTGCCGTTCGCCGGTTGGTACCGCCCCGGTGCAGTCCAGAACATGAAGGGAACACGGGTACAAGCCCCAAGACGTCCGCAGCAGGAGCTGCAGGAACCACAACAAGGAACGGCACGGCAGCCAACCGAGTATCCCTCGAATGCAAGAAAAGTGCAACAGAAAATGAAGACCTCAACAGAGCGGGGCAAACGCGGAGGGGGGGGGGAGCGCCCAAAGAGTCCCCAGCGACCTCCCCACGACACCCCTGAACGACGGGCCGATGGACGTGGCACATACCAACTGGCGCACTGGCGCAGTGCGCACCCTCCGAGACGGCAACCGGCAGCGGCTGCTGCGAGTCTCCGCCAGGGGAGTATCGCGACGACCAAGACCAGCCGCACCGACGCCAATGAAGCACGCCATGGCCGTCTGCACACCGACAGGGATGCGTCACCAAGGACAAGCACCGAGGAGAAAAAAAAAAAAACGACGAAAGCCGGCGACCGTACAGGCCAAAGGCACGAATGAAAGCACTTGGGCGCGTCAAGAGTCGCAACTGCAGGTGGGAAGCGGAGCGGCGGCCAGCGACGGCGACGCGTCCAGGCGGGCGGCGGATGGAGGAGATGGGGACACGGGCCGTCGCCCGCGGGCGGCGGACAGGAAGCGAGGCTCTGCGCCGCACGAGGCAATCAAGCGCTCCCGGCTCGTCCATTGGCCAGCTCCGGCGGTCTACACAGACCCACTCTGGCCACACTGCCTGATTGGCTCCGAGGGCTCGGCGATGGATCACGAGTCGAGGTCGACGTGCTCTGTGTTCACATTTTACCCGACCAGAAGCGAGTTAATTACATTCCGTGCTATCGTCTCCCAGTCTGGCAGCTGCGCATCCGGCCAGCGTGACTCGACAGCTGGGGTGGTGGTGCTCGGGTGGACCACCCGACGCGTCACGCACACACACGGGCGCTCCGCATCCGGGAGAGAGGGCGCGGACGCCCCCCGTCGCTCCGTTGCGTCTGCGCACCAACCGGCGTGGTAGGGGCGCCCCAAACTCGTCGGTCCAACGCCGGGGGAGCGGCACCGACGCGTCGCGGCGGGCGGCGTCCCCGCCGCCCGTGTGCGTCTTCCTTCTCGGCGAGCCGCGGCGGCGGCGGCGCCCGCGGCGCCACGGGGGCTGGCGCTAGCGCCCCGCTGGACCCCCACCCCCGTAGCAAGGATGGTGTCCATGCTCATCACGGGCGCCGCAGAGGCGACGGGCGACCACCCCCGAGACTCGCCCTCGGGGGGCCGTGGGTACCCGTGGAAGCCGCGTGGCCAAGCGGCGGTCGCGTCGACTTTTCATCCGCGCGCGCCGTCGTGCAGCACCACGCCGAGCTGCCGGCCGGCACCGCAAACGCTGCCGCCGCGGGACGCGCGCCGTCGGCAAGGCGGCCCCCCGCCGCCGCGGCACCCCCCCCCCGCCCGGCGCGGGATCCCTGGGGTGCGCGGCCGCGCCCCGCGGCGGGCGGCGGGCGGGCGGCGGGCGGCGGCGGGCGGCGGCGGGCGGCAGGGGGCTCCCCACCCGCGCGCGCGCGCACGCCGCCGGCCGACGCGGGCGCCCACATGGGTGACGGGCCGGCGCCGGCGCGCTGGCAGCGCCGCCGATCATCCGGCCACGCCCCGACGGCGGCCGCGGGACCCCCCGGGGGCACCGCCGCCGCGCGCGCCACGCGCAGTGTCCCGCGTGCGCAGGTCGGGGTGGGCGCCGCCGCGGGGGTGGGCGCCCCGCCGCGGAGCGGTGGACGGGACGGGCGGCACCCCCGTCGCCAGCGCCGGGGGGGCCCTCCGCCCCGGCCGCCGTTGCGTCGGGCGGCGGCTCCCGCGGGCGGGCGGCACGGGAGGCGGCGGCGGCGGCGGCGGCGGCGGCGGCGGCGGCGGCGGTGGGGGCGGTGGGGGCGGTGGGGGCGCCGCCCGCGTCGGCGCCGGCGGCAGCGTCGACGCGTCAGCGCCCGCGCCCGCCGTGGAGCGGCGGTGCGACGGGGGGTCCGCCGCGTCCCGACGGCGGGTGGGCGGTCCGCCGCGCCCGCTCGGCCGGCGGCGCGGGTGCGCGCCGCGTCGGCCGACGCGGGCGGCGGCGGCGGGCGGCGCACGTGAGCACCGCCGCCCCTGGTGGGGGAGGGATGGGGGGCGCGGGGAGGGGGGGCGCGCGCCCCCGCGGCCGCCCAGAAGGCACGAGCGCACAGACACGGGGCGGCGAGCCGCCCCCCCCAAAGCAGTCCCCAGAGCGCGCAGCCGCCCCCAGCCCCCCCCCCCC
>ENA-ORXR01005243-ORXR01005243.1-marine-metagenome-genome-assembly--contig:-NODE-5243-length-10397-cov-2.737791_pt1 | contig 10397 bp, 8 predicted proteins | sample MGYA00237866_ERZ511479 | MGnify/ENA metagenome assembly ERZ511479
ATACTTGTTTCAAAATCGTTTCATTTGTTAGAAAAGGAGATTTTGATTTTCCTCCATCCAAGAGACAATTTGGGTGGAGGTTTTTTGTTTAAAAAAGGTTTAAAATATCTACATGAAATTCTATTCGGAAATTAAAATTATACGTTGGGAAAGAATAAAAAAAGAACTAGCTAAATACTAGATACTTTTAAAGCATCAAATTAAATAAAAACTAAAAATGAGAAAATCAAACAATTTATTCAGACCTATTTTAAAAGGACTTTTGTGTTCTTCGTTATTACTAATTTCTTGTAATGAAGACGATACTCAAGGTATTAAAGAAGATGATGTAACTGACGTAGTAGTTGTTTATAAGGCTAGTGCAACAGAAGCAAGCATAGCAAGTAGCACTCCGCTAAGAAGAACAGAGTACAACTTTAGTTACAATGCAAATAGACCCATAAAAATTGAAGTAGTAAATTACAATGAAAACTATGCTTATGAGTTAAAATTAACAGGGGTTTATTTAAAAAAACAATACATTGTTTCTTTATCTAAACAAGCTGTAATGATAGATAGTGAAGGAGATAATGCCAAAATGGTGGTAAAAGAAAAATTAGCAGCAGTAAGTCCTGTTAAAGATATAGAAACTCCAACTTCTAAAACAACATTAGTAGCAAATGTAGAAAATTTACAAATGGAAGCAGATGCTTACACGGCTGTGTTGGTAGAGAAAGAAAGTAAAACAGAATTAGCTTTAGGAGGTGGTGAAGCAAAATATACAATTTTAGACATAGACTCTCCCTATTTTTTAACCACAACACAAATAGAAAGCGACCGTTGGGCTAAATTAACAACATTGGATTTATCAGTATCAAGATTTAGAGTAAGACCCGCAAATAATGTAGCTCCTGTAGGATATATTTCTGGAGTTGGAGTTCAGTTATCTATATATGATACAGATTTAAAATATATAGGAAAAGTAAATTCTAATGGGTCAAATGGAGTAACTGGTAAAGGGACATATTCATACAAATTTAATAGTAGTAATGTAAACGCATTAATTCCTTCTAACGGAGAGTATTTGTTTAGATTAGATGAAAGTATCCCTACAACTCCAGTAGCCGGTAAAATATACAAAAAAGGAGTTTTTCAAAAAATACAAGTAAAAAAAGCTACTACAAATAATGCAATTGTAGCATTAAAAGCAATTTAAAACTTACTTAATCCTTGAGACAGTTTCAAAAATAAAATAGAAAAAACCTCTGTAGATTTGTGTCTATAGAGGTTTTTATATTAAATGCTACATTTAAATAGGGGTTATTAAGGGCTTTATATTTTAAAATTCATTCTTTTTGTATTAATTTTGAAATTAACTTTTAAAGAGTCTTTTAATACCTTCATAAAATTTATTTATTCAGTTTTATAATAGGATTTTTTTATTTTTTTTTAAAATTTAAACGATGGAAGAAAATATATCTTTAATGCCTAAAAATGACAATGCGGGATTGTTTATAGCTATTGCAGTTGTTATGTTTGTTTTAGGTACAGAATACTTAGTTGCTAGAAGAAAAGGATTAAAAATATTTAGATTTGAAAACACAATAGCAAATATCTCCATGGGGATTTTTGATAGGATAGCAGGTGTGTTTATGGTTCCTATCATCTATTTTTATTTTGATTACTTACATCAACACTTTTCAATCTTTAAAATTCCAGAGACAGCGGGTTGGTTTGCTTTGGCTGTATTGTGCTCAGATTTTACTTGGTATTTTTATCACAAATCAGGACATAAAATCAACTTCTTTTGGGGAGCTCATATCATCCACCATCAAAGTGAAGATTATAATTACTCAGTAGCCTTTAACTTAACACCTTTTCAGGTATTTATAAGAGTTGCATTTTGGTCTGTAATGCCTATTCTTGGGTTTAGTGCCAAAACAGTTTTAGGAACTCATTTGGTTATAGGTTTGTATCAATTCTTATTGCATTCTCCACTAATTCCCAAATTAGGAATTATAGAAGAGTTTATGGTAACACCTTCTCATCACCGTGTACATCACGGAAGTAACGAAAAATACTTAGACAAAAATTTTGGAGGAGTTTTAATCATTTGGGATCGTTTGTTTGGTTCTTTTCAGCGAGAGGAAGAAGAGGTAAGTTATGGAATTACGATGGATATCAACTCAAGAGATTTTTTAACAGGTGTTTTTCATTATTATGGAAACTTGTTTTTTATGATGAAACAAATGCCCACCTTTTCTGGTAAAATCGATGTATTATTTAAAGGACCAGATTGGGTACCAGCAACAGGAGCTTTGGAGCATTTACCCTTGTATGTAGAAAAAGGAAGCTATCAATACAAAGAATATTCTAGTTTAGAAAAAGGATATATTATAGGAAACATTGTGTTGATGATGGTTACCATGGGGTTTTTATCTGCTTTTATTGCCAATATCCCTATATTAGGAATAGAGATAATTACCATGTTTATGTTGATTACTTTGGTAAGCATAGGTAGAATGATGGAGAAACAATTTATATTGTATTTAGAAATATTTAAATATTCCATGGCTTTAACATATCTTATATATTTATACATATAAAAAGATAAATTGTAAAGGTTGCTATTAGAACTACATCTAATGTAAAATACTATTTGTAAATTTGACACAATAAAATTATACGTTGCATGAGTTTTTATACTTCTATTATTCGTCCTGTTTTTTTTCAGTTTGATCCCGAAAAAGTTCACTATTTTGTGTTTGATGTGGTGAAAATAATTTCTAAAATACCTGGCGTTTCTCAATTAACAAAATCCTTTTTTAAAGTTAAGGATGCTAGATTAAAAAAAGAATTGTTTGGACTTACTTTTGAAAATCCTGTAGGATTGGCTGCCGGATTTGATAAAAATGCGATGTTGTTTAATGAGTTGGCAGATTACGGATTTGGTTTTATAGAAATTGGTACAGTAACTCCCAAAGCACAAAATGGAAATCCCAAGAAAAGACTCTTTCGTTTAAAACAAGATCAAGGAATTATTAATAGAATGGGATTTAATAATAATGGAATTGAAGCCGCTATTAAAAATTTAAAAAAAAACAAAGGAAAAGTAATTATAGGAGGGAATATTGGTAAAAACACCAACATACCAACAGAACAATATACACAAGATTACTGTGAGGTATTTAAAGCATTGCATCCTTATGTAGACTACTTTGTGTTAAACGTAAGTTGTCCTAATGTTAGTAGTCATGCAAAACTAGGGGACAAAGATTATTTACTAGAGTTGATTGCTGAGGTTCAGAAATTAAACAACAAAGAAAAAAAACAAAGACCTATTTTATTAAAAATTGCTCCAGATTTAAATCATCAACAACTAGACGAAATTATAGAAATTGTAGCAGAAACCAACATTGATGGAGTTATAGCTTCTAATACATCTATTAACAGAAAAGGTTTAAAAACTAGCCAAGCGCAGTTGCTAGAAATAGGAAACGGCGGATTAAGTGGTTTGCCTATAAAAGATCAAAGTACAGCTACCATTCAGTACCTTGCAGATGCGTCCAACAAAGCTTTTCCTATTATTGGAGTAGGAGGGATTCACTCAGCTAAGGATGCTTTGGAAAAACTAAAAGCGGGAGCAGATTTGGTTCAGATTTACACAGGATTTATATACGAAGGTCCTAGCTTGATAAAAAAAATTAACAAGGCAGTTTTAAAGTCTCTATAGCTTACTATGTACTCTTTTATTATTCCATTATACAACAGACCAGATCAAATAGATGAATTGTTGTACAGTTTAACCCAGCAAAATTTTTTAGACCCTTTTGAGGTGGTGGTAATAGAAGATGGTTCTAAAAACAATGCAACACAGATTGTAAATAGTTACACAAATAGGTTAAATATACAATATTTTTTAACGGAAAATCAAGGGGCAGGAATGGCTCGTAATTATGGAATGTCTCGTGCAAAAGGAGAATATTTTATAATTTTAGATTCCGATGTTTTGGTGCCATCAAATTACTTAAAAGAAGTTCAAGTTGCTTTAAAAGAAAATTATACAGATGCTTTTGGAGGTCCAGATGCTGCACACCCCTCGTTTACACCTTTGCAAAAAGCCATTAATTTTTCTATGACTTCTTTAATGACCACTGGAGGAATTAGAGGGAAAAAAAAAGGAATTGGTAAATTTCAGCCTCGTAGTTTTAATTTAGGCATCTCTAAAAAAGCTTTTCTAGCCACAGGTGGATTTTCTTCTATGAAAATAGGAGAAGATATTGACTTGTCTTTTAGATTATGGAACAATGGTTTTGATACACAATTGATAGACAAAGCTTATGTATACCACAAACGAAGAAATACGATTGATTCTTTTTTTACACAAACCTATAAATTTGGAAAAGCAAGACCTAAATTAAATAAAAAGTACCCTGGAACAGCCAAATTAACGTACTGGTTTCCTAGTGTATTTAGTTTTGGTTTTTTACTAGCTTCTTTGTTATTTGCTTTAGGAAAATGGGAGATGATTACCTTGTATTATATGTATTTTTTGATTTTGTTTATGAGCTCTTTGATAGTAAATAAAAATATAATGATAGCTTTTTTATCTATTATAACTACTTTAGTACAAATGGCAGGATATGGATTAGGATTTTTAAAATCGATGTTTGAGATGTCTAAAAACAACTAATCACTTAAGATATTTGTTTCAAATCCATCAATACTTTTGGTGTTTTGTTCTTTCCAATATTTGTAAATACCTTCTTCTCCTTTATGTGTAGACCAATCTTTAAGTACAGTTCTATCTTCTTTGTAATCCATTAAAGGTATTGCATAGCCACAAGAAGTTTGCACCAAATCAACCTCCATTTCTATAATCTGTCTAGAGCCAGGGGTTTTTGGAAACAAACCTATATAGTCTTGGTATGCCGTGTCTCTTTGATGGTAAATTTTGGCAGTTCCATATAGTCTTAAAATCATTGGTTTACCCTCAAAAGCAGAAAACAGTATAGTCATTCGGTTATTTTTTAACAAATGGGCAGCCGTTTCATTTCCGCTCTCTGTTAAGTTAAGCCAAACTATTTTTTTACTATTAATTACTCTAAAAGAATCCATCCCTTTAGGAGATACGTTTACGTTTCCCTTTTCAGCAGCAGTTCCAACAAAAAATATTTTTTGTTTTTTGATGAAATTTTGTAATTCAATAGCTATTTCTGTAAATTTTTTACCCATAATTTTATTGGTAGTTGTGTTTTATAAAGCAACCACTTGTTTAAAACTACAAAACCTTTCTTTAAAAAGAAAGGTTTTGTAGTTTATAAAATGTAGTTATTTAAAAAGGAACATCGTTATCAGTATCATAATTTACAGGCGCATCAAACGCATCTGTAGGATTTATGTTTCCTGCAATGTCGTTAAAATTATTCATAGACGATTCTAATTGACCTCCAAAATCATCCTCTAAATCAGAGAATTTAGCCAAATGTCCTGTAAATTTCAATCTAATATTATCCAATCCACCGTTACGATGCTTGGCAACAATAAATTCTCCTTGTCCTTCACAGGGCGTGTGATCATCGTCATCCCATTCAGTCATTCCATAATATTCGGGTCTAAAAATAAAAGAAACAATATCTGCATCTTGCTCAATAGCTCCAGATTCACGCAAATCGGACAGCAAAGGTCTTTTACTTCCTCCACGTGTTTCTACAGAACGAGATAATTGAGATAGGGCAATGACAGGTATTTGTAGCTCTTTTGCCAATGCTTTTAGATTACGAGAAATCATAGAGATTTCTTGTTCACGGTTTCCACCAGCAGCCCCACCAGCAGTCATCAATTGTAAATAATCAACCACTATAATTTTAATATCGTGTTGTGATTTTAATCTTCTTGACTTAGCACGTAAATCAAAAATAGAAAGCGATGGCGTGTCATCAATAAAAATTGGAGCTTCAGAAAGATTTTTAACTTTTACATTTAACTGCTCCCATTCATGAGGTTCTAAAGTCCCTTTTCTTAATTTTTCTGAAGACAATCCTGTTTCGGAAGAAATCATACGTGTAATTAATTGTACCGATGACATCTCTAAAGAAAAAACAGCTACTCCGTGATTAAAATCTATAGCCATATTTTTGGCCATAGAAATTACAAAGGCTGTTTTTCCCATACCAGGACGTGCTGCAATAATAATTAAATCGGATGGTTGCCAGCCAGATGTTAAGGCATCTAGTTTAGAAAAACCAGTTGCATAACCAGACATTCCTTCTTTTCCGCTTAGGTCTTCTATTTTTTTTAAAGCTTGCCTTACTAAAGAATCAGAAGTTTCTGAGCTCTTTTTTAAATTTCCTTGGGTAACTTCAAAAAATTTAGTTTCTGCCATGTCTAATAAATCAAAAACATCTGCAGTTTCGTTGTAAGATTGTTCTATGATTTCACTAGAAATAGAAATTAACTGTCGTTGAATGTATTTTTGTAAAATTATACGTGCATGAAACTCAATATGGGCAGAAGATGATACCTTTTGGGTTAGCTCAATTAAGTAAAAATCGCCACCTACCATACTTAATTTTCCCTCCTTTTTTAATTGGTTAGAAACTGTTAACAAGTCAGTGGGTTCTGAATTTTGAAACAAGGTGTGAATGGCTGCGTAGATAGCCTGATGTTGTTCTTTGTAAAAAGCATCAGGATGTAAGATGTCAATAACAGCATCAATCCCCTTTTTATCTATCATCATAGCTCCAAGCACAGCAGTTTCCATATCTACTGCTTGAGGTGGAATTTTACCTTGTGCTAAATTGACAATTTTACTCTTGTCAATTTTTTTACCTGAAAAACTTTTTGTTTGCTCCATAAGGAATACAAATTTAAGAGATATTCTTTTTGATTGGTTACTTTTATTATCTTAATTTTTTGACAAAAAATGTTGATAACTGTATTTTTGTTAATAACTTGTGTAAAACACAGTGTTTCAGTGGTTTGGGTCAATTTTAAATATTGTTTAAGAGTGATGATATAGGACTCTTAAAAAAAAATATTTTGGTAATTATTAGAATATCTAAAATGTATATTTATAAAATAAATTTTTAAGTTAAAAAAATGGATATTTCTAGGGTAAAGTTGATTATTACTGATATGGATGGAACTTTGCTAAACTCAAAACACGAGGTGAGTGCATTGTTTTTTGAGCAATTTAAACAATTAAAAGCACAGAATATAAAGTTTGTAGCCGCAAGCGGAAGGCAGTACCATAGTATTTTACACAAACTAAAATCTATTAAAGAAGATATTATTATTGTTGCAGAAAACGGAGCTTATGTAATGGAGGATAATAAAGAGTTGTTTGTTAATACCATAGAACATAAAGATGTGGAGATGTTAATGGGCATTGTACAGAGTATTCCAAATACTACTATTGTACTAGCAGGTAAAAAGAAAGCGTATTTCTTAAAAGGGGATAAAGAATTAGAAAACTTAGTATCTGAGTATTACAGCGAATACCAGCTTTTAGAAAATTTTGAGAGCTTGCCTGATGATGAAATCTTAAAAATTGCCTTGTACAATGCAAAGGGATCTGAAGAAAATATATATCCTTACTTAAAAAATCTTAAACAAAATTGGCAAGTTAAAGTATCTGGAGAATTTTGGGTAGATATTGCATTAATTTCCAGTCACAAGGGAAATGCTTTAACCAGAATTCAAAAACAATTAGGAATTTTAGAAGAAGAAACCATGGTGTTTGGCGACTATCAAAACGATATAGAAATGCTTAAAAAAGCAGCATTTAGCTTTGCGATGGAAAACGCCCATAATGATGTTAAAAAAGTAGCAAAATACAGAACGTTATCCAACGATCATTTTGGAGTAGAGGTTATTATTGACAAAGTAATTAAAACCTTCTCTATTTAAGTACTGATTTTTTATTTTATAAAATCAGAATTTAGTGGATTAAATAACGACAATGGGGTTTTTGATAGCAGTCAATTGTATTAATATGTTTATTATAATCTGATGTGAAATTAACTTTTATGTCAATTTAGTAGAGTGGAATTTTTTGTTAGTTAATGTTATTTTAATAAACATTTCAGAATTTATCATTTAACGATATATTATTGTAGATTTAGACAAAACTAATTTAACTATGAAAAAAACTATTCTAATGACTTCTGCACTATCACTAATTTTTAGTGCAACTACTTTTGCTCAAAGAGACGACAAAGGTCTTAATTTTGGAGGTACAGTTCTTCCTCCAAGTGTTCAGAGTTTAAGTAGCTGGGAGATTATTCCAGAAGTTTCTGACGATTTTAATTATGCAAACAAATCAAACTCCAAGTTTACGGATACTTGGGCAGAAGCATATCTTCCTGATCCAGGTTTTGTAGGTCCGGGTCAAACCAGATGGGTTCAGAGAGGAGCAACTGATGCTGGAGATCCAGGTGTTGTAAAAGTAAACGGAACTACAGGTGTTTTAGAAGTTAGAGCTTATCCAGGTGGAAATAACCCAGCTAGTACAAGTCCAAAGCTAGATCGTTTTATACAGTGTGGTATTGTTACTGCAAAAACTCAAGTAAAGTATCCAATATATATGGAGTCTAGAATTAAGATTTCTAATCTTGAAAACTCTTCTAACTTTTGGTTACTTAATGCATGTGATAACGAAGAAATTGATATTTTAGAATGTTATGGTGGTTCTAAAAAGAGGGATGCGGCAGGAAATGTAATTGGAGGTGATAATAAATTTTACAGCGCTCAAATGTCAACAAATTTTCATATTTGGCATAGAAAGGGCGGACAGACTGAACCTACACTAAGTGGATTAGAAAACTGTGGAGGTGGTATTTTGACAGATTTTACGTATCAAACATTTTTTACACCAGATCCAACAAGTGCCAATTATAACACGGCACCTAATTGGAGAGATGCTTATCATACTTTTGGAGCATTGTGGACAAGCCCTACAGATATTACTTATTATTTAGATGGAGTACCTAGAAATAATGGGTCACACTTTGTTTCTGGTAGATTAGCAAATGGTTTAACAGGTAGTTTTAAAGATGCAAAGCTACAGTGTCCTGTTCCTAGTGGTGGTGGATGTGAAACTTCAGATCTTTTAGCTGATGTGCAAGGAATGAGTTCGGGAGGATCTCCTTTTCCAAATAGAAGAATGGATGATTCTACTTTTATCATTATAGATACAGAGTCTCATTTAAACAAACCTTTGGAAGATGTTGCAAATCTAAACGATGATACTAAAAACGTAATTCAGGTTGATTGGGTAAGAGTTTATAAACCCGTGGGTGTTTCAACATTAGATAGAACTCAAGAATTACTTTGGGATAATTTAAATGATTTTAAAACGTCTACTACGGATACAAACCCTATTTTTGAGGTAGGCGAAACAATTGATATAGAGTCTAGCTATCAGACAACTATTGAAAGTATGGTAGAACAAGGCTTAAACTATGTCGCAATTCAAATTAGAGAATTTGATGAAACGGGTACTCCAATAAAAACAAGTCCATTTGAAACAGTATTGTTAAATGATGCACCAAGTAAAAATACAACAACAATTAACTACACGTTTCCTACTCATTTTGATGCTGCAGGTACAGATGCTATACCTACTGTGGAAACTTTAGATGCTGGTCACAAATTAATGATGCTGTTTTTTATGCAAGAAGAAGATGGGTCAATAGTTAGTCAAAATACAGATATTACATTAACGGTAGATAAAGATGTATATTTATCAGAGTCCTTAATCTATAAAGTTTCTAGTGATAAAGAAAGTAATTTGGTGAGTCCAAATCCTTTTTCTGAAAAATTGACAATTCTTAAGGATTTTAACAAAGGATGGGAGTTGTATGATTTTTTAGGAAGAGTAGTTGCTAAGGGTACTGAAAAGGTAATAAGTGGAACTAAATTAACTCCAGGTATATACGTATTGGTAATTGATGGAACAACAACAACCAAAGTGATAAAAAAATAATCAAAATTTTAAAGTTACGTTGATAAAATTATAATTTAAGAAAAGCTTTAATTTGTGAAAACAAATTAAAGCTTTTTTCTTTTACTTAGTGTTTTAAAATTACTATACATTATATTTTAAGGAATCTATAGTCTAAATCCAAATAATTACTTACTAATTTTAAAATTATATATATACTTTTAATAGCTGTCTTTGTTCTTAAATAAATATTACAAATCATTAATTACTAGGTTTTTAGTGTACTGTAAAATATTATATTAGCAATATTTTCTACTTTACTTATATTACAGTTTACCACAAAAATAAGACATGAATATACAATACTATTTTCTAATTTAAATTTCGTGTATTTTAGCATTTGTTGAGAACACGAGTAAAGAAACTATAAAATATATTGTGAGTAATCATCATTACATAAATGCTTTTTAGG
>ENA-ORXR01005244-ORXR01005244.1-marine-metagenome-genome-assembly--contig:-NODE-5244-length-10396-cov-5.460122_pt1 | contig 10396 bp, 9 predicted proteins | sample MGYA00237866_ERZ511479 | MGnify/ENA metagenome assembly ERZ511479
CAGCGTCGATGCTTGTAATGTCTGTAATACCACTTCTTTCCAGAGATGCAGAACTCAGCGCCGTAACTGAAAGCGGAACATCTTGGATGCTTTCCGCCCGCTTTGTGGCTGTGACGATAATTTCATCGTCAATCTGAGCATGAGCCGAGGTAACGGCTGAAACTGCAATGAGTGTTGTTCCGAGAAACAAGCTTTTTTTCGAATAAGTTCTGGTCATAAGTGTCCCCTTTAATGTTCGCTCTTTAAAATTTGTCTTCACGAACTTGATAATACAAGTATTTCGCTTAAGATGTAAATACAAGTTCTAGAGTTTTCAGATAAATAATAGTTGAGCAAGTAGCAAGATAATTTTGACTTCGAAGTCATTTTGCTCAATAGCTGTGACATTACTGCATCATATTCTGCCTTTTTACTGTGCAAAAAGCTAAAAAAGAGACTTAAAAGCCTAATTCAAAGGACGCATTTAAAGTGAATTTTATAAATAGCGCCAATTGGAGAATATTCGACACAACGCTATGTATGGTCGCGGATTGTGGATATTTTCAAGAAATAAATAAATTCCAGCATTTGGATATAGGGGACTTTCAATGCCTATAAATTTCGGCGGCCTAAATTGGGCCATTGTCATCACTTACCTCATAGGGAACCTGTTTTTAGGCTATATGATGAGCAGGCGCGTCAAAACATCTGAAGATTATTATCTCGGAGATCGCTCAGCGCCTTGGTGGGCGATTGGCATTTCTGTTGTTGCGACCTATGTATCTGCCCTTTCTTTTTTGGGCGGCCCCGCTTGGGCTTATGGAGACGGCATGGCCGCTCTGGCGATACATATAAATTATCCGCTTGTGATGTTCGTCGTTATCGCCGTTTTCCTACCCTTCTTTTATAATAGCGGCGTAGCCTCAATTTATGATTATCTGGAGCGTCGATTCGGACGCAATTCCAGAACGATTATGAGTCTCTTATTCCTTATCTCTCAAAGCATCACAGCCGCGTCCATCCTAACTGCAACCGCCGTCGTCATTACCTTTATTACAGGAATTGATGCTCGCATCGCTATTTGCATCATGACAGTTATTGTCTTGGTCTACACCCTTATGGGCGGCATGAACGCCGTAATTTGGACAGATGTCTTGCAAGGGGTTATTCTATTTATCGGAGCCGGGATAATATTAGCTTATCTTTTAGGCGCTGTCAGTCCGATGGCGTCTGCATTGGAAACACTGTCACAAAACGGAAAGTTAAATCCACTGGATACAAGCCTTGATTTTTCTGTCGCCCCCACGGTGTGGGCCGGCGTCTTTGCTATGACACTCTTTCACATAACCGTTTACGGCTCAAATCAGATGATGGTGCAAAGGGCTTTAGCCGCAAAAAATATTGGCGATGCTAAAAAATCCTATTTGCTGATGGGCTATGCCGCCTTCTTTATATATTTTCTCTTTTTCTTTGTGGGCGCCCTTCTATATGTGCATTTTAAAGGTCAGCCTTTCGATCAACCCAATGAAATCATCTTACGTTTCGCCGACTCTTTAGCTGTCCCTGGCCTTATGGGAATATTGGCAGCAGCTGTGTTATCAGCCTCTATGTCGAGCCTGTCATCCGCGTTCAATTCCTTGGCAACAATTTCAATCACAGACTTTTACAAAAGCTTTTTCAAAAAAGATGGGAGTGAAGCGCATTACTTAAAGACATCACGAATCATGACGATTATCTGGGCTGTCTTGGTTATCCCCATGGCCTTTGCGTTTGTCAGCAGTAAAGGGTCAATCTTGGAAACCTTAACCGCTGTAGGGTCCTATTTCGTCGGCGCGAAGCTTGCTATGTTCGGCATGGGATTTTTCTCAAAGCATACGACAGAGCGCGGGCTTTTGGTAGGTGTAGCTGCGGGTTTCATAGGCATTTATGTCTTCAAATTAGGCATACCTTTTACCGACTGGCAGCCGCCTCAAATCGCTTGGCCTTGGTTTGTTGTTATCGGCGGCGCAATCAATGTTGTCGTCTCTTGGATCGCCAGCCTCCTCTTGGACGGATTTCAAAAAGACTGGCATCCGCAAACTGTAATAGGACAAATTAAGTCCTTCCAAGACTCAGGAAAAACCGAAAAAGCGGGGGGATGGTATATTGTTCCAGGCCGCATTGATCGTCCTGTATGGGGTCTTTTGGGGCTGTTCGTATTGATAATAATTTTCCTTGGCTGGTTTGCCACTTTGGGATAAACGCAATTTTGCATTCGAATGCAAAATAAATGAATTTAGGAGATGAGGCATGGCACGCTACCTTAAAAATGGCATAGATGCCGATACGAAAATGAAATCTGACGCCAAAGTGCGCGGGATAGTCGAGACCATATTAGCTGAATTGGAAGAAAACGGTGATGCTACTGTCCGTAAATATTCCGAACAATTCGATAATTGGAGCCCTGAAAGCTATCACCTCACAGCGGCTGAAATCAAAGCCTGCTATGATGACGTCTCTAAAGCCGAGCAAGCCGATATTCGGTTTGCACAAGAACAGGTTCGAAACTTTGCTCAAATTCAACGTAATTCCATGCAGGATGTCGAAGTCGAAACGCTTCCCGGCGTTACGCTCGGACATAAACACGTTCCGGTAAATGCGGCGGGATGTTATGTGCCCGGCGGTAAATACCCGCTGATCGCCTCCGCCCATATGTCAGTTGTGACGGCTAAAGTTGCAGGTGTGCCGCGTATTGTTGCCTGCGCCCCGCCCTTTAATGGCCGCCCTCACCCCGCCATTGTTGTCGCTATGGATATGGCTGGTGCAGATGAAATATATTGCGTTGGCGGCGTGCAGGCCGTGGGTATGATGGCCATTGGAACGGAAACATGTGCACCCGTTGATATGCTGGTCGGCCCGGGCAATGCTTTTGTCGCCGAAGCCAAGCGGCAACTTTTTGGCCGTGTTGGTATTGATTTATTTGCTGGCCCCACAGAAACACTCATAATCGCAGATGACACGTCTGATGGCGAAATCTGCGCTGCCGATCTTTTGGGACAAGCTGAACACGGGATAAACTCTCCCGCAGTCCTCATTACAAATTCAGAAAAGATCGCCAAAGACACCATGGCCGAAGTTGAAAGACAAAGACAGATATTGCCGACCGGCGATGTCGCCGGCAAAGCGTGGGATGATTATGGGCAAGTCATCTTATGTGAGTCTTATGAAGAAATGGTCGAAATGGCAGATTTTCTAGCCTCCGAACATGTTCAGGTGATGACAAAGGACCCGAATTATTTTCTGGAAAACATGACTAATTTTGGCGCTCTTTTCCTCGGCCACGAAACAAATGTGGCTTATGGCGATAAAGTCATCGGCACGAACCATACGCTCCCCACGAACAAGGCCGCCCGTTATACGGGGGGGCTGTGGGTCGGGAAGTTCCTTAAGACCTGCACCTATCAACGCGTCACCGAAGAAGGCTCTGTCTTGGTAGGCGAATATTGTTCCCGATTATGCGCAATGGAAGGTTTTATGGGACATAAGGAACAAGCGGATATTCGCCTTCGACGTTTTAAAGGTAAGAACGCAGCCTAATGTCAAATTTTCAATCGGCTAAACAATATATAAGAGATTTTACAGAGGCTTTTGACACCGCTGCATTAGATGATCGTTTAGGCACATTAGAACAGCATACAACTACTGACTATAACTGGCGGGGCATGCATCCGTTTTATGAACAGAAAGGTGCTAAGGCCGTCACAAAGAATTTTTGGGCACCTCTATTGAAAAGCCTCACGCGTTTACAAAGGCGCGAAGATATTTTCTTTGTTGGCGATAATGTGTACACTGATGATGATCAAGTTTGGAGTTGCTCCATGGGGCATTTCCTCGGGTTATTTGATCAGGACTGGCTTGGAATTCCTGCGACTCGAAAAATGGTGTTCTTACCCTATGCGGAATTTCACCGCGTAGAAGATGGGAAAATTGCCGAAACAGCCCTCTTTATCGATATCATTAGAATCATGCAGCAAGCGGGAATTGATCCCATTCCTTACCAAACAGCTGCAGCGATAGTTCAGCCAGGACCGCAAACCCATCAAGGCCTTTTATTTCAGGAAATAGACCCGAAAGAAGGTGTTCGAACACTGGATCTTATTGAAGAGATGGTCGCCGACCTTACGAACCTCAACTTGACAGGAAATGATAATTGCCCGCCAGAGGTTCTGGCGCGGACATGGCATGAAGATATGATCTGGTATGGCCCTGCAGGTATAGGCTCCACCTACACCATAAAACGCTACCAAGAACAGCATCAATATCCCTTTCGAAAAGGACTCACTAATAAAGTCTTTAACGGACATGTGACGCGTTTCGCTGAAGGCGATTATGCAGGGTGGTTCGGTTGGCCAAACCTGAACAATACAAATACCGGTGGCTTCTTGGGGCTTCCTAAAAGCGATATTCATGCAGAGATGCGCGTAGTCGATATTTATCGCCGTGAGGGAGATAAGCTTGCAGAAAACTGGGTGTTTATAGATATTTTATACTATCTGATCCAACACGGCATTGATTTGCTTAACACCCCATATGCGCTAATAGAGCTAAATGGAGTTCAAAAAAAATAGAAAGCGGGCCACGAGCTATGATGTTGCCCGCCTAGCCGGCGTGTCTCAATCTGCGGTATCGCGGTGCTTCAAGTCCGGAGCATCTATTTCTAAAAAAATGCGCGACAAAGTCATGGCTGCCGCCACTGAGTTGAATTATCAACCGAATGCCATTGCGCGCGGCCTCATTACGCGGAGGTCAAACCTGATTGCTATTCTCGTATCGTCTCAAATGAATTTTTACTATCCAGAGGTTCTTTTCCAGCTTACGGACAGATTTGCGGCAGAGGGGTTGAGAGTTTTACTGTTTACGATCAATGAAGAGCAAGACGTTCAAGCCAGCCTCAATCAAATTTGGCAATATCAGGCCGACGGCGTAATTTCAGCCTCTTACCTGTCGGCAGATCAACATGTACTACTGTCTGAGCGGCACCTGCCTGTTGTGATGTTTAACCGTTATTTCAGCAAAGAGTCTTGCAATTCAGTTTGGTGTGATCCCTCTAATGCTGCCGCTGAGATGATAAAACATTTGATTGATTTTGGACATAAGCGCTTTGGCCTAATCCAGGGACCGGATTACTCAATGGTCAATCAAGAGCGTATGCATCATATTCGCAAATCCATTAGCAAATATCAGGGCACTATTGTCGGTGAGGCCCGCGGCAATTACCGCTATGAAAGCGCAGCTCCTGCGATACAAGACCTGATGAGCCAAAACGAAACCCCGACAGCTATTATTGCCGCAAATGATATGATGGCGATGGGGGCCTTTGACGAGCTGAAAAATGTGATGGGTCTGTCGGTGCCAAAAGATATCTCCGTAGCCGGTTTTGATGGCATTGGCGCGGCTCGTTTCGCCAGTTATGAGCTGACAACTGTCAGGCAGCCCATAGGGCGTATGGCAGATGCGGCCGTTTCTATGTTGCTGACCCGGATTGAAAATCCTGAAATGACGGATGAAAGACGCGTTCTCGAAGGCGCGTTCCTGCAAGGCACATCAACAGGTCCCGCTCCGGAATAATAAAATTGCCTTCGAAGTCAAAACAGCCTAATTTCCTTTAACCTAAAGGAACCGCTATGAAGACCAGCACTCACCGTATCTTGACAACACATGTTGGAAGTTTGCCGCGCAGCAAAGCTGTAACTGATTGTGTTTTCGCCCATGAAAAAGGCAAGCCTCTGCCGGGCGCCGATAAGATCATTGCGGATGCGGTAAAAGACGTCGTCGCCAAGCAAGTCGAGGCGAAAGTAGATATTGTCAGTGATGGCGAGATGTCAAAAATTTCATATGCGACCTACATTAAAGACAGGATTACAGGATTTGACGGGGACAGCCCTCGAACGCCGCCGCGTGACCTTGAGGATTTCCCTGGATTTTTAAACCGACAAGCCAGTGGCGGCGGCACCCCGACTTACCGGCGACCTTGCTGTGTAGGCTCTATTGAAGTTAAATCCATGCAACCGCTTCAAGATGATCTGGACAATTTCGCAACGGCGCTTAAAGGCGCAAAAGTCGAAGACGGGTTTATGAATGCAGCCTCCCCCGGCGTCATCGCGCTTTTTCAGCCCAACCATCATTATAAAACGCAAGAGCAATATCTTGAAGCTCTCTCCGAAGCCATGCGCCCTGAATATGAGGCAATTGTAAATGCGGGTTATATATTACAATTAGACAGTCCTGATTTGGGGCTTGGTAAACATATGATGTTTAAAGACGAACCTGAGAATTATGCCAAACTCGCTGGCGCTCATGTCGAAGCACTCAATCATGCCCTTCGCAATATTGAGGGTTCCAATGTCAGGATGCATATTTGTTGGGGCAATTATGAAGGCCCGCATCATTATGATGCCGCTATGTCTGAAGTGATGCCGGTTGCTTTAAAGGCTAAACCGCAAGGTTTACTATTTGAAAACTCAAACCCGCGACACGCCCATGAATGGGTCGAAGTCGCAGCAATGGATATACCGGAAGACAAAATTCTTATTCCGGGTGTCATCGACTCCACAACAAATTTTATCGAGCATCCAGAACTTGTGGCGCAACGTATTGAACGCTTTGCAAATATCGTAGGCAAAGACCGCGTGATTGCAGGCTCGGATTGTGGGTTTTCAACCTTTGCCGGCTTTGGTGCTGTTGATGAAGATATTGTCTATGCCAAGTTAAAAACAATGGCTGAAGGCGCTGAAACCGCGTCACGTAGATTATGGGGTTAGTGTGAGTTTTCACGAAAGATTAATAGCCGGTGAGCCCTTATTAGGTACATTCGTCAAAACGCCGTCGCCCTCAATTTGTGAAGCTTTGGGCCGCTCAGATATGGACGTGATCTGCATCGACGCCGAGCACGCACCTTTTTCCCGAAAAGATATAGATAGCTGCGTATTGGCGTGCCGCAGTGTAGGCTTACCTGCAATTGTCAGGCTTCCGGCCACTCGAGCAGAACACATCCTGAATGCTTTGGATATTGGTGCCGACGGATTTATTGCGCCGCATATGATGACACGGGAAGATGCACAATTCATTGTAAAAAAAAGCCGTTATGGACAAGGGCGAGGCTATGCGGGCGGGACGCGCAATGCAGGCATTAAATCCATGAAAGAAGTCGTTGAACATGGAAATGCGTCCGCCACGGTTATAGGCCAGATAGAAGATGTCGAAGCCCTTGAAAACCTTGATGAAATTCTATCTATAGACGGTATTGACTGCTTCTTTATAGGGCGTTCTGATTTAACGATTTCCATGGGACTAACGGATAGTAATGATCCCAAGGTTATCTCTGCTATTGAAGATATTTGCCGTGAAGCCAAAGCCAAAGGACGTGTCATCGGAACCTTCACGGCTAATCTGGACGAAATTCTTCATTGGCGGAGATTAGGTATAAGTCTGTTTCTGCTAGGCTCAGATCAGGGCTTAATGTTGAACGGGGCAAAGTCCTTGTCATCTACGGTTCGGCCATATTTTTAAATACGGTAAAATCGTGCTGCGACGTCATAAAACATAGCCTTGCGTTCGCTCACAGAGAAGTCTTTCGTAATTTCCAGATAGGCCCCTATTGTTGATCCATAACTCGCATAGAGCCTATCGACGGGAAAGTTAGATCCGAAAGCCACGCGGTGAGGGCCGAATATATCAATCACCCGCAAAACTTTTTCGCGGATAGTCTCGACAGTCCAATCCCAGTCAAACATGCCAAAGCCTGATATTTTGCAAATTGCATTATCATGTTCTGCAAAGTCTTTAAGGCCCGCATGCCAATCCTTTAACCCCTCTTTCGTAAAATCCTGCGGGCTACCAGCATGACAGATCGCGACAGGCATATCCTCAATAGATTTAAAAACCCGCGCGGCTGATTTTAAAAGAGGCGGTGTAAGTTGCAGATCAAATGTAAGGTCTTTTGAGGCTAACACGCTTAAACCTTTTGCAAAGGCCAAATCCTCAAGCAAGGCATTCGTCCCGTTGCGCGCGTCTTCCTTGGCATCCCGCCCTACAATTTGCCGGATACCTCTCAGATTGGAAAACTGTCTGTGTTCATCCAAATTCTTTTCGAAGTCTTTATGTGTCAGATCGCAAAAGGCGACGATGGCATTTGCAAGACCGCATTCATTAGATTGCGCCTGCACCCAAGCCGTTTCCTTTACAGAATCCTCTTCCGCGACCCCACATTGGATGTGAACAGATTTCACGACAGGCAAATCCTTAATATCTGCTATGAAATTCGGCACATGGTAATTTGTCTGGATAGGGGCCGGGTCACCAAAAAAGCGGACAATGCCCCTCTGCACGAGCCATGTGTGACGCATGTCGCTTAAGTCCCACAGATGATGGTGTGCATCTATAATTTTCTCAACCACGGAGCCGCGCCCCTTCAATCATACGGCGGAGAGCCACATCATCCCAAATTGTCACTTCTTCCCGAATGCGTCCTCGCATGAGACGAAAATGTGAAATACCCAACAGATAAATATCGGCATGTGTTGGCGCGCCATAATCACTCTCGCCCGTGTGTTTTCCGGCAAGAGACCACCGCACAGCAACATCTTTTGCATCCCCCAGATAAGGAATATCGGCGACATGGTCGATTGTGAATTTTAATTCTGATAAGGCTCCCATTAGATTTTCCAAAACAGGCCGAATCTGATCAGGACCATAAAGATCGAGTTTACCAGGATATTTTGCGCCTACCCGGAAATCATAAAATTCAGGGAGTCGATTGTAATTTTGACCTTGCCAAATCGTGGCAAAAAAACTTTCCGCAAAAGCTATTGGGTTTGTCTCAGGATTTTCTATTTTTTTTGTACTCAATGAGGGTGCAGTTTGAACACGCTGATAATCAAACTTATGCTCATCAATAAGATTCTTATCTGCCTTCAAATCCTCTTGAGCCAGTTTGGCAGCAACCTCATCCACATCGAATCCAAGGTCTTTAACAATGGCCGAGTAATCCCGCACTAACCATTCTTCAAAAATAACATTATCCCGGCATGCGCAATCCGCGATTGTCATAACGCGCACAGACTTGCCTGTTGCAGGCCCAAACTCTGACGGCCCTAGATTAGTCATCTTTGAGGTAATCAGATGCGAAGAATAAAAGACCGGATTATCACTGCCAGTTTGAGGGGCATCTTTTGACCAAATGACATTATCTGCATCCAGAACCCGGTCTGGGAAAGAGGCCATCGTCGCATAGGTATTATCAACAACGGTTTGAGCGCCTGTTATTTGCCCGCTCTGCGTATGGATAAGACAGTCGGCCGAATAATATTTCAGACAAAGCTCGACGTTTCGCTCATGCCAAATACGATCCGTGATACGGATAATATAATCAGGGAAATCGACAAACTCGTCATCAAAGCCGGGCAGTTCCATACGTCGTTCGCCTTGCGGATTCAGCATGTCTGACAAATCCGTTGTCGCCACATGGGTAATAGCAAGCTCGCTCATTGTGCCGTCCACCCGCCATCAACCCGTAAGCTGTGCCCTGTAACCATATCAGCCGTGCATAAATACAAAACCCCTGCTGCCACGTCTTCGGGCTGTGCAATTCGGCGAAGGGGAATCATGCTTTTTACAAATTCCATAAACTTAGGATCTTCCAACATAGGCTTCGTTAACGGCGTTTCAACAAATGTCGGTGCCACGGCATTCACACGAATATTTTGAGGGGCAAGCTCAACAGCCATAGCTTTTGTCAAACCCTCTATGGCGTGTTTCGACATACAATAAACGGTGCGTTCAGGCGACCCTATATGTCCCATTTGCGAGGTTATATTGACTACATTTCCCCCCAACATCATGCACTTCACGCCTTCTCGGGCAATCCGAAATGTTGTTCGAACATTCATATTCATCACAAAATCAAGGTTCGCATCACTGACATCTTGGAAAGGCTCCGGGCGATTAACGCCAATATTATTTACCAAAATATCAAGGCGTTTTAATTGTCTGATGCGTTCTAAAAAGTCATCCTGCGTCGCATCAGCCGCCCAAATCTCTCCGTTTTGACCAAGTGCATTCCCCAGAGTCGTTAAGTCATCAGAGGGGCGCGCACAGGCAATGACATATGCTCCCGCATCGCGTAAGGATATCGCAATCGCGCGGCCAATGCCTTTGCTGGCACCTGTAACGAGCGCGATTTTTCCTGCAAGTAAATCCGGCATGATTAAATAATACCTTGGACACGAAGACACTTAGCGGTGGATTCACCGATGTTCTTAAACTGACGGCTGACCCCGCGCGGAACTGTGAGTGTATCACCTTCGCCTAGCATATAGGTCTCTTTTTTCGTCACAATTGTAATCTCTCCGCTATGTACAAAAATAACCTCTGAGTCGGA
>ENA-ORXR01005246-ORXR01005246.1-marine-metagenome-genome-assembly--contig:-NODE-5246-length-10394-cov-4.099448_pt1 | contig 10394 bp, 10 predicted proteins | sample MGYA00237866_ERZ511479 | MGnify/ENA metagenome assembly ERZ511479
AAGCACTCGAGTCCGTCGCCACCACGGTCGCCGCATCATTCGCCGACGACCCCATATGGAAGTGGATCTACGACACCAGCGACACCATTGCGATCGAGACGGGCATCGTGCTCGCCCGCATGTTGGTGGCCCGCAGCACACCCGGCGACGCTATTCACTCGATCGACGACGAGGGTGCCGTGGCGCTGTGGACGGCGCCGAAGGAGTCATCGTCGACAGAGAACGAAGCCCTGCGAGACGATCAGGCCATGCCGTTCACGACGGCTTTTGCAGCACAACTGGGTGATCGCATCGCCGTCACCGGAAAACTCAGCGCAGCCATGGCAGTGCATCGCCCATCGCAGACGCACTGGTACCTCGGCATCCTCGGAACCCACCCCGATCGCCAGAACCAAGGGCTCGGAAGCATGGTGTTGGCCAAGATGCTCAGCAAAGCCGACGCGATCGGTCTGCCCACGTTTCTCGAGTCGAGCAATCCGCGCAACTACGATTTCTATCGGCGCCACGGGTACACCGATGCCGACGAGTTGACCGTTGAAGATTCACCGCCGCTGCTGGGATTCTGGCGGCCAGCACGCTAACGGTCCAGTACGGCTAGTACGGGTCGTCTTCGTCGGGGTCGGTCATGACCAGGTCGAAGCGTTCGGCACAATCGGGGCATCGATATGCCACGAAGTCGCCCGGCAGAAAGGGATCGTCGGCGGGGCGTTGGGTCAACCGGTAACAGGTGCCCTGGCACTCGACACATACGATCTGGTCAGGCACGTCCACCAACGGGACTGTACTCGTAGCGTCTCGAGTCGTGGCATCCGAGCACGTCGGCGGATGGGCATACTGAAGCGGTGCGCATAGTTGCAGGATCGGCCCGGGGCCGCCGACTGGTGGTCCCTGACGGGACCACGACACGACCAACGACCGACCGAGTTCGCGAGGCCACGTTCAATGCTCTGTTCAGTTTGAACGCAATCCAAGACGCCACCTTCGTGGATCTCTTTGCTGGCAGCGGAGCACTCGGCCTCGAAGCTTTGAGCCGTGGGGCAAGTCACGCCACCTTCGTCGAACGCGATCGCCATGCACTGACGGCGGTGCGTGAGAATATCGAGACACTCGGCTTCGAAGATCAAGCAACGGTGGTGTCAACCGATTCGCTTCGCTGGCTCGCAGCCGCCCCCCATCATGATGTCGTGCTCGCCGACCCGCCGTACGGCTTCGACGACTGGGATCTGCTCTTCGCCAGCGCGACAGCAGATCTCGTGGTCGCCGAGTCGAATGATCCGATCCATGTGAGCGAGCCGTGGGAATCACTCCGCAGCCGCACCTATGGAAGTACCGTGGTAACCATCGTCAGCGGGCCCGAGTTCGGATCCTGATACAGCCGACGCAGTGACAAACGCAAGGACAAGGGAGTCAAAACGCGTGACACGAGTGCTCTATCCAGGGTCGTTCGATCCCATACACAACGGTCATGTCGAGATCGTCGAAACTGCCGCCCGTGCCTTCGACGAGGTCGTCGTTGCTGCCGTCGGCAACCCGGGCAAGGGCAGCGGCGTATTCACCTTGGCCGAACGCTTCGATATCATCGCCGAAGTGTTCGTCGGCGTCGATAATGTTCGTCCGATGATGCACAGCGGATTGGTCGTCGACCTGGCTGTCGATCAGCAGGTCGACTTCATCATCAAGGGTTTGCGAGCCGCCGGAGACTTCGAGAGCGAACTGCAACAGGCGCAGATAAACAAGCAGCTATCGGGCGTAGAGACCATGTTCTTGCCATCCACGAGTTTGAGCTCATTCATCGCCTCGAAGTACATCCGCGAGATCGCTCGATTCGGTGGTGACATAAGTTCCATGGTCCCTGGTCCGGTTTTGGCTCGTTTGCGTGCCAAAATGGCGGATAGTGACTGATTCACACCCATTCGATGACATGAACGGAGCCGACGCCGCCCAGGGTGCTCCCGCCGGTGTTGCCGATCTCGTAGCCGAGCTTCGCTATGTGATCGAGTCGGCCCGTCCGTTGCCGCTGTCTGCCAGCTCCACGATCAACAAAGAAGACGTCCTGGCGCTGATCGACGAGATCCAGGCGAACATGCCCGACGAACTCCGATCGGCGCGGTGGCTGCTCAAAGAACGCGAAGAGTTCCGGGCCAAGATGCGGCGCGAAGGCGACGAGATCGTAGCGCTGGCTCGGAACCGAGCCGAGCAGATGGTGCAACGCACGCAGGTCGTCAAGGCCGCCGAGGCTCGTGCCCGCAAGGTGCTCGAGGTCGCCGAAGCCGATTCACGTCGACTACGTCTCGAAGCCGAAGACTACTGCGACCAGAAACTCGGCAGCTTCGAGAATGTGTTGCAACGAACCCTGCAACAAGTGGGTGCGGGTCGCACCAAACTGCAGGGCAACCTGCTCGACGAACTCGGCGAGCAAGCCCAGCCCCGGGCTGCTCATCCGCTCGACGAACCGCCGACACCGACTCCGCCACCGTCGCGGCCAATGGGTGATCCCATGCAGGCGCCGCTTCCTCCCGAAGCACAGGGGTACTAGCGGTGCAGCCGTCGGCACTCGAGGTCGACATCACGCCGCTCAAGCGTAAACCCGGGTCCCAGAAACAATTCACGGTTTCTCTGCCGCCACTCGATGGCATGGCCTTGGTGACTGCCGAAGTGCGCGCTACCGAGTTGCACCTCGACCTGGCGCTCGAAGTCGTGGGCGAAGAACTGGTTGCGCAGGGAACGATCGAAGTTGCCTGGACCGGCCCCTGCCGACGCTGTCTCGAAGAGCAAACCGACACCACCGCAATCGAGTTGCGAGAGGTTTTCGAGAAGCGGCCAGACGAAGGTGAGACGTATCTGCTCGCCGAAAACGAGGTTGATCTCGAACCCATGGTTCGCGAGACCGTGCTGCTGAACCTGCCGGTCGCACCGTTGTGCCGCGACGACTGCGAGGGGCCAGACCCCAGTCGCTTTCCCACCACGGTCGAAGCCGAAGCCGATCCCGAAGCCGAACCACCAGCCGATCCCCGCTGGGCCGCCCTCTCCGACATCACGTTCGACTAGCTCGCCCACCAAGATGGTCGATGAGTTCGCCAACGATCATTTCTGACCTGTCGTCACCCGGGCGGGTTGCGGCGTGCCATGTCAGCTCCAGTCCATCACCGCCACATCTCGTTGCAGACAACCGTCCTGCTTGCAGTCCTGGTTCGAGCGCCCACCTACTCAGGATCGCTACGCCTGCGCCTGCGGCGACAAGCTCGGTGATGGCACTCGTTTGGCGTACCACACGCACCACCATTGGATACTCCAGGGCGGGCCGGAAGAACCGGTCGTACTCAAAGCCTGGCGTTGGCTGGGAGTTGTACGTCAAGTAGGTCTCTGCGGCCAGATCACCTGCTTCCACGACGTCGGCCGCGCAAAGATGGTGATTGGGATCAGTGACGAGAACGAGTTCGTCGTCGAAGAGCTCTACCAGGCGCAATGCCCCCTCGGGTCGACCAGGGGCAATGACGATGTCGACGTCTCCGCCTCGCAGCGCAGCACCGGGCTCGTCGCCAACTGCTACCAGATCCAGGTCGATAGTCGCCATGGTGTCGCGTACCCGGCGAAGGAAGCCTGGGAACCAGTGATAGCAGTCATAACTACCCACGGCGATTCGAATCGTCTCAATGCGCGGTTCGCTGGCCCGAACAAGATGGCGTTCTGTGCGACCGAGATCACCGAGGGCTCGGGATGCAACCTGATGGACGGCCAAGCCATCGCGCGTCGGCGAAAGCCTGCGGTTCGGGCCGCGATGAAACAGCTTGGTACCCAGTCGGCGTTCGGCTTCGGCGAGCCGATGGCTGAGTGCAGATTGGGTGGTCGATAGATGGGCCGCTGCCTTGGTCATCGTCTCGAGGTCCACGATGGCCACGACGGTTTCGTAGTGGCGCAAATCCAGGAGTAGCGGATGCATGACTGGCAATTCTATATGAAAGACTCTCATGACAACAGCATGCAAACATTTGTTGGACTCATGTTCCTGGTCGTGATGTCCTGATTGACAGCACTCGACATCCCAGGAGGCACTTGTGTTGGCAGATGCAGAGGTCGGAGTCGTTGATGACATCGTCGACACCACCACGTATGCGTTGCAAGCTGGTTCGGCGGCGTCGGCGAGGCTCGTTGCCGAGGTGCGCAGCGAGCTCACCCAGCGTGGCGCCGTAACACTGCCGGGCTTCTTGCAACCGGCCGCGATCGGTGACATCGCTGGAACACTGAACGATGCTCGACGCCATATCGAGATCCGGCGCCACTACGGAACCGTCTACGCACGAACCGACCTCGAGTCCAAGCTCGATGCCGACGATCCACGATGTGCGAAGCTCGAATGGGACGCGGGCCACGTGACTCGGGACATGATTGCGCCGCACTGTGCCGCGCATCGACTGTACGTCTCGCCGATGTTCAAGAGTTTCATTGCAGGCTGTGTCGGTCTGGAGCGCGTGTTCGAGTACGCCGACCCGCTCGCGGGCCTCGTTGCCACGGTCCTGCCGCCTGGCGGGGCCTACCCCTGGCATTACGACACCAACGAGTTCGTCGCAACGATCGTGATCCAGAAACCAGACAGCGGTGGACATTTCGTGTATCGCCATAATCTGAGAAGCCCGGGCAATGAGAACCTCACCGGGCTTCGAGCAGTCCTGGACGGCCAAGACGCAAGCAGTTTGCAGTCCACGAACAACGGAGCTGGCGATCTGCAACTCTTTCTCGGCCGTTACTCGTTACACCAGGTGACTGCGGTCCGAGGCCAGCGCGAGCGCCTCGTGCTGGTGCTCTCCTATGCGGACCGCCCGGGCGTGATCGGCCCGCTCGATCGCACCCGAAGCGTCTATGGTCGCGTGACCGAGGCGCATCTGTTGGCGGCGCAAACGGTCAGTGCTCACACCGATGGCCTCATTCTGTGATCGACGCTGCGCTCGAGGCAGGCCGGCTCGCCCGGCTGCGCTCATCGATCATCGAGTCAGGTTGCGACGCGGGGTTGTTCTATGACCCCATCACGATTCGTTACGCAACAGGAACGTCGAATATGCAGGTCTACTCGCTTCACAATCCCTGCCGCTACGTATTCATCCCTGGCGAAGGCGACGTTGTGCTGTTCGAATTCAAAGGGTGCGAGCACTTGTCCGACGGCCATGCCGGAGTCGACGAAGTTCGCACCGCTGTGTCATGGTACGACTTCATCACTGGCGGACGAACGAGCGAGTTCGTGCAACGCTGGGCCAGCGAGATCATTGGGCTGCTGGCGGGAGCAAATGACCTGGCGGTAGATCGGCTCGATCCAGCTGGTGCCGATGCGCTGACTCGCCACGGGGTGCGGCTACATGACGGACAACGGGTAGCGAACCGCGCCCGCTGTATCAAGACAGAGCAAGAGATTGCCGCCATCCGCGTCGCTGTCGACGCATGTGATCACGCCATAGATCAAATGCGGTTCAAGATGCGCCCTGGCATGACCGAGCAAGCCCTATGGGCTGAACTGCACCGCGCAAATATCGAGGCGGGGGGCGAGTGGCTAGAGACTCGTCTGCTGACCGCAGGACTGCGGACAAATCCCTGGTATCAGGAATGCTCGGCCAACGTGATCGGCCCCACGGATCTTGTCGCATTCGACACTGATCTCATCGGCGTCGGCGGGTACTCGGTCGATATCTCACGCACGTGGCTTGCAGGCTCACAGCGACCGACTTCTGAGCAGCAGCGGCTGCATGACGCGGCCAGCGAACAGTTGCGCACGACGATCCAGCTTCTCAGACCCGGCGCGTCGTTCGCGGAGATCTGCCACGGAGCACACCTACCCGATCCAACGATTCATTCGCCTGCCAACGCTGCCATAGCTCACGGCATCGGTATGTGCAACGAGTATCCGCTGATCTTGAATCGGGATCACTTTGCCTCGTCGGGCTACGACGGCGAGATCTGTGTCGGCATGGTGCTGTGCGCCGAGGCCTTGGCGTCGCCGCCGAACGGGGCCGAGTCCGTCAAATTGGAGCAACAAGTGGTCGTGACCGAGGCCGGTGCCGAAGTTCTGAGTTCACAACCCCTGGGTCTGGTGCCCAACTGATTCGAAGAACTGGCGATCGCGGAGTCGAATCGGGTTTGATTCGGGTAGTCTTGCTGGTCGTTCGTATACCGGGAGAGCCCCATGGCAGTTCCAAAGAAGAAGACCTCCAAGGCGAAGACCCGTGCTCGCCGGGCTTCGAACTGGTCGCTCGATAAGCCAGCACGAAGCACCTGCCCGCAGTGCGCTCAGGTCAAGGTCCCACATCGCGTGTGTGGCAACTGTGGCCACTACGGCGGCCGCCAGGTCATCGACGTCGACTGACTCGACCTTCGTAACTCATGCTCCCGATTGCGGTCGACGCCATGGGTGGCGACAATGCGCCCGGCGAGATCGTCGCAGGTGCGCAACTCGCCGCCGATGAAGGCATCCCGGTTGTTCTCGTTGGTCAGCCCGAAGCAATCGGCCAAACATCGCTAGAAGTCATCTCGGCGTCCGAAGTCATCGCCATGGACGAGGATCCGACCAAGAGCGTCCGCACCAAGAAGGACTCCAGCCTGGTACGGGCGGCCGAAGCCGTTCGTGACGGCCGGGCCTCGGGCATGATCTCGGCCGGCAATACCGGCGCGGCCCTTGCCGCCGCCACGCTGCGCATGAAGCGCATCAAGGGTGTCAGCCGACCATCGATCGCCACCCCGCTACCGATGTTCGGCGGTGGCACACCAAACATCTTGATCGACGCCGGAGCCAACGTCGACTGCACTCCCGATTTGCTGGCATTGTTCGCCCGCATGGGTGCCGTCTACGCACGGGCTCGCTACGGAGTGGAAGCGCCACGGGTCGGCCTGCTCTCGAACGGTGAAGAGGCCAGCAAAGGATCGCCGTTGACCAAGGCGGCGTACCCGCTGCTCAGCGAAACGGAATGGCAACAAGCCACTGGTGCGAACTTCATCGGCAACGTCGAAGGTCGTGATCTTCTCGGTGGCGACGTCGACGTGATCGTCACCGACGGCTTCACCGGCAACGTCGCGCTCAAGTCGCTCGAGGGGGCCGCCAAAGAAATCGTGAACGCGCTGCTCGAAGCGTTTGATTCGTCCGACGATGCGCGCAAAGGAGCAGAGCTGTTACTGCCGGCGCTCATGCCGCTGTACGAACGCACCGATCCTGACACCGTCGGTGGAGCCGCACTGGTCGGCGTCAAGGGCGTCTGCATGATCAGCCACGGCTCTTCGTCGGCCAACGCCATCCTGAACGCCGCTCGCGCCGCCCACGAACTGGCCGAAACCGACCTCGTCGGCCAACTCACCGCCGCCCTCGCCACCCCCTGATCACAAGGGACGTGTACTTTGGTACACGTCCGGTCGGAAGGGACGCGTAATTGGTTCACGTCCCTTGTTGCGGGCGCAGAACTATGCTGCGGGCCGATGGTCGCACCGGTTGTCCCCCACGAACTGCCACGCTTTGATCGTGCCGACGGCGAGGCCAAGGTCACAGGAAGCGGCCGCTACGGCGCCGACCTGTCGCTCACGGGCATGGCCTTTGCCGCATTCCGCTATGCGGATGTGGCCCATGCGAGATTGATCAGCGTGGACACTTCGTTCGCGCAAACGATGCCCGGCGTCGTCGCGGTGCTCACCGCGGACGACGTGCCTGCCGTGCACTACAGCCCGGTGATCCCGGACCGCACGCTCTTTGCCACCGGCACCATCCGTTTCGAAGGCGAGGTGTTGGCAGCGGTGGCGGCGACCACGCCCGAACAAGCTGCAGCTGCGGCTGCAGCAATTGTCGTGCACTACGAAGAGCTCGAGCCAGTGGTCGATCTCGAAGCAGCGCTCGGGCCCGACTCGCCGTTGGTGCACGAAGACTGGGAGAGCTACGCCGTGACCGGCGACACCGTGCGCGACCGCAACGTCTGCTCGTTCTCGTCTATCGCCAAGGGCGATATCGAAGCCGGGTTGGCCGAAGCCGACCACGTGATCACCAGCAGCTACCGCGCCGACGCCAGTCATGCCGCGCCGATCGAGCCACGTGCGATTCTGGCGCAGTGGCAGGGTGGAAAGGTCACGATCTGGAGCAGTACACAGGTGCCATTCGATGCCCGTGCCGGTGTGTGTGAGACGCTCGGCATGGCTTCGAACAAGGTGCGCATCATCGTGCCGCATCTCGGCGGCGGTTTCGGCGGCAAGTGCGGTTTCCACTTCGAAGCGCACATCGCAGCGCTGGCCCGAGTAGCGAAACGACCGGTCAAGCTGGTGTTCACCCGGCGCGAAGAGTTCTTGGCCCCTGACCGCCGTCGCGAGGGCATGATCGTGGAGCTGACCACCGGCGTGCGCTCCAATGGCACCATCGCCGCTCGCAAGGGTCGGTTACTGATCGACAACGGCGCCTATGCCGCCGACGCTGCGTTCTTCCCCCAGCTTGCGGCCATGCATGCCGCTGGCCCGTACAAGATCGATCATGTGCACATCGAAGCCAGCCTGATCTACACCAACCGACAGCCATCGGGTTCTGTCCGTGCCCCCACGGCGCCGCAGGTTTGCTGGGCACTCGAGTCCCACACCGACGACGTGGCTCGGGCTCTGAACATGGATCCGGTGGCCTTTCGCAAACTGAATGGCGTCGCCGAAGGTGACACGGGTGCAGTTGGTCAGGTGTACGACGCCATTGGACTTCAAGCGTGCATCGATGCTGCCGTCGAGAATGCCACACCCGCCGATGAGCTCGGACCAGACGAAGCAATCGGCGTCGCTGTTGGTTGGTGGCCGAGTTTTCCGGCTGCGTCCGGGGCCATCGTTCGCATCGACGACGACGGAAGCGGACAGATCGTGACCGGCGCACAAGAATGCGGCACGGGTGCGGTCATGACCTTGCGCAATCTCGCTGCCGATGAACTCGGCATGAAACCAACCGACTTCGAAATCGTCTACCAAGACACTGCTGCCGGGCCGTTCGACACCGGGGCCACGGGTTCGCAGACGCTGATCAACAACGGCCGAGCAGTCGTCGGCGCATCACAACGCATCGCCCAACAATTACGCGAGCTGGCCGCCTCCGAGCTCGAAGCCGACCCCGACGACATCGTGCTCGAATCTGGCGCAGCTCATGTGGCCGGCACCCCGGCGAAATCGGTTTCAATCATCGAACTGGCCGCCATCGCGGCTGGTGACCAGCTTTTGTTGGCCACCGGGTCGGAGTCGCCGCCCCCGTACCCCGAGCTCTCCACCAACTGCGTTGGCGATCAAGGTCTGGCCGCCTGGGCCGCACCCCAGTTCTCGTGCCATGCCGCTCACGTGCGGGTCGATCGCGATACCGGCGTGGTGCGTGTGCTCGACGTAAGTGCAGCTCATGACTCCGGAACCATCTTGAATCCACTCGGAGCACTCGGCCAGATCGAAGGCGGCATCATGATGGGTATAGGCCAAGCGTTGACCGAGTCGACGACCTATGACGAGACCGGTCGCCAACGTAACCCCGGCCTGCTCGAATACAAGCTGCAGACTGCTGCCGACACACCGACGGTGCGCACCTGCTTCATCGAACCCGGGGGAGTGGGCGCCGGTCCACGCGGAGCCAAGGGTTTGGCCGAAGCACCCAACGTGGCCACTGCTGCAGCCATAGCCAACGCCATTACGCAGGTGATCGGCCGCCCGGTGCGCCAACTCCCCATGACCGCCGAACGCGTGTGGACGACATCGCTCGACACCGGCGATCACGCATGAGCTTCAGCATTGCGCGCTCGATCGACGACGCGGTCGCTGCACTGGCCGATGGTGCCCGACCTGTCGCAGGGGGTTCGGACCTTGTGGTTAGCGCCCGCCACGGAGCGCAACCTCTTCCCGAAAAGCTGGTCGCCATCGACCGCATTCGCGAACTGCAAACGCTTGCGATGGGCGACACCGGCTGCCGGATCGGTGCCGGGGTCACCCACGCGCAACTCATGACGGACCCGGTCATCGTCGAGACCTACCCGGCGCTCGCCGATGCAGCGGCGTTGGTGGGATCACCTTCGACCCGCAATGTTGGCACCCTGGGTGGCAACATCATGAACGGTTCGCCGGCAATGGACACCGGCGCACCACTGCTGGTGCTCGATGCCGTCGTGGAGCTGCAGTCACATGCCGGAGCTCGCGATTTGCCTATCGGCGAACTGTGGTCCGGTCCCGGCACCACTACCGCAACACCAGCCGAACTTTGCACGGCAATCAAGTTGTCGACTCCGCCCGCACGGTCGTCGAGTGCCTATGTCCGGCTCGAGTATCGACGCGCCATGGAGATCGCTGTCGCCGGCGCAGCCGCCGCCGTATCGCTCAACGCCGATGGCACGATCGCATCGCTCAACATCGCGATGGCCGCGGTGGCGCCGACCATC
>ENA-ORXR01005247-ORXR01005247.1-marine-metagenome-genome-assembly--contig:-NODE-5247-length-10393-cov-11.324254_pt1 | contig 10393 bp, 16 predicted proteins | sample MGYA00237866_ERZ511479 | MGnify/ENA metagenome assembly ERZ511479
ATCTGACACTTTCCGTAAAGACCAATGAGCTGTCTCATTTGGAGCAGCAGCCAACCCGGTGCGACTACTTTGTTGAAAACCCAGAAGGGCAGGTACACTGGCTCTTAACTAGGCGTGGGGGGGGGAGGAAGAGGCACGGACGTTGCGTGGCACGTGGATCTGCTGTGTCCCATACCTGGGCACACGAGACGGATTGGACGCGGTCGTCACCACGCTGCTCCAGTGGTCGGTTAATTTGACCCTCTGCGTTGGGTCTACAGGGGTGGGGTCGCACCCCTCTGACAAGCCGTGAGACGGTCCAATTCTAGTGTCGCGGGTCGCGACCCCTCGCTCCATTCACATTTATCCACGTAGTAAAAACATTTTCATACACCGCTGTAAGCTCGAAAGCCAGATCGGACACCTTAACTGGGCGTGCTGCATGCAGGCGCATGCTGTTACATGCTATCCCACACTAACTTTAGTATGTGCCCCACTTCACTGACGATGGGGTGGATTACCCATGAGGAGCCCACCCGCGCTCTCAGGGGCTGGCCCCGCTCGCGCACCATAGCAGCGCCGTTGCGACCCGCCAAAACCCCTCACAGGAAGCGGAGGCGGAAACAGGGCGCGCCTACCGCCCCGCTCTCCCCCCTCACCTGCGCTTCCGCCGGTGGCGCGACCTTCGCCGCCGCCGTAGGCACTGGCGGAGCTCATGGACGCCCCAGCGCCCGCCTTGCGGCGACGCCGGCGCCCCGAGCGTTGAACCCCACCTCCAGCCACGCCGCCGAGGGAAGCGCCGTCGCCGCCCGCGCCGCCGAGGGAGGCACCGTCGCCGCCCGCGCCGCCGAGGGAAGCGCCGTCACCGCCCGCGCCGCCGAGGGAGGCGCCGTCGCCGCTTGCGCCGTAGCCACGCGCGCCGCCACGGGTGGCGCCGTCGTCGGCGGAGAAGGCGCGGGCGGCACCGTCGTCGGCCTCGCGGCCAGTACGCAGTGGACGGCGGCCGCCGCAACCACCCGCGTCTTCGCCGCCCCCAGGGCGGATGCCGTTGCCACCGGCACGGGCGGCGGAGCTCCTCGCACCGATAGCCGCGCACGGATCCTCTGGGCAACCGCGCGTCATCGCGCCAGTCGCGACCGGCGACACACTGGCGCATTGTACGGCAGTCAACGGCCTGCTCTGCCGGGCCCGATGGCCATCTTCGTTTCTGCGCGGCCACCGCACTGTTCCCCCCTACACACTGGGGCAGCGGCCCGCCGCAGGGTGGATCGGCCCACACACTGGGGCCGCGCCGCCCCGCGCCACAGCACGAAACCGGTACCGCCGCTGGGCGGATCGCCCACACACACTGGGGCGGCGGGCCGCCACCGGGCGGATCGCCCCGTCAAACCGGGGCGGCGCCGCCCCGGGGTACAGCACGACAGAGGGCCTTCCACGAGGCAGATTGGCCCCATACACTAGGGCGGCGGGCCGCCACGGGGCGGATCGCCTCCGGGCACTGGGGCGGCGCCGCCCCGCGCGACAGCAAGACACTGGGCCGGCCACGGCTTCGTGCCGTCCCACACACCGGGGCGGCGGGCCGCCACGGGGCGGATCGCCCCCACACACTGGGGCGGTGGGCCGCCACTGGGCGGATCGCCCCCAGACACAGGGGCCGCGCCGCCCCGGGCGACAGCACGACAGAGGGCCCACCACGGATCGGATCGCCCCCAGACACTAGGGCGGCGCAGCCCCTTGCGACAGCACGACGCTGGGTCGGCCACGGCTCTGTCCCTACCCACACGCCGGGTCGGCGGCCCGCCACGGGGCGGATGTATCCGAAAGACTGCGGCGGCGGGCCGCCACGGGGCGGATCGCGCCAACACATTGGGGCGGCGGCCCGCCACGGGTCGGATCATCCCCAAACGTTGCGGGCGGTGCCGCCCTGGGCGACAGCACGACAGAGGGCCGAAACGGGGCGGATCGCCCCGACACACTGAGGCGGCGGACCGCCACGGGGCGGGGCGCCCCCACATGTTGGGGCGGCGCCGCCCCGGGCGACAACACGACATAGGGCCCGCCACGGGGAGAATCACCCCCACACACTGGGGCGGCGGGCCGCCACGGGGCGGATCGCCGCCACACACTGGGGCGGCGCCGCCCCCGGCGACAGCACGACACTGGGCCGGCCACGTCTCTGCCCCCTCCCACACACTGGGGCGGCGGGCCGCCACGCGGCGGATCGCAGACACACATTGGGGCGACGCCGCCCCGCGCGACACCACGACAGCGTTCCCGCCACGACTCTGTCCGGCCCCACACACCGGGGCTGCGGCGGTCTGGGCAATAACGGGACCCTGTGTCTCTCTGCACGCAAATGGGAGCGTGTGTGAATCCGAAATACGCTCGCGCGAGACGAAAAAGCTTCTGAGTAAGACTGTAAAGTTTTTGTGTGAGACCGACATACGCTGAGCACTTGTGTGAGACTGAAATGAAACGCCTTGCAATAGAATACTCATATGTTCCGAGGTCCGTCGTTTCTAGGCAGCCCGCTTTCAGTTTTTTACAGTCCAGCATCCCCAAGACGTGAGGTGTCAGGTTGTGTCTAGGCGCGGACATCTGTTTCGCCCAAACACGGCGTGAGAATCCGAGTCGGGCCGATCCTGATGGGCTGATGAGACTGTATTCACGGGAGTGTTCGGCGTGTCTTACTGGGCATGTGTTTCGGCCTCTTTCTGGAACAAAAAGCATGCCGGCTACGTTAAGTCTTGAATCGCAATGAGGCTGGATAAAAACATCGACCGCGGTCGACAGGCCGTCCATCCGCTTCATACCGTCGACCATTCACATGCCCCTTTCCCTGCCACTCGCTTCTCCACAACGAGCACGCCACTACTATCCCCTCTATCCCTCGCTCCCGTCGGTCGTTCATGTTGCAACGCGATGTCCGCAGCAGCCCGGGCACGGGCCTTGTCATTCACCGAACCCGCTCTCGGCGAGGAGTGCGAGCAGGATTATGGGTGAGTCTGGTGTCTGTACTTTCCATCATTAACGCTTTTGCGCATTCAGCGGCTCAGAGGACACGGGAGAAATCCCCATATGTCCGTTCTCGTCGATATACCGTCTACCATCCACGAGCTCCGTCCGACCTGGACTTCTGTTTACACTTCCGTATGTGACGTTCTGATTCTTGGGCTCTGGTGGAACTGGGGCGCAGTGACTTGGAGACCAATGACGGCATGTTCGTCCTCTCTCCTGGCATTCCGATGCAGAGCCGCGCGGCGTTGGCGTTGTGTAGCCTTGCGGGTGGTTCCTGCTTGTACGTGATGTTCGCTTTCGTGGTAAAACGTAGCACTGTCTACATGATTTACCACCAGGTATGCCGCGGAGTGTTTCGGGGCTGAAGGACAATAGTTTCCTTTAAGCATTGGTGTGTGAGTCGCGGAGTGCACCATGTAGCTTTCTAGGGGGCTGCTTGCGAGCTGTGATACTGACAGGCTCTACTACAGCATACTACATAGGGACACAGGTCCTTGATTCTTTGTACAATGCGTTGGATTTAAAGATGTAGAGACATACACACGACCGCGGGCTTACGAAGCACGACCGGTTGAGAAAGGTACGTCGCGGTGTTGAGCATTCGCGCAATGACTGTCTGCCACAACCCGAGGTTGCTCTTGTCCAGCTCGTCCCTGGATTTCGGCTGGTTGGAGCAATCGAGTGCGGGATGGTTGGCACCGTCCGTCAATACGTGAAAAAAGGCGGGCCATGTCACTGGCGGTGATTTCCGGGTCGCGTTCGCCAAGTGGGGGCTTGTGAACTGAAGCCGGCGTAGCTGCTTCACATGGGGAAATTGCAGGCACCGCGGTCTGGGGTGTGGTAACCGAGCCGTAGGGGTTGAAAACAGTCCTGGAGTTGTCCTCCAGCGCGCCCGTTGACACGAGGCCCACACCTTCCCTCGGTTGCCAGCAACACTCGGGCGAGGGGAGCCGCACTCCCGTTCCACCCGGTCCTCCAACTCCCGGAACACGTCCATCAAAGGCTACCACGCAATGTCGTCACCCGTAGCCGTGCACGCTGTACGTACCTGGCTGGAGCACAACCGGATGGGCGACCATGCGGATAGCATCGTCTACATGCTCGCCGTGGACACGGTCGACGACCTGGAGCTGGTCACAGAGGACGACCTCTGTTCCGGTAGATAGCAGAATGGAGCTTACAACAGCTTCGATGGCCAATGAAGAGTCGCAATTGGATGTGGGAGCCAACCACGTGCAGTAAACGTATTGAAGACTCAGAAAAGCCGGAACACCGGGCCTTAACTCGACGTGGGGAAGTCGCACGCAAAAATGTTCAGAGTCAAGGATATTGAGGACTCTACCGTAAGGCGCCACAAAAACGACCGGGACGCACGAGAAAGCTCGTATGAGAGACGAAAACGCGCTTGTGTAGGACCGGAGTACGATAGAGAACTACGAAAAAGCTTGCGTGTGAGATGAAAGCGTGCGTATGAGCCTGAAATGCACCCCTGTGAGACTGAAATGTGCGCACGTGAGACCGGAATGTGTTCGCTAAATTGCAAGCTTCGTTGGGTCCCCAGGCTGCGCCAGGCCGTGTTCAGCTCACATGTGCAGACCGCATCCACCCAGAGTCGAGACAGGCTGCAAGGGCACCCTCCGCAATGCAGGCGCCGTGGGTCCGCTCGCGGCACACACAGCCGGGTATGCCATCCGCGCTCGCTACGGTATGCCGGGCTCCCGGTATAAGTGTCCACGGCATCTTCCCCGGTTCTGGCGGCCAACAGCCATCACAGCGATAGAAGTCCTCAGCAAGCAGCACCGACGTGCGGCAGCGGAGGTACGTTAGCACCGTGGCGTGTACTCGCGTCATGGGCTTGTGTACCGTTCGTATGAGTCTATTCCGTCCCCTCGCCCGTGCGGCGCGTGGCAGGGTAGACGAGCGCGACGCTGGTGCCCTTGTGCCCGGCCAAGCGCCGTCCCCTGGCCCGTGTGGCGCGTGGCAGGGTAGACGAGGGCGACGCTGGTGGCTTTGTGCCCGGCTCTTTTCTGGCTCGATGCTGGGACGAGTCCGAGCGTTTTGAGATGTGCTCTGTAAGGATGTCTGACAATGGAGCGTGCCATTCCTGATGACCCTCATATTTGCATCCTCTAATCCGCTGCTCGCACACAACAGATGCGACCTGGAGTTTGAAGGCCGCTTGTCGCAGGGGCCGTCAACATGGAGCGCGAACCGTCTACTTCGAATGGCTATGGCGGTGACAACAATACGCAGAGGCGAAAGCGAGAAAATCCAGTGATGTGGCCAGACAGAAAGGCGTACAAGGAACACCGTATGAGGTTGCAGAAGGATCTCCGGCGCGAACAATCGATCGATAAAAGGCGTCGTCGACTCCTGGAGCGACCTGTCCAACAGTTACTCGACTCCAAGACACCGACGGCGAGCAAAGGACAAAAGCTTTCTCGGATGTTCAGAAGGGTGCACGACTCCTGATTGAGTGGCATTACTTGTTTTTGGAGGTTTCTGGAACACGATTGGATGCTGCAGTTCGCTTCGGGAAGCTTCCAGAACAGGAGCTGCAATATTTGTGGAAGGCCAATCAGAACTCATGAAGGCCTCCGAGAAGCCGTCTTGCACTGTCAGGACCGCCCGGTGCTCTAAGGACCTATCCATATCCCTGTTCCCCCACGGAAAAACCGCGATATCGCGGTTTTATCGCGCATCTGTTCCCGTAAGGCAGAACCCACGTGGGCGCAGGAGGTGCACCTCCTCATGATTTAATATGTGGTACTCCAGGAGCTGGTGTATGATGTCAGTTTATGTATCTCCATACATGAGAAAAAACCGTCCGCAGGCCATTGATACAGTACTGTTTGCCTCTCTGTGCAAGGCAGCGAGGCTTTTGTCGGTCCACGTGCTTTCCTTGCGGCCAACGTTCAGTTTGTCACACACTGGCTGCTTTTCTTCGCGCGGAATTTGGCGCGCTACGCATGGTTCCGGCGCGCAGGCGGTTGCTGGAGCCAGGCATTCGCCCCGCCCTCTCCCCCCTCCCATGGGGACCAAACTTGGCAGCGTCTCCGACGGAACAGGCGAATCTGAGGCCACGCGGCTGTCGCGCCTCTCCCCCCCCCTTGCAAAGACCCAAATTGCCGGTGTTTTCCACCCACGGGACTTGTCCGGGGCCAGGCGCTCGTCGCGCCCCCCCCCCCCACGAAGGAACCCAATTTTCCAGTTTTTTCCACGCGCAGGACATGTCGGGGGCCAGGCGCTCGTCGCGCCCGTCCCCCCCCCTCTCGCAGGAACTGTAATTTCCAGTGTTTTCCACGCGCAGGACGTGTCGGGGGCCAGGAGCTCGTCGCGCTCTTCCCGCCCCCCCTTGCAGGAACCAAAATTGCCAGAGCTTTCCACGCGCATGACGTTTATGGGGCCAGGCGCTCGTTCCGCCCCTCCCCTCCACCTCTCTTGGACATCTAAGAACGCATTGTTTACAATGCACAGGCGGCTTTGGGGGCGACGCCCTGGTCGTGGCCCCCTCGGCCTTATGCATGCTGTTCAGAGGCATTGAGGGCCACATGCTGGTGTGCTGCGTTACAGCTTCCCACTCGGGCAGGGAAGCCTGGTCCGCGGTCGTGCCGGCCGACGATGGCTTCCCCGCCCGATGCGAGACTCATTTTGGTACTCCTGCCGCACTGTCTGCCGCGATTTACCGCTCCTCCAATTGTATACGGTTCTGTGTCGGCGCCGTCGTAAATCAGTTCGGGTGGCACTACCGTCGAGGCGCCGTCTCCTTCCCCGGTGAGTCCCATCGTGCGGCCATTGTCTCGCATCGCAGACTGACTGGTCCCCGTACAGTTCCGGAACCATGTCATCCAGCGATGAGATTTCGCCGGTGCGCGTCTTCCCGGACCCGGCCGGCGCGGGGACGGCACATGCAGATCGCACGCCCGGATGGATTCCTTCGAGTTCCAGCCCCGCCGAGGGGCCGGCCGGGGTGGCTGCCTCTGACAATGGCTCTTCCGCGGAGTCAGACGAGGAGGACGAGGCCCACCTTGGTCAGGCGTGCTCGATTTGTGGGTACCGCAAGCCGTTTTCGCATGACAAGCACAAAGCGCGCACATGCGGGGCTAGAAGCCTCGAACGCGCTTCCGGCGCGAGCGTGCCGGCAAAGTTCCGGGCCGAGGTTTTCCCTTCCTCGAATACGACTGAAAAAACAAAATCATGCCCGAAGTCGGCTGTGTACGTCGTAATCTTCCTGTGGACGTGATATCTGTTTCTTGCGTGATCTCAGCCTCGTGCTGTGCTTGTCGTAAGATCAGTCGTTGAAAAGTATTAACCTCAGTGTCACTCTCACGTCTACCTGCTACGAGGTCATTGGCTGGTTCATTCTCTAGCTGCACGCTGTCCTTCGGGAATGGCCACCTCCCTCACACCATGTCTTTTACAAAGGGCTTCACGCTGGGACGCACCAAGAATGGTCGACTCTCCATCCGTCTAGAGAAGGAGACGCGCTCCAAGCCACGTTTTATGGCATGTCCCAAGACGGAGTCTGTGCACCTGGAGCGGCAGGCGGCGTCAGCACGCAGCGCTGCTAAGCTAAAAGCTGACAGGCGCAAGGCGGTTGAGGTGCAGAAGCGCGCGGCTCTGCCTCCCGATGTCACCAACGTGAGCCCAGCCGCCTGGGCGGCAAGCACGGTCCACGTGGCCGACGCGACGATTGGTCCGCATGCCCGTGCGGCCCTTGTCACCAACCCGAGTGGCGCGGCCTATCACAGGGCGTACGCGGGTGGCATCGGCTCCGGAATGGCCGAAGACGTCGCCTTGCTGTACGCAGGGGCGAAGCAGGCCGGTATTGAGTTCGGCGAGTCGGGTTTTACTGTAGTCCCCAATTCGGACGTTGTTCGGCGAGGGATTCACAAGCGGCTTCAAAGGCGACTGCAACTGAAAAGAAGACCCACGTCGATCGCATCAGTGAACTTCTGGGCGCGCTGAGTGGCCCTGATGGATCTCCTCGACAGTACACTGGCCCCTCGCTTCTCCTATTGATTCGTCTATGTCCTCCCCCTCGTTCCCGCATTGTGATACAGCGAGTTGCAGCGGCACCATGACACTACCTTGAGGCTCATTGACATCCCGCACAATCGCGCGTTCGGTGCTGTCCGTTGAACAGAGACGCCCACAACCTCCGAGATGAGTCGTCCGGCCAGTTTGTGGCGGGCGCGTCTCGCAGCGCTCCGCCAGCGGCTGGCGGGATGGGTGGGAGCCAGATGCCGACCGCCGGATTGCCCGGGGGAGCCATTATAGGTTCCGCTGGCGGTGAGCGCGCCGATTTAAACCATCTCGGCCCGGCGGAGCTTTCTGACAGCCTTGGTCTGTTCATTTACGGACCAAGCCCCTCGGCCGAGCGTGAGAGCGTCGTTTTCAAAGGACAAGCGGGGATGGAGATCCAATTCGTCCCTGGACACACTGTGTCCGGATCGTCTTTGTCAGCGTCTGCTGTGGGCGCGCTCATTTTGTGCACGTGGGGAAGCGCCGGGCAGGGTCATCCATCTATTGTGGGCCTTCCTGAGGGCCGGGTTGACATTGTCACGCGCTGGGTGTCTTCTCATCGTTAAGTGTTGGTGTGGGTATCCGTTTGCTCGCCTTTGGTTCGTCTTGCGCCTTTCAAAAAAAGAATTGTCTTCGCATGCTTTACTCTGAGTCACCATCTACTCTCGCTCCATCGGCTACGGCTCAAAGGCATCCCTCCAGACCCCTCTGAACCTGACAGCTCCGGCACATTCCGGACGGCCTCTCGAAGGCAATGATCAAAGTGCTTGCCGATATGTGCCGCCGACAACGAGATTATGGCTAAGGCGTGGCGGAGGCCGTCGGGCTCCTCCGGGAAGGAATGATTCATCGTCTTCAGCAGGCTTGACAGCTCGCTAAAGACCTCCCTCATAGGTTGAAGATCTAGGCTGTAGGGAGGCAGCCGCAGAGGGAAGATACCCGCCGCCACAATCCACGCGTCCGCTTCAGCCGTGTGAATGAGGGCGTTGTCTAGTAGCAGGCCGCACTTTTCAGCTTAAAACGCCAAGGGCAGCCCCGGGACGAACTTGCTCATCGTTGGCAGCATCCCTGCAAGGAATATCAGCAAATCGTCCGAGTTAGGGAAAGGGGAAGTGGGTGTCGTCTCGCAGTGTATGACGCCTGTCTCGTACGATACGGCCATCATTGTGGATGCTCGAAGCATGTTCTTTTCGGCGCGGGGAAGGAAGTCATACCGCATCCCACACATCCGCCGGCCACGCCTGCGTCGCACGTCTCCTCTCTCTTTGTGCGTCTCGTCAACTGAGACGATGCACTGGAGTGAAGTTGAAAGCATAACGCGCGCAAACGCCACTCGTCGCTCTTGATCGCGCTCCCTGCACATTCGGTACAACGTTCAGTAGGAGAAGCCAGTTGCCCGAAGGATGCGGTCTAACGTCCCAATAGAGGTCTTGTACGAGGCGCGGCAGACAGTGAGTGTAGATAGCAGAGCAAACACGTCCTTTATTTCACCTCTCAGCTGCTCGGTATCCGACTGGATGACAGCATTGACGGCTTGACGGAAGTGCGAGTCGCAGATGACGCTGTCGGCGTGTCGGTTGCGTAAAACCGGGTCTGGCTACCTTTCGCCCCACGCAGTGTAGGCGGAAATTCAGCCCTGCACCTTCGCACGGTTGCAGGCGAGGCGCCGCGCGGCCTCCTTCTTAGAGAAGCCCTCAAATAGCACCCAGGACACCGCCAACATCCTGGTGGTGTCATCAAATACCATGGTACCCTGTCCTTGAAGCAAAACACGGAGGGGCGTGTCCACTTTCTCGTCTCGTCGACAGCCGGCGTCGCCTGTACTAGAATCCCTATCTACCGAGATACTGCTCAAGATAGCGTTGTGGCACCCCGTGCTCACATTGGCCGAAAGACAGATGCAGGCACGGGAAAAGAACTAGTCTGCGAGGCCCTGGAAGGTCTCTGTCAAGTGCAATGTTCCAGAATGCACTCAGCACCCAATCCATCGGAAAGCCGGTGTACTTCGAAGGGCCAGCCACAGTGCTCGCGTCTGGCCGATCGACACGGAGCGAGCCCGCAACCAGCCCGTGCCAAGGGGCATGATACGATCTAGTGGTGCTCAGCGATGCTACCCAGGGGGCTATGGAGCTCCGCGTGGTCTTTTGCATCGAACAATCACATGAGCTTGATACTCGATTCCATCACGTCCGCTACCTGGCTTCACGTGGGTCTTTGAGCGATCGCAACAGAGAGCCCAGTGAAGAAACCAGCAATGTTTGCTTGCTGCTGCTGTTGTACATTGTCGAGGCAGCTGTGGCAACAAAGAAGGCGCGAACAAATACCCCGTAGCAACACTGACAATGCAGAAGAGAAGGACCCAAAGGGTCGA
>ENA-ORXR01005248-ORXR01005248.1-marine-metagenome-genome-assembly--contig:-NODE-5248-length-10391-cov-15.829746_pt1 | contig 10391 bp, 14 predicted proteins | sample MGYA00237866_ERZ511479 | MGnify/ENA metagenome assembly ERZ511479
GGGTGGGGGGGTGGGTGCTGCGCGCGATAGAGCTCGAGGGACGTGCAGCGACCCCATGTAGGCCGTTGGTTGCCTTGAGGGGGGGACTCGCATACCGAGCAACAAACTCCGTACGAGCCCTCTATGGCCACCACTACTGTACACCAACGACCACACCCACCCACCCGTGCATTTCTCCCCCGTGCCGAGCTCTACACGTCGACGAGCAGCTCGTCGCGTACCTTGGCCACGGCCTTCTCGTCCACGCCGACCACCCCCGCGACGGCCAACCCAAACTCGATCGCCGTGGCAGGCCCCTGGGAGGTCACCACCCGCGCGCCGTCGTCGACGACGACCCGCGTGGTGCCACGAATCGTGTCGTTGACCGACTCCCCGATGGACGGGTACCATGTGGCAGCGGCGGGGAGGAGCCCGTGGGCGTTGAGGACGACAACAGGGGCCGCACAAATGGCGCCGATCCACTTGCCAGCGGCGGACTGAACGGTGCGGCGTACAGCAAGGCAAATGAACAGCACAGGAATGACATGAAAAAAAGTAGGCGTCCAGGGAATGAGCTCGCGTGGTCAGGCACACAGCCCTGGAGGGAGCCACAAAGCAGCTCTCCAACAAGAAGAGCAACACTTTCGACAACCGGAGCAACACAAGCGGGCCATGGGAAATGGAAAGTTCTGCACGTACCTGCTCCTTCAAGCGCGAAATGAGTTCCGGAGTATCCGACAAGGTCTGGGCGCCTGAGGGCAGAGAAACAAGAGCAAGTATGACGAGCAAGCGTTGGCGACCACATGTCAGTAACCACACCACAAACGCAAGCAGAAAAACAAAACAGCAAGAGCCCGACAAGCACCCACCATTCCTCGAGTAGGAGCGCGCGGCGGCATACCTGGCATCCCCCCCGGCAGCGCAATGGCATCCCAGGACGAACCGGCAGCCGCTAGGGTCACATCGCAAACCACACGGGTGCCGCGAGAGCCCTTGATGACGGGCGCGTCGCCGAGGGTGTCCGTCTCCACGGACGCAAGCGTAACGTCAACCCCGCAGCGGCGAAGGACGTTGACAAGGCAGACGGCTTCCAGCTCCTCCGAGCCGTTGGCCAGGGGCACCAGGACGGACGGCATGATGGATACGAAATAAGATGCTAGGATACGGGCTGCGTGGCCGGTACAACTCGTGGGCGACCGGCGCGGTACAGCAGCAAAAAAGAAGCATGCAAGGGACACGCTCTAGGAACGGCAATGAGGACAGTTTTTGCACGCGGTTGCTGCGGATCAAGAGGCAGCCACCATTCATGTTCTGCAGTCGTCAAAACTGTTGAACCAGAGAAAAGGGGAGCCACTTCATCGTCTGCACAACCCGCAGACAAGTGCCCCCGCCAGATTTTGGGCCCAACGCTGTCAATGGATGCTGTGCGGTGCATCGTGTTGCCACTTCTTTCACCTTCTCGACGCATCCATCCTTCCACGCTCTTCGCTCTTTGGACAGCTACGATTTTCCCCTTCTTGTTCCCCCGCTTCTCCTCTGCTCGTCTCTTCATCCATTTGCACTTGTGGAATTTTACTGCTTCCGTCGCCTTCTTTCTCTCTGCGCTTCCCCCGCCCTCTTTCACCGGCTGCACCTGCGTCACTTCACCTCCTGCTTTCCCCTACGGCGCTCCCCACCATGAATACTACCGCCCCTGCCTTTGCTGGACTGGCCTCCTTCCGGCTGCCTGCCCGCCACCCTCTGGTGCGCCGGCGTCCCTGCGCGAGTCCACCCCCCCCTCCGATGGCTGCTGCCAACAAGGGCAATCACCGGGCACTCCCCTCCTACTCGGCCAAGGGCTTTGGCTCCCCTTCCCCATCCTCTGGCCGCCACCGTCGGGGCAGTGGCGACAGGGATGCGACCAGTGGTGAGGCGGCTTCGGTAGATGGTGGGGACGGGACCCTGGGCTTTGTCGGTAGTGACAAGATGCACATCATGTTCACTTGTGGCGTGTGCGACACGCGCATCTCCAAGCCCATCTCTCGCACGAGCTACGAGAAGGGCGTCGTGCTCATCCAGTGTCCTGGTTGTGAAAAGTACGTTCTGCAGCTCTTGTCGGCCAAGAGTGCTCCATGCGTTTGTCTGGCGTGCTGCTCTCCGTCGCTGCTGGGGTTCTCGGGCGCTATTTCTGGGACGTTCAAGTCGGCCACTGACTGCGAGTTCTCTGTGTATTTTCATTCGTGTTTGTTTTCTTGCACTGGCTGCTTGGTTTGCGCATTGTTCCGACAGGCGCCACGTCATTGCAGACAATCTCGGTCACTTCTCCCAGCTGACGGGCGGCAAGAAGAACGTGGAAGAGATGGTTGGGGACAAGGTCACCCGTGTGAACACTGATGTGTACAATCTGGAAAAGCTGTTGGCTGGTACGTTTGGATGTGTGTCAAGTTCCTCTGCTCTCGCTGGGTGTGGCTTGTTTCCTATGAATATGTGGTGTGTACAACGTGCTCGACGCTGACGTACTTTTATGTTCTCATCTTGACTGGGTTCTTCTACTCAGATGACCTGAAGGAGTCGGCCGGTGCGACTGACGTGGAGGCATCATCACCGGCTAGTGAAGACGCTGAGGGTGATGGAGGCTCGGCGAGCAGAAACCCCAGCGCAAGCAAGTGACATGAAGCTCTCCTTTGGGTTTGCCGGGTTGACGTTTGCGCGGGCGGCGACCGGTTTTTTTTCGCTGCATTTTTTTTCACAAAAACGACGACCTGGTGCTGCCAAGAGCACGCCGATGGCTGCAATGGGATAACCGTATCGTACGCGGTGCTTTTGTAGGAAGACTTGGCGCAGTACAGTGAGGTGGGGTGCTGTGTCCTGTTGCATGCGCGTGTTCTTCGGTGGATCCCTGCGTTGCACTGGCTGGCGTGCGTCCCAGCGCAAGGGCACTTGCAACCCAACGCAGAAGTGGTGCCTATCGTTGTTTTTCACTCTCCCTCTTGGGGTTGTGACGCACCCCATCGCATGCGGCGGCCCAGCGTATCACCACGGCAGGTCCTCCTTCGCGTCTGTCGTCGTCGACGCGGACCATCGTCTGACGCCGTCACCTGGACTGTCTTGTGAACCACGCTGTAGTTGATCCGATCTCCTCGTCACGCTCACAGTCTGGACTTTGAGCGCCAGCGGCGGGGCCGTCCCCGCCATCACGGTGTTGTTCCGCGCTCGACCTCGTCGCGTCGCGCGTCCGCGTCGCCAGCGCTCCCTCGCGCCGCGCCGCTCCCGCCAATGTCGTCGGCTCCCTCGGCACTGGCTGCACCGTCGGAAGGTACGCCACCCCCCTCTTCTTCTCATGGCGAGGGGCTCCCTCCGTCCCCAGAGGCGCTTGCGGATGGGCCCTGGTGTTTGGCCGGCAGCCGCTCCAGCGTCCTCAACGGCCTGCCGTTTGCCGCGTACGAGCGGCTGCTCTCCGCCCTGAGCGTTTCCCAAGTCGCCGCCAGCGACGCGAGCACCTACGTCCTCGTGCGGCCGACGGGCACGGCTTCCAGCCCGGTATCGTCCCCGCGCCGCGCCAACAGCGCCCGAGAGGCGGCCGCCGAGAGACGGGCAGCACGGCGCGCGGGCGGCGGCAGCCACGGGGGGGGGGGGGGGGGGGCCACCCCCCCCCCCCCCGCATCGCCGGGAAGTGCACACGGGCAGCTGCCCGCGTTGCGCCTGCGGGCGCCCCGCCGCCGGTCGACGGCCGGGGGTATATCTCCCCCGCCCGGCGGCCGAGGGGACGCGAGGGGAGACCGGTAAGCACTTCCCAGTCTCACAACGACGTACGTCGACGTGAGCCTGGGTTGGTTCCCGGGGGCCTGCCCCGTGGTTTCGCTGAACTGTCAACATGGAGGCTGCGGCCGCGGCTGCCGCTGCTGCCGCCGATGCCGACGCCGCCGCCTTCCTGCAGGAACAACTGCCGGCGCCCAATGCCGCGGAAGGAGCCGGGGCCCTTGCGGCCGCAGCTGCGGCCGGCGACCCGGCCCAACTCGCTGCAGCCATTAACGGGCTCGTGGCTGGAGTGGCGGCCATTGGCGACCGCCTTGCCGCCCTCGAGCTCAACGCGGAAGGTGCTGCGTTGGGCGGACTCGGTGGCGGTGGCGGAGCGGGCGACGGTGTCGCTGGCGCTGGCGCCGGCGACGGCGTCGGTGGCGTCGGCGCCCCCGCCTATGGGGGGCTTCCTCCCGCCCCTATCCCGGCCGGCGGCGACGCCGGCCTTCCGCAAGCCCTGGTCGATGGTATCGCGCGTGCCATCCGGGCTGCCCGGCGCGGCCGAGGCGGATCCTCTAGCGACGACGACGATGAATCCCCCACCGTGGCGGCAACCTTTACCGACCACGGGGCGCGGCGCTCTGCCCACCGAGGAGACCCGCTGGAATACTTCCAGCTTCCCCCGTGCGCGCGGACGAGTTTCCCTTCCCCTTTCCGGATGGAGACGCTCCGCTACCGGGACGACTTCCCTCTCTCGGAGCCCTGCGCCGAGGCCGACGAGGCCAGGCACCTCACCATCATCGGCGCGTGGAGCAGTCGCATCCACAACGAGATCCTTGCCTTCACCAAGTCGACGGGCTACAACGACCCAAAGGAGCTACAAGCTCTCCTCCTCCGCTCTCGGGTGTACCACGGCCAGCTCGCCGAGCTCTGCGCCGCCCGCTATGACGTCCTCAAGGAGCCGGATGCGGTTATCGCCGCCCAGCTCCAGGAGCGCATGCTCGCCCCCAAGGACACCCACGCCTCCCGGGCGCGCCGCAACCTCGACGTGGAGACCGTCCACCTCCGCGACCGCGGCCTCAACAAAACAATTGCCGCGGCGCAGATCAAGGAGGTCAACGTCGAGGGGCGCCGGCGGGGGAAGCGTGGGGGCGGGCGCAAACGCGGGGACGGCGATGCCCCCCCAAGGGCGTAACGAGGAGGATGCCCGTGGGGTGCCGCTCGCCCCCTCCGCTGCCAAAGACGGCGCGACGGGCAACCCAAGGAGCGGCGCTGCGCCCGGTTGGCCACCGGCACAGCGAGCCAGGGCTGCGGCCGAGGCCTGGCGGGAGATTGGTGCATCCCGCTGGGTTAGGCGCGCCCTGCAGTATGGCTTGCGGCTCCCGTGGCTTACACCACGGGGCCGCCCTCGGCGGCGGAGCCGCCCCTACCCCACCACCAAGAAGGACAGTGCCTTCGTGGGGGCGGAGCTGGAGCGGTGGGTGAAGGCAGGTTTCATCCGCCAGATCGATGAGGACGAGCGGAGGTCCGCGCCGTGTGTCTCCCCAGCCTTTGTGAGCTGGGTGCGGCCGGATAAGCCGCGTCTGGTCGTGGACCTTCGGCAGGTCAACGCCCACCTGGCGGACATCAAGTTCAAATACGAGGCGCTCTCGGAGTTTATGGCGGCGCTGGTGCCGTACGACAACCTGATATCGTGGGACATCAAGGACGCGTACCACCACGTCTACATCCACCCCGACGACCGCCCGTACCTGACATTCACGCTTGATGGTCGCACGTTTGAGCCCGTCACCATGCCCTTCGGTCTTTCGGTCGCCCCCTGGGCCTGGACCAAGATCATGAGGCCGGTCCTCGAGCACCTGCGGCAGTCGGGCTTCACCCTCGTCGGCTACGTGGACGACCACGGCGCCGCGCCGCCGGGGGCGCGGCCGACGAGCAAGGCCGACGCGGCCAAGGGCTTTGAGTTCGTCACCCTGCTCTACGACCGACTTGGGTTGGCGCTGCACCCGTCAAAGGGCGAGCGCGGCGGCACCCAGCAGCTCACGCTGCTGGGGTTCACCATCGACACGGCCCGCAACCAGGTGCGGTTGCCGGACGGGCGCCTCGCACGGCTACGCGGAACGGCGGCGGCGGTGTTGGCGTCGGCCAGCTCCAACCGGCGGTGGGTCAAGCGTAAGCCCTTAGAAAGTGTGGCTGGAATTATTGTGGCGGCAAGCCTAGCAATTCCCGAGGCGAGATTATTCGCCAGGGCGATTTACGACGATCTCGCACGGTCAACGGCTGCACGGGGGCCGCACTCGGACTGTCGGCTGTCCCACCAGTCGGTGCGCGACTTGCGCTGGTGGGCCAACTTTGGCCGCTCCGGTCACGGCCGCCCGCTCTGGCCGCGCGCCCCCGCCCATACCCTCCACACCGACGCGTCCAACTTTGGGTGGGGCGGCGTCGCCGACGTCACGACCCCGGTACGGGGTGTCTTCGCCGGCGCCGAGTGCGACTGGCACATCAACCTCAAGGAGGTGGCGGCCATTCGCTTCACGCTGACGGCGCTCGCCACGACGTTCGACCCGGGCGACGTCATCCGGGTTGTGACCGACTCGCGTGTCGCTCTCTACGTCGTCAACTCGCTCGTCTCTCGGTCGACCGCCCTCTGCGACGAGGTGCGGCGCCTGTACGCCGTCGTGCAGCGGCTGGGCGTCACCCTTGACGCTGAATGGATCCCGACGGCGGCCAATGTGTGGGCGGACCGGTTGAGTCGGACAAAGGAATCGACCGACTGGTCCTTGGACCCGACATTCTTCAGCGCGCTGGATTCCCTGTACGGGCCTCACGCCGTCGGGCGGTTCCCGACAGCGCTGCATCCCTCCGACGGATCGCCCGTCTTGGCCGGCCCCCCGCTCCCCCCGCTCGCGACGTGGACGCGCGTCAACAACTGGGTCAACCCCCCCTTCTCCCACATCCCGCTGGTGCTGAACCTGATCAAGCAGCAGCGGGTCACGGCGACGGTGGTGGTCCCGGTGTGGCGGGCCCAGGCGTGGTGGCGCCCGGCATTGCTGCAGGCGCACGAGGTGTGCTACCTGCCGCGGCGGGCGGGTTTGCACTTCTCCGGCGCGGCCGCAGCGCCGGGGCTCCGGCCCCACTGGCGGGTGTGTGCCCTCCGGTTCATACGCGGCGGGCGGGGCACGCCGCCGCCGCCTGGTCAAGGGCGGCGACGGCGATTGGTCACCACACCTTTGGCCACGGCCCCGGCGCGGCCGCTGCCGCGGGGATGCTGGCCAACCAGCTTGCCGGGTCCACCCGCGACGCCTACGCGACCAAGTGGTGTGCGTTCGTCGACTTCTGTCAAGCTAGCGGTTACCCCTCGTTGCCCACAACCACCGAGGTGGTCGCCTGCTACGTCGGCGAGCTCTATGAGCGCGGCACCGTCGCCCCGGGGACAGTCCAGAACTACCTCACGCCCATCAATTCCGTGCACGCCCTCCTCCAGCTCCCCAAGCCGGCGGTCGGGCCTCTGCTAACGGCGGTGCGGCACGGCTTCGCGCACCAGCACGCCGACGCCAACGGCGGGCTCCGAGAAAAGCGCGTCGCCCTGCCCGCGACCGTCTTGCTGCGGTTGGTGGGGGTGGGGCGGGCCACCTCCGACGTCGCCCTGCGACGACGGATGGCCGGCCTGGCCCTAACGGCCCTGACTTTTGCACGCCCGGGCGGAGGGGCCAATCTCCGCCGACAAGATGTGACCCTCCTGCAGTCGTCGCTGCTGATCCAAGTGGCCAACTACAAGCACGGCGCCCGCGCCAACCGCGAGCGCCTGGTGATTCGCGTGCAACGGCGCGCGGTGGGCAAGCGAGACGGGGCGTACGACCTGGTGCGGAACCACGTCGCCGCCATGGCGCTGGCCGGCGCCGCGCCGGACCAGCCCCTCTTTACCCCGCTCGGCGACAAGACCCCGCTCCCCACCGAGGTGGCCACGGCATGGATGCGGGAGGGGCTCTACCTCCTCAACGTGCAAGCGCCAGCGGGATGCCTCTACTCCGGGCACTCTCTCCGCGCGGGCGCCGCGACCAGCGCCCGCGCTATTGGCTGCCAGCTCGACGCTATCGCCACGCTGATGGGTATGCGAAACAAGAGCACTACCACGGTGTCGGCACATTATGTCGACGCCCTGGCGGAGCCAGATGACGCCTGCCGGGAACTCTACGACCGCTACGTCGTCTCCCGCCTCTGAGCGGCGCATTCTCCATTGGTGGCAACACTAGGACGCCGGCCCGACGGGGTATGGCCGAGTTGAGCTTGCGGAGCCACGGGGTACCCCGCAAGGGCCGCCCAACCGACCAGCCGAGCGCGGGGCGCCAACACTCCCTCACGTGGGGTGGGGGGGGGACTACTTCCCCCGCCCCCCCGCATCGCCGGGAAGCGCACACGGGCAGCTGCCCGCGTTGCGCCTGCGGGCGCCCCGCCGCCGGTCGACGGCCGGGGGTATATCTCCCCCGCCCGGCGGCCGAGGGGACGCGAGGGGAGACCGGTAAGCACTTCCCAGTCTCACCCGACCTTCCTCCCCACCACGCGCCCCTCGGTCCCCTCCTCTTCACCTGGTCGTCGGGATTGGCGTCAGCCTGCCCCCTTCCCAGTCTGGTTCCCCTTTGGGTGCCTCGACAGAGTAGAGGGGCTCGGGCGGTGGGACCGCTCTCGCAGACCAACGACCTGCATGACACGACTTGACTTGCATCTTAGCTTTGTAATTAAAGTGACAGTTCATTGGCAACACTAGGACGCCGGCCCGACGGGGTACATGAAAATGGAGGCTACTTCTACTTGTGACGCTACCAGACATGTAGCACCCTACATAATCCGATCCAAAAAACTTTCGAAGTCTGAACCTAACCAAGATCAGCCGCGTAAAGGAGTGCTCGAGCAGACGACATCGCTTCTAAATGAAGCGATGTCTGCTTTTCTTCGCACAAAATATCTCGATCCGAGGACCGAGGCCGTCTAGTGGCATGGAGGCGGATCACGTCAATCCTCAGCTCTGCGTTTCACATGCAGACCGCCTCCCCGTCGTGCTGAGCTCAATTCTAGTCCACTGACCACCTCGAGGCCCTTGCGGGTGCTTGCTGTCGGCGACACCTGAGCTCTTTGTCCCCTGCTCTGGTGGCCCTCCATAACCCACCCTCTTCCAGTGCCGATCTGGAAGGGGTTCTCGCCGCGCTTTGACAAAAGGCAACCGCCATCACCAATCATGGGCCAATCGGCAGCTTGCATTTTGTTGGGGGCGGTTAATGGCTCGTTTTGGTTGCGGTTGGGCCGCCGCGCGCGACAGTGGCCCGAACCTGCGGCGACAAGTGTGGGGAGGGTCTCGCTGGAGAGGCTTGGGACCCCGCCCACTCGCGAGGCGCCACTGCGGTGCTCCCCCCGTGCGAGCCCGTGCGTGTGCCGCATGTGAAAAGGCTGGCAGTTTCTGAGCGATGCGGAACCGCGACGGTGGTCCCGTCGCGAGGGAGGACTGGACGAGCCGCCTGCCGACGCACTGTGGTGCAAAGTGGAACCAACCAGACGGGGGGTTGTCCCGCCTCCCGCCAAGCCCCCTGGAGTGCAGAATGCCCTCTGCGTCAGGGTGCCCCACAGGACCGCCCAAGTGGGCGGTTTGACCAAGGGAGCACCTGGTAGGCACCGTGGCGGCGGGTCGAGCGCCGCTCAGCCCGCTGGCGCCGCGGCCGACGACAGCCTCGAGGGGGTGGGTGCGGTCAGGAAATATTCACTATTCCCACACTGCCGATGATCGAGGCCCTTGCAGCACTTGCATCCCGTCCAGCCCAAGCGTCCCCCATTTGCCGACCACGTTGCCCTCTGCCGCGTAGCAAAGGGGCGCGATCAGCGCGATGGGCAGCCATGCGACCATGGCAGGGTCCGGGAGGCTGGCCTCTGGCAGTGCGATCAAGGCCACCCCCGTGAGCCCCAGCGACAAACCCACAAGCCTACGCAAAGAAAAGCGATCTGTGCCCAGCGCAAGCGCCATTGGGAAGGCCAGCATCGGGATAGTCGAGATGATGATCGACATTACCCCAGATGGCAGGTGAAACGCCGCCCGGTAGCTAAAGTAGTTGGGCAGCACTGTGCCGAGAATGGCGATAAAGACGAACAGCCCTAGCGTTTTTGTTTTTATTGGCAGGGATTTGCCGCGTGCAGCGTTCAGAGCGCTGAGCAGCACCGCCCCGATCACCAATTGCCAGAACACCAGCCCCATTGCCCCGTGCCCCGAAGACACGGCCACTTTGGTCAGCGGTTGCGTCAGCCCCCAGCCTGCGCCAAGGCAGATGAGGATGCAGGTAAGGGACAGGCGGGCTGACACTGCGCCCTAACTTTGCTGAGCGAGATAGTGAGAGACGCGCGACAGGCCTGTGCGCAATATCTCAGGCGCGTTTGCGAACCCGATCCGCACTGTGCCTTCGACCCCGAGCGCCGATCCCGGCGTAAACATGACGCCGGTTTTTTGCAGCAAGTCGATGCAAAAAGCCCGGCTGTCGGCGGCCATGTCGCTGTGCAAAAGGGCTGTTGTTCCAGAGGCTGGTTTGACCCAGGTGATCTTTGGTTCAGCATCGACCCATTCCGCAAGAACGCTGAGGTTTTCGCGGGTGATTTTTTGGCTGCGTGCCAACAGCTTATCTTTGTTTTCAAGTGCCAAAGTGGCGAAGTGATCGTCC
>ENA-ORXR01005249-ORXR01005249.1-marine-metagenome-genome-assembly--contig:-NODE-5249-length-10391-cov-10.416812_pt1 | contig 10391 bp, 11 predicted proteins | sample MGYA00237866_ERZ511479 | MGnify/ENA metagenome assembly ERZ511479
GCGTCATTTTTGATTCGATTCATTTCAAAATAAACGTCAAAAAATGTAAATAAATTTATAAAACAGTGTACTAAATAATTCATTCGTTTTCAGTGAATTATAGAAGAAGATAGTGATGATTAGTTTAGCTTTCTCAATTAATACATTGTAAATAAAGAACCATTTTTGGATTTATTCGTTCTTTAATTCGTTGGGATAAAATAACAGACAATAGATATGGCAGAAATTATTAGAATGCCTTTATTGAGCGACACCATGACCGAGGGGACTGTCGTAGCATGGCATAAACAAGTCGGTGATCAGGTAGAAGCAGGGGAGACCTTGTTTGAAGTAGAAACTGATAAAGCCGTTATGGAACAGGACAGCTATTATAGTGGTACATTGCTCTATATCGGTGTGAAAGAAGGGGAATCTGTACCGATAGACGCGGTGATGGCTGTCATCGGTGAACCCGGCGAAGATTATCAGTCGGCACTTGAGGCAGCATTGGCAGAGAGTGCAAATGTTGCTGCGGCAGAACCAGCAGGTGAACCTGCTTCGGCTCAGCCTGCGCCAACACCAAGCGCAGCTCCTGCTGCACCACCAACACCTGCACCGCCAACATCTGCACCGACTCCTGCGCCTGCCGCAGTGGGCGGCAAAGTTAAGGCTTCTCCGTTGGCAAAAAGCATGGCGAAAAAGGAAGGAATTGACCTTGCACAAGTGGCTGGTACGGGTGATGAAGGGCGTATTGTGAAGAGAGATATTGAGGCATTTTTGACGACGAGAGGCACGGCTGCTCCGGCAATGGCTACGTCAAGTGTCAGTGTAGCAGTTATGGGGCAGGATGAAGATACGCCTGTTTCGCAAATGCGTAAGACGATTGCGCGTCGTTTGTCTGAAAGCAAATTTGGTGCGCCACATTTTTACCTGACTATCAGTATAGATATGGCACAAGCGATGAAAACCCGCACTCATATCAATGAAGTTGCACCGACTAAAATATCTTATAACGACTTGGTTATCAAGGCGGTAGCTGCATCATTGCGACAACATCCCGCAATCAATTCTTCGTGGTTGGGCGATACTATTCGCCAGAATGGGAATGTGAATATCGGTGTTGCGGTAGCGGTAGATGAGGGCTTGCTCGTTCCGGTGATTCGTCATGCAGATGCGAAGACGCTTTCTCAAATCAATGGCGAAGTGCGCGAACTCGCCGGCAAAGCTAAAGAACGCAAACTCTCTGGCGAAGAAATGCAAGGCAATACATTTACGATTTCTAATCTGGGCATGTTTGGTATTGAGGAGTTTACGGCGATTATCAATCCGCCGGATGCCTGTATCATGGCAGTAGGAACGATAACGGAACAACCCGTCGTGAAAAACGGTAAGATAAAAGTAGGACATCTGATGAAAGTTACCTTATCGTGCGACCATCGGGTAGTGGATGGAGCTACGGGCGCGAAGTTTTTACAAACTTTTAAGGCGATAATGGAAGATCCGATTCGGATGATTGTTTGATTTTGAATGGTACAGGCGATTTCAATCGACCTGTGCGGTTGAAATAAAAATCCAAAAAGCAACTGTCTTGCTGAACTCGTTTCAGCATCTTCCGGACAATGAAAATTAATTTTAAACAGAAGCCACTGTTCAAAATTACGCTTTGTTGTCTGGGAGATGCTGAAATAAATTCAGCAAGACGCTTTCTTTTAATCGCCTGTACGGTTATTTTTTATTCAAAATCAAATCCCGTAGTGCCTCTTCTAAATTAGGATGTTGAAACTGGAAGTTTTCGGCTAACATTCGTTCAGGAATGACGCGATTGCCGTGCAGAATGGTGTCTGCCATTTCGCCCATAGCAAGCCGTAAAACCAGACTCGGTGTAGCTATCAAGAGTGATTTTTTGTCTAATGCTTTTGAAAGGGTTTTAATAAAATCTTTATTGGTGACAGGATTGGGTGCGGTGGCATTATAGACATCGCGCATGTCTTTTTTTTCTATTGCTTGAATGAACATACTCGCCAGATCGTCGATGTGAATCCAAGGGTAGTATTGCTGTCCATTACCAAACCAAGTTCCTACATTCGCCTTAAAGCTAATCATCATTTTTGGCAATGCTCCATCAATTGTGGACAGGACAATCCCAATTCGCAATTTGACAAGACGAATATTTATAGCGGCAATATCGTCTGCCGCGACTTCCCATCGTACACATGTTTCTGATAAAAAACCCGTCTGACTTGGCGGTGATTGTTCTGTAATGACCTTATCGCCCGTATTGCCATAATAACCAACTGCTGAAGCTGCTATGAATGATTGTGGTAGTTTGTCTAATGTTTTGAGTTGTTGAGCGAGGAGTTTCAGGCTATTGACACGGCTGTCGATGATGACTTTTTTTCGATGCTTGGTCCAGCGCGGACCGATGATACTTGCCCCTGCAAGATGTACGATATGGTCGGCTTTATCCAAGGCAGCAGGGTCTATAAACCCTTCGTTTATATCCCAACGATAGGCAGGAAATTTGGCTTGAAGTTGCTCTTTTCGGCTGAGGTGAATGACACGATATCCTTTGTCGTGTAGCATTTGGCTAAGGCGCGTACCGACGAGTCCCGTGCCTCCTGTGATAAGTACAGTATTCATAATCTGTGGTGTTTGAGTGTGAAAGGGCATTAGGTAGTGAGTATCGGGTAGTAGGACAAGGATGTGTTATATTAAAATATATTTAAACTCAATATTTTTTGTAAAATAACAAACCATTTATCCTGTCCTGATACATAATACTTGCTATCTGATACTAATTTATTGCGTCCCTTCAATTTTGATTTTGTAGTACATGCAGTCGGTTCTTTTTCCCGGTGAAAATCTCATTTCTGCTTTGGCGCGTTTGGCAGCTTCGAGCAATATAGCGTCATTTTTGATGCTGGATTGAGACTTGACAGCTTGAGCTTTGGTGATTCTACCATATTTATCCGCACAAACATATACGGTGATTCGTCCATCGGTTTTGATGATACTGTTTAAATTGGGTCGTCTGAGGATTCTGCGACCACTCAAGTCACCTGTTCCGCCTTGTTCTTCTTCACCGTCACCGAGTCCGCTTGCAGGATTAGGGGATTTACCACTTGTGCCTTTTCCCGGTTTTGCAGGATTTCCGGCGGGTTTGGGTACGGGAACGGGTTTAGTACCTGTACCCGGATTTGTAGGTGATTTTGGGGCAGTTTTCGGTTTTGGAATATCGCTTTTGCCAGTGCCTTCTGTTTGTTTGGGAGGTGTTGGTTTGGCTGGTTTAGGTTTGTCGGTTTTGACGGCTGGTGGTTTGGGTTTCGGTTCAGGTTTTTTGACGGGTTCAGGTTTGGATTCGGGAACAGCAACCGGACTTGGTGCCGGATTGGTAACAACTGGTTTTGGAGGAGCTACTGGTTCGGGTTCGGGCGCAGGTGTCGGTTCGGGGATAGGTTCGGGCTGGGGCGCAGGTGTAGGAACAGGCTCTGGATCCGGAGGTGTAGGCTCGGCTACGGGCTGCGGAGCGGTCTGTGCCGGAGGTAGTTCGGGGGCTTCCGGCGGTGCTTCGGACGCAGCCGATGCCTCTTCGACTATTTCCATCTCTTGTGGTTCGGGTTCCGGTGGTGGTGGGGGCGGAGGAGGAGGTGGCACATAGCCCAAGTCTATCACGATTGATTTTTGCTCAGGCTGCATATCAACAGACATAAATGGATACCAACACAGCAAAAGTAGCAGTGCATGAAAAAAGAAGGAAAATACAAATCCTCGCTTTTTGTTTTTCTTTTCCTTTTGTTGTTCTATTTGCGCCATAGTAGTTAATTTGATTGGAGTGAATTTGTCGGATATTTTAAATCGAAATTATCCTTAATTAGAATCGTAAAACCTATAAGGTTTTCATAAACCTTATAGGTTTGATTTTCAGTATGTTAAAAAAGGAAAAACAGTTTAAAACTTTCATTTATTCCCATTTATAGATAATTTCAAATTTAAATTATCTTGTTTTCATATCGTCATTCAAATATACTCTAAATATTCGTAAAAGACAATAGGAATTTTGAAATGATGTGATTGTAGAATTGCGAAATGGTACACTCCCCAATTTACAATTCCACAATCACACCATTTTTTCTACTTATTATCTTGTACAGCAAAAACTCTCTTGAGTAAATCGGTTGTGCGACTGAGGGGGTCTTTTCGAATGGCTTTTTCTTCTTTTGCAACCATGTAGAATAAACCGTCCATCGCTTTATTAGTCACATAATCGTTGAGGCTTGGATCTACTTCTTTGACTAAAGGAATTTTATTATAACGAGTGATAACGTCTTCCCAAGCGTTCAAGGCTTTGACTCTTGATAGCGAGTTGGTGATGACCGGATTGAAAGCATTGTACAATGCAGTGCCGGTAGAACGTTCCAAATAGCTGGTTGCCGCTCTATCGTCGCCCATTAGAATGCCCATAGCATCTTGTATCGTCATATTTTTAATGGCAGACACAAAAATCGGTTTCGCGCCTCGTGCAGCATCTTCGGCAGCACGATTGAGTTTTTCGACTACATTATCAACGAGCAATTTACCGCCGGGAATATCCTCTAAAGTATTTTTAACTTTAATTGCTTTTTCTGGAAAGAGTACTTTTATCGCGTTATTTTTGAAGTAACCGTCGCGAACAGATACAATATCAACGCCTTTTGCTAAACCGATATTGAGGGCTTCTTTGAGACCGAGTGCAGCTTGGTCATTGCTAAGAGAAGGCGTGGTCGCAGCGTCGAGTATATCCGTACCGAGTTGTGCCAACTCTGCACAGGCAGCCATCGGAATGATGAGTATAAAAAGGGCAAATTTCTTTAACATCTTAAAAAAGTTTTGGAACGTGAATGAATTTACGATGGATGACGGACGACCAGTTATTTGTCGCTCATCCGTGATCCTATTTTTTTATTATTTGAAAATACTATGCCAATTGAGTACGTAGTGAAGGGTGATTGGTAACTGTTTTATCTGCAATTAGTTTAATAAGTTATTGATAAACAATAGTTTACTTGCTTTTTATGCCAACTAATTAATGTTCGTATTGGGTGCAGCATAAGGTTCTAAAACTTCGGAACTCAAGCAGCCATCATACTTTTCGTCGAGCATTTTACGGGTTTCTTCGTGGATGAGAAGTTCCTTACACCAACAGTTGTGGTCATCATAACAAAGCATTTTGTCGCCTGTTTTGGCACATTTTATTCGATGATTTTTTCCAACTTCTATAAATGTGCGAGCCGTTTCTCCGCCTATCGGCGGATGCAATTTACTAATACGAACTTTAATTTCCTGAATGGTCGAAAATTTATTTTTCAGACTGTTCATAATCCTCGTGGCGATGGTCTCCAAGAGGCGTGTGGGTTTGTTCATTTCTATTCGCGTAGCGATATAAATAGTTTCATAATTGATCGTGCCGGATAAGGCATCTTCCCGCGCTGCTTTCTTAAAATTGGTATGCACATAGACATCCACGAGGTAGTCCCCGCCGATTTTTTGTTCTTCATTATAAAATCCGTGATACGCATAAAAACGCATCCCCTCTACTGCGATTAATCCCATAAGCGTATGCAGATTGAAAGCTTGTTATTGAATAGTTAATTACGTGGCGAATATAAGTTTATTTGTGTAATTTTGAAGGGAAAACAGACATGGGGTGCAAGACAAATCTTTAATTTTCATTTAAATGAAGAAGACGAACAACCTCGTACTGACTGCTTTAGCTGCCAAGTATCTTTATTTAAATTTTATAATTAACTTTAAATCAATTACTTATGTTGTTTTTATTTGACAGCTAAAGCCGTCAGTACGATTTACGTAATTGAAATAACACTAAAAATTATAGCGTGAACAGACAACAATTAACCGAAAAACATAGCCTTACCAATGACATAGTTTTTAAACTTAAAACAACTGTGTTGACAGGAAAGCGTTTGCTCGAAAACTTATTTTCACCTGTTAGAAAATTTAAAGATAAAAAAGAATTCATCACTGAAAGTATCATTGCTTTTTCGGAAAGTGAGCTTTGGAATCCATTTGATAATAAAGATAATTGGATTTTAACGGCAGGAAAAATTGAAAACCTCAGAATCGCCAGCCAACGATTAGATGGGCTTGAAATAAAAGCAAATGAAGTTTTTAGTTTTTGGAAACATGTCGGCAATCCGAATTTCGGAAAAGGCTATGTCGTCGGCAGAGAAATGGAGAGGTCGGCAGTTGGTCAGTCCGCTCCGCCGTCTAATGTAAAAAACAACATTTGATTATTCGGAGTACAACTAAATGGACTTTTCTGGCACATATTCTACGGACTGCGGACGGATAAACCGCCGACGACGTAAGTAATTACGTTTATTTGTGTAATTTTGTCTATTGGAAGAAGAACGAGCCTAAATACATGAAAATCCTTTTTGTACTGGAAAATTTTTATCCGAATATCGGTGGCGTGGAGACCTTATTTAAGAGTCTCACTGAGCAATTGGTGCGCGAAGGTCACGAAGTCATGGTCATTACTACTCGTCTGAATGATGACATGCCTGCCGAAGAAAATCTCAATGGCGTACAGATACGTCGCTATCCTTTTTTCAATCGTTATACCTTTACACTCTTCGCGATATTTCCTATCATGCGACATATCCGTCAATACGATATTGTACATACGACTTCCTATAATGCGGGGCTTCCGGCTTATATTACTTCTAAACTATTCCGAAAAAAAGTGGTCATTACTTTTCACGAAGTATGGGGCAAGCTATGGTTTGAACTGCCGTATATGGGGCGTATTGCCAAATGGGGACATTACTTATTCGAGCAAATGCTGACCAAATTTCGGTACGATAAATTCATCGCAGTCTCGCACAGTACCGCCGATAGTATGCGCGAAAATGGTATTGCCGAAAAACGTATTGCGACGATATACAACGGACTGGACTACGAAAGAATAGATAGATTCGATAGAAAAATACAAGCAAGTGAGGACAAACGACCATTCACATATACTTACTACGGACGGTTGGGCATCTCAAAAGGATTGGACATTTTATTGGATGCCGCTACCATTTTAAATGAAAAACATCCCAATACACGTTTAAAAATTATCATTCCAACGACCCCCGAATCCCTGTTTAAAAACATTATTAAAACCATAAAAAAATACCAACTCGAAAGCCATATTGAGTTAAAACATCACCTGTCTTCTGAAGCCTTAGTTTTGGAATTAAAAAATTCGGATTGTGTCGTCATTCCTTCATATAGCGAAGGTTTTTGTTATGTAGCTGTCGAAAGTATTGCATTGGGCATACCCGTCATTTCTTCGGATAAAAAAGCTCTAAAAGAGGTCATATCAGGTAGATACATCAAAATGAATAAATTTAGTGCAAATGATTTATCGCAGTCTATTGAAAAAGCAATGAGAAACGAATGGCAAAATGCTCCGATAAAAAAATTTGAATTAAAAAATACTGTAACTGAATATATTGACCTATATCACAACATGTAGTCTAAGGTGTTGGTTATGAGTGATTAACGCTTACTTTAAATATTTTAATTATCTACATTCATCATTTTTTTAAATAAGTTGTTTTACTCGTTACTTAGTAGTAAGTCAAGTTAATAATGTCGAGCAAATTTCGCCAAATTACCCGACAGTATTAGCTTGACTGACTACTTAGGGCTTGCGTTTATTATTATGCAAGCCCTTAATCCATACTCCAAATCAAGTGACAACAACAACCAAACCCGTCAAATAAACGTTAAAGGTATATTGGCAATTTGCCAAAAAAAAAAATTGCATTTTACAATCCATAGGGATGAAAAAACAATAAGCACTAGATATTGACTTGTTATTTTTTCTTTATACTTCACCAAATTCTCCTTAATCCCGATAGCTATCGGGAGAAGATGTAGCGTTTGTTATCTTTTCATCCCATAGTTTATTTACATGAAAAAGAAAATTTTTCTCAGCCTCGGTATCCTCTTATTAATTGGAATGGTTGTGTCCTCATTCCTTGTTTTTGGAACGTATAGCGACGGCTATCGCGCAGGAAATGTGGTCAAACTCAGTAAAAAAGGCTTCGTAATCAAAACCTACGAAGGACAACTCAATGTAGGTGGTTTTACAGAAGATGAAGACGGTGATATTGGTACAAATATGTGGGAATTTTCGGTCAGAAGAAATAATGATGAGGTGATTCGCGCTTTAGAAAGAGCTGTGGATGAAGGACATCGCGTCAAATTGCGCTATACCGAAAAATATTTTCAATTTAACATATTTGGCGACACCAAATACTTCGTCTATGAAGTAGAAGAAGTGTTGGATTAATTCGGAATCATTTACTAAAAATATAAAGCCCGTTTTGACGAAGTCAAAGCGGGCTTTTCTGTTTTTTGCGAGTATTATTCAAGCTGAATTTCCTACATGAGCCAAGGTTGAATGTATCTGATGTCCGCTACATATTTTACAAAAAACCTCCGAATAACTTATGAAGCAAATTTACAGCCTTTTTCACACCCACTACATCTTTTTTAATATCTTTGCCTCAAAAGCCAATAGAAATGACAAACGATATAAATATTACAATGCGATACTTTTTAATAGGAATTGGGATATGCCTGATATGGAGTTGCGGGACAGACACTACACAAGGTACTACCACGACTAATCCTCCAAATAATATTGCTAAAGCGGCATTGGAGGCAGTACGTGACAGTATGCAAATGGAAACTGCGACTTTTGAACAAGTGCAAAGTATTGTATTAAAATACGAAGAACAATTGGCAGCAACTCAAAAAAAAGCGTTTAATAACCCTAAAAGCAAACAGCAGGTTATACAAAATCTAATGAAATCTCGCCGGACGGAGTTGAGGGATATACTCAAGCCAAAAGAGGTGATGACATTCAATAGATTGTACAAGAAAAATAAGACAGATGAGCGTAAGCAGATACGCGATGAGAAAAAATTGAGCGAAGAAGACCGCAAAAAACTGGCAGAAGAGGTAAAGCAATATCGTATCAAATCCGTACTGCCCATAGTGGTCAAAAACCGCAAAGCTCTCGAAGCAGCCATGCCCTCCGAAGGTAAAGCCAGAATCGCTGACTTACGCGAAAAAATGACCGATTTCAACGAGCGATTCAAAGCTCAAAAAGCAAGCTGCACAAACATGGACAAAACGGATAAAAAGGCAGTCCGTACTTGTCGTCGTGAATTGCAAAACATGAAAAAACAATACGACCCCATCAAAAAAGAAGTTGAATTATTCTCACTATCGCTCCAAAACAACCAAGCCACTAAGTCTATTATGGATGATATGGAAAAACAACGCCAAATATGGCGAACAGACCTCAAAAAAATGTTGGATATTTATACGAAGGAGACAACTCCGGTAGATAAAATTCCACTTGGAAAATACTTTAGATTAGCACAGTCGATGCCCTTTTTGATGCTCGATCCTGACAAAATTGATGATTCAGCTTTTGAAGAGTGAGCATCATTTAATAAAACCATCAACATACTGCAAATAGCCATGCTTGCCACGCTCCTTATTCCAAAATTTGGCAGAGTTATGCACTTTACGAAGACAGGCGAGTATTCTATCCTCAAAAGTCTCTACTTTATTGGCGATACTAAACCGTCTGGGCTTTTCAACAGGCGGTTCAAGTTCTCGGCGCATATTCATAACTTGCTGTATAGCATCGAATATCATCTGCTCCGTTTCAGAGAGATTTTCAGGTTCACGAGGCGTTCTGCCTTTCGCGACCTGCCGTTGGTATCCAATCAAAGTCTCATATACTTTGATAACATTTCGGTCTTCGATAGTCGGGTCTTTTCTATATCCCGATATGACCGTAAATTCAATGTTTTGGAGTAAATCTAAATTGTCATCTACAACTCCCATAATATCTTTTATAAAATATTGAATATCTAATATTTCTTTAACGACAAGGCTCTATTTCCCAATCTTCATGCCCTCTTCCTTTCCAACATCGCCAATTCTTTTTTAAGGAAAGAACCTGCCAGCGATTGCCTTCTTTTTTCAATACCATCAGGTATTTTTGACCTCTTACAGAGTCATCCAACATATTGTCGTGTATCAATTGGACTTCGACTTCCCCATTCTCCAAATTTCGCTCCTTGACTGTGATGATTTGATTGCCTTCTTCACCATCCACTTTTGCTGGATAATACATTCTCATAATATCTTTTGCCGTACCATCGACCGGAGCAATTTTTTGATTAAATGCTTTAACGTCTATGATTTCGTAATTTCCGCTATGAGTATTCTTACTTTGACCGCAAGCGAAATTTAAAATGATAAGTGAAAGAAAATAAATAAATTGTTCCATAATGCGCTGTAATTTTTTCTACTAAAGAATTCAAAAAATCGTTGCA
>ENA-ORXR01005250-ORXR01005250.1-marine-metagenome-genome-assembly--contig:-NODE-5250-length-10389-cov-6.340865_pt1 | contig 10389 bp, 5 predicted proteins | sample MGYA00237866_ERZ511479 | MGnify/ENA metagenome assembly ERZ511479
CGTGGTCGATCTGAGGATCAAAGGGGTCGGCATGGATTTTGTATGGAGTCGCACCTACATGTCCCGCAAGACCCCCGCGCCGAAATGTCGTGATGGCCGAGGAAGGATCGTGACCTGTCCAAGCGTGCAAGGTTTCGCCCACGGCTGGGATTTCTCCTACAACATTTTCGTTGAAGAGTCCGGTAGCGGTCTGCGGAGTTGTAACGGGGCAGGGCGGGACGACTACTTCGAAGCCGATCCTGCCGCGCCCGGCACGTATCGGAGCAATGGCTTCTTCAAGCAGTACACCAAGGATGCGAATAATCGGGCATCACAAGTTCTGGGGGACAATAAAACGATCGTATACTGCCCATTTGATGGTTCCGCGATGGCTGGGAAGATCGAATCCATGTCGGACCGGAACGGAAATACCATGACTTTCCAGTACGATGGGGAAGGAAAACTGATTCAGATCAATGACACCCTTGGTCGACCAATCACGATTTCGTATGATCCAAGAGGTCGTTTAGTTGCCGTAACTGATTTCACAGGTCGGGAAGTGAAGTATGGCTACAACAATCGCGACCAGTTGATCTCAGCCACCACCCCAGCCGTCATCAACACGCCGCATGGAAACGATTTCCCGAATGGGAAAACAACAACCTACACCTACTCTAACGGTTTCAACGACAGGAACCTGAACAACAACCTCCTGACTATCACTGATGGCCGTAGAAACGACCCAACCGATCCTACATTCGGACAAGGGCCGTATCTGGTGAATGTATACAGTCCTATCCGGGATCCAAAACATCTCGAGTATGATCGTGTTGTTCGGCAGAACATTGGAGGCGGAATCATCGACCTCTACTACGAGGAGGTGATTCCCGGCCCAAATAACAACAACGCCTCACTCTTGGTGATCCAAAACGACCAAGTCGGGAATGTGAGCGAGCGCTACTTTGACGCTGCAGGGAATCTAGTCCGACTGATGGAGTTCACCGGCAGGGGCAATGCGTCAAATCGAACAACCCGCACCCAAAACCGACCTGTAAACAAACTGCGCCCAACTGATCCCGACTTCTTCCTGACCCGCCATGAATTCAATGGAGATTACAAGAAGACCCGGACCATCCATCCAAATGGAAACATCACCGAGTGGATCTACGAATCCGATTTGAATCCTTTGGCGGCACCTAGAATCCGTGGCAATCTTCGTGAAATTCGAAGGCTGCCCGGAACGCATGTGCCAGTGGGCGATCAGCCGGTGTTGGTCGAAAAGTTTGAGTACGACAACAACTATGGATGCGGTTCCTGTGGAAACAACCATATTACTAAGTACACCGATGCGAGGGGCAATACAATCCATAGTTCTTATGATATCGCGGGAAATCTGATTGCTCGCACAAATAAGATCGCTTCGATAGTGGAGACTTGGGAGTATAATTCCCGAGGGCAGTTAATAAAGTACATGCACCCTGACAATGGCTCTGGTCACCGCCGAGAGGACATATTTACATACTATCAAAGTGGGCCTCAAAAGGGATACTTGCAAAGTTCTGTAGTGGATTCAGGTGGATTCGAGAATACCACCGTGAACGTGTACGACGAATTAGGGCGTCTAATTCGAAAAGTAGATCCCCGCAATTATGACAAGTTATACTGGTATAACCAACTCGATCAGGTTGTCCAAACTAAGAGTCCTGAGACCCAGCACGGAACGGATGTGCGCTACTGCGTGCAGACTTGGTATGATGCGAATAACAATGTGGCTAGATATGAGACAGAAAATCGCGATGCTTCAGGTGAGGTTGTTAGTGGCAACCCATGGTTCACCGTAAGGCAAGATTACGATAGTCTAAATTCCATCCTTCGTACGGAGCGAGAAGTTGATGCTTCACGTATAGTTGCAGAGGAATACATATATGACTTAAAACGGAATCGCTTACAACTGAGACATGGGGAGTCGGTAAACGGAAATCAAGAGAAAAACACTCTAAATAAAGTTTACGATGAAAGGGGTTTAGTTTTTTTAGATATCAAAGCATTAGGGCACGTTAATCAATCCACAACCCAGTATGATTATGGCCCGAATCGAAATTTAATCGCTGAAACGCATGGAGTTGAACTCGAGGGGCGTGTGACACTCCACGAGTGGGACTCGTATAATCGCCTGCTTGCGACAACTGATCCGATGGGTAACGTTGAGTATTGGGGTTACGACGCAAATGGAAATGGAATGCTATACAGGCATGAAGGGGAATTGTTGGATTTGCCGGGAAGCGCAAGAAACGTTCTATTGCAGGAGAATAAGTATGCCTTTGACCCTCTGGATAGATTGGTGGAAGAGACTCAGTCGCATTTTACAAATAATTTAGACGGCTCTATCGTTTCAGTCGGTGACGGTTTTGCAAAGACTGTTACAGTTTGGAGTGACAATTCTCAGGTGCTCGCGACCACGAACGATAAGGGCCATGTCACAGCATATGTTTACGATAGTGCAAATCGATTGTCGCAAGTTATAGATGCCAAGGGTAATATTGTTTATCGCACCCTTGATAGAGGTGATAACCAAATAAGTTTAATGGAAGTCGAGCGTTCTGATCTTGGCGGCTCAGATCAGGTCTTTGTATATAGCGAGGTTTTTGACGGTTTAAATCGATCGATTAAAAACTTAGATAATATAGGGGGCATAACCGAGAGGGCCTATGACTCGCGGAACAATCTGATAATAGAGACGGGCCCGCTTGGCAATACCGTTAGCTATGTGTATGATGGTCTAAACCGGGTGTTAAGGTCTGTTAGGTGCATGACGGATACCGGCAATGGAAACGGGGTGAAGATTGGGGAGATCGTAACGGGGCAATTCTGGGATGATTCTGGTCGTCTTTCAAGCCAAGCAGATGATAGCGGCAACCACACCCGATATGAGTACGATGAGGCAAATAGAATGACGGCCATAGAGTATGCCGACGGTACTCGCAGAGAGTCGTCATGGGATGCGTATAATACAAAAGTGGCAACTCTAGATCCAAAGGGCGTTACTACTAGGTCAAAATACGACCTTAATGGGCGCCACATTCAAATCGATATAATCGGCGGTGGCGGAACAGGCCCAGGGTATACGAGTTTCGAAAAATATCAATATGATGGTCTGTCTCGAATGAAGTTGGGTGAGGACGATGATTCCTTGGTCGAAAGGAACTTTGATTCTATAAGTAACCTGATCGAAGATAGGCAGAATGGCCACGGAGTGAAGGCGCTTTTCGATGGAGTTGGGAATTTAATTGAAAAGCAATATCCTGACGGAACCCTCTTAACGTATCAGTACGATGCTAATAATAATTTGGTAAGCATCTCAGATTCGGTTGAAACTTTTGTAGAGTTATTCTACGTTGGAAACCGTGTCGAACAACGATGGAACTCAAACGGTATGATTACTGACGTTGAATATAATGGGGTCTCTGCCGCTTCTAATCAACCATATGATTTCGGTGTAAAGAGAATCTCCCGTAAGATCCATCGGATTTCCGGTGGCGGAACTCTTTCAGACACCAGATTCAAGTGGGATGGTCGAGGCAATCGCACTGCCATTTTGGACTCGCGTAATGGCACGGTATCCATGCTATACGACTCAGCCAGCCGCTTGATTTCGTCATCTCTATCAGGAACCAATACAATCTACTCTTTAGATGATCTAGGAAATCGCGCGACAGTCGAGGTGACGGGGAAGTCCCCGATAACCTACTCTCAATCGACATCAAGCAATAGGGCTCTTAGTCAGTATTCAGATATTGAGGGGAGCGATATCAGCTACGATTTAAATGGCAATACTGTTATGCATGATGGGTTGACTTTTCACTATGATTACAAGGATCGGTTGGTTTCTGTGCCTGGAAAAATAGCAAATGAGTATGATGTATTGGGCAGGAGGTTGAGCCGCACAGGCGTTGGTGTCACTAAGTTTGTTCATTATCGTGATTCCTGCCTGGTCGATTCTCCCGAAGGCAGTTCTTCCAGAAACTACGTTTATTCACGAGAATTGGATGATTTGATTTGCGTTTTTGCTGCCAACGGAAAACTATTTTTTCATTCAGATAGTAGCCTGTCGGTCAAATTAGTTACTGGCCAGGCAGGGCAGCTCATTTCCGGTTATTCATACGGAGATTATGGTCGCCGTGAAATCGCTCAGCAATCCGAGGATCTAGAGATAGGCTTTCACGGTTTGCGTCATGATACTATTGGAAATTATGAATTGATTCATGCGCGTAATCGCTATCTAAATCCAGATCTGGGGCGATTTCTTACACGCGATCCTGGCGAAATTTGGCACGATCCACTTAATCTCGGGAATGCGTATACTTTTGTTGGAAATAATCCGTACTCTTGGTCTGACCCTTTTGGCCTAAAGACAAAGAAGACCGGTTGTTGCGATGGCGTTGTGACCGAACTCAAGCCAATCTGGGTCTGCGAAAGATATTTCTTTACCCCTAAAAATAAGCTTCCGAAAAGTTGGGGGGTCGGGAGTTGGAAGAATAAGCATAGTTATATTTGCTGTGCAGGTAACAACAAAATGCCTTGTTATGGAATTCAGGCAGGAGCGAATTGGGAGGCTTTTACTCAAGTAGGAGCAGAGGTGGATATTACCGGAGCATGTACGAAGAGATATGTTTGTCCGATCGATAAAATTCAGGCATGTACCAATCCTGTCACCACTAAATCTTATATCCAACAAAGCTGCAATAGCTGGGCGAATTCATTTCGCACCCCTCCCTCAACTTGCCCATGTAAATCTGGATGTTCTACCGGTGAATAGATTTCTACTCAATCCAGCTCTTCCACTCCATTGGATTGGAAGGGGGCTTTCGATGAAACTAGGTACCGATTGGTATGCGCTTTCCGATGGGGCAATGATTTGCACTGGAGTAGAGGTAGCCGCCGTTTCTTTTTCTGGCTTACTCTATTCCACGGCTAAACCTTGCAAAAATGCGGATGTGATAGTCCTTGGAATCTCTCCCTATGAGTACGGAACTCTGGAAAGCTTATAGATAGGCACTCGCTATATGAACGCACTGCATTCTTGTCTCCGCCTAGTGAATCTCTCCTTTCTATTCCAAGATGGGAACGGCTCTCGATTGACACTTCCGGCCTTCCGGATGCGTCTACCCGCATTGCCTTACAGTGATGGCGATGGCTTATCTGATGATGCGGAACGGATCATTGGAACCAGCAGAAGTGCACAGGATACGGATGGAGACGGAATATCGGATTGGACAGCTATTTTCGAAGGTTTAGACCCTCTATCAGGATTTCGAGATGGATTGCTTGATTCGACAGATACGCCCGGAACGCCCGTCGATGTCTGGGCTTTGGACAATTATCTGGTGGCCGATTATGAGGAGGGCGTATCGGTCTTCAACGTGTTAAACCGAATGTCTCAGGTGATCATGTCTCAGGTGGACACGCACGGATCTGCCTTAGCCCTGGCGTCTTGGAGTAACCAAGTTGTTGTGTCCCATGGCGCTGCGGGTATGCATGTGATTGATATTTCAGATCCCCCCGCCGCCCGGATCGACTTTAGTCTTGGTAGTGTCTCCTTGGGGCATGGCAGACGCCAAGCCGCCACTGCCGCCCATGGCTTGGCTTACCTGGGAACAATTTTGGGGTTACCGCTTTTGATTAACGGAACCAGTTTATTCGTAATTAACAATGCCAAAGCGCTTAGGTCATAGGCGGAAACGGCTCACGTATCGGTTTAAGATCAATGGACATCGTTGTGAAAATATCTCTTTCAATTTTCTTCCTTGTGACCTTTCAGCAGCTTCTCGTGGCCCCGCTTGGGGCACAACAGCCCGCTCCCTTGAAGCAGTTCATTTCAATAGAAAACGCAAATGGTCAGGTGATCAGGCGTGTCCGTTCAGATAACGGTACTATCCCCGGATCCTTGTTTCTTGGGCAGAATCAGGAGTTCCGTGTTGGCGTTTATGACCCAAATACAAACCGTATCGGGAACTACTCGTTTAAGACCGGAGGGAATGGGTCTCAGCTAACGCTTCCTGGCTTCCGGATGCGCTTGCCGGCGTTACCGGATACCGATGGTGACGGCCTCTCGGACGATGCCGAACGAATCATAGGGACAGATCCGAACAATATTGATTCGGACGGCGATGGGATGCCGGATGGGCAGGCGGTTCGCGAGGGACTTGACCCTTTTTTGGGGGCGACGCTGGGCTTGCTTGATACGACAGATACGCCGGGGATTGCACGTGATACGTGGGCTATCGATAATTATGTAATCGTCGCGGATTCCGGGGAGGGAATTTCGGTCTTCAACATCTTCAACCGGTTCTCACCGGTCATTATGGCTCAGGTCGATACGCCGGGTTCGGCGATGGCAGTGGCCGGGCTTGGCACGACAGTGGTTGTGGCTGACGATATGGCTGGGGCACACCTGATTGACATTACGGATCCACCGGTCGCCCGGATTGATTTTACATTCCCCGGAGCCGCTTTGGGTGGTGGGTCCATGCGTGCCGCAGCCGCAGGTCATGATCATGCGTTCATTGGCTCCCGAAACGGCACCGTAAGTATGATCGACTTAGGTGGGCGATTCGTGCGGTCCCAAGTCGACACGGGAGGCACCCTGGCTGACCTTACCGTTCTTGGCACCCATTTGTATGTGTTGGTTGACGATACCGTGAAGGTCTACGATCTTACTCAGCCTGCGTCGCTCCCCTTGATCTCCACGGTGGCCTCTCCAGGCTTTCCGATGTCTCTTGGCCGGCGCAACCGCATTGCGGCGGGTGTTGACACGATATACGTGACGCACAACGACGGCGTGAATGTCTTTGATGTTTCCGATCCGGCGAACCCTATCGCTGTCCGGATTACGGGGCAAAGCCCCACCACGGACTGGGAACACGGTGTCCCGACTGGCAATGGGTTTATCGTCGGCACTCCGGCCCCGAATATTTCGAACGGCATTTCCTTGTGGCAGATCGCCGCGCCAGCTGGGGACGTGTATCAATCCGAATTTCCGTTTCCTGGGTTGTCGTCGGCGATTTCGCTCTACAACGGCATCGCCTACGTAGCCGCCTGGGACGCGGGGTTGAGCACCATCGCCTACCAGGCACTCGACACCGCAGGCGTCTCTCCAACCGGGACCCTGCACATGGTCCATCCATCGGGAACGATCCGACCAGGGGCTCGCATGTATTTCCGGGCTGATGCCACCGATGATGTACATGTTCGGAATGTTGAGTTCTGGGTTGGAGGGGCGCGGGCCCGGACCGATGGAGCCTATCCATATGAATTCAGCTGGTTGGCAGAAACGAACCAGGTTGGGGGCGTCTTTAACATCCGAGCTCGAGTGAGTGATACCGGCGGAAATTTCAGGTGGATTGATTTAGCCCAACCCCTCGTTGTTCAACCCGACAACGTTGCTCCGACCGTTGTCATCACCTCTCCCAATGTGAGCGTTCCTTCTGGGGAAGGCTTTATCGTCGATGCGAGTGTTACCGACGATGTGGGGGCGACTGATTTTGTCTTCTTCATTAACGGAATTCAGGTGGGGGCTGACCAAGTGGCTGGCAACCAGTGGCGGGTTTTCCCGCCACCCGGTCTTGTGGGGCCGCACACGCTTCGGATGGAGGCCTACGACCCATCCGGCAACCGGGGTGCCTTAGATTTTGTCGTTCGTTTTTCTGCAAGGGTACTCTCCGGCGAGACCACCGTGCTCAATACAAGAATCACGGAAACCCGAATTCTCTCCCCCGAAATCACCATTCAGGTTCCATGATGAAGATCTTAATTTTTATACCTTTGTTGCTGCTCTTAGGACTTCCTGTTCTTGCCGTTGAGATCCCGGAAGCGGATGGCTCCGACGGAGTTTTCAATCCAACGACGAACATTCAAGTAAATACACGATGGGCGGCGGTTACGAATTGGAACGCCTCAAGTCCAGTGTCCGGGCAGGGCGTTTATGATCCCGAAAAACACGTAGTGGTTTATAAATACGCCTCCGTGAACATCCCGGCCGGCGTTACCGTTTCATTCACCGAGAACATCCGGAGTGCTCCAGTCGTCTGGTTGGTGGAAAGCAATGTGATCATCGACGGAACGATCCAGCTCTCCGCTTCAGGCTCAAGATCAGGAGCCGGGGGTTATAAGACCTACGCCTTGGGCGTAGGTCGAATGAAAGGGGGCACGGGATACGGAGGCGGAACGCGCCAGAGCACCCTCGGCCGTCACAACGAAGAATCGAGCAACCTATCAATCGGAAGTGCACAGGCATACGGCAACGCCTCTCTTGTACCTTTGTATGGCGGGTCCAGTGGATCGAATCGTTCGGGAACGACCTCATCTGGTGCAGGTGGAGGTGGCGGCGGTGCTATCTTGATCGCGGCCAAGGGGACGATCACGCACAACGGCGCTGTCTTGGTTCAGGGGACCGGAACGGGGGGATCCAATGATAAGGCTCCGGGCAGCGGCGGGGCGGTACGGCTCGTGGCAGAATCTATTGTCGGTAACGGGCAACTGAACGCAAGGGGCGTTGGCAGCAGCGGGGTAGGGCGAATCCGTGTGGAAGCCGTTACCAATATGAGCCAATTTGTGTACAATGGCCCCACGCCATCGATCTCGAAGGCCCATGAGAGCCCGGTGACGGTTCAGCCAGACAACTTCCCGCAATGCAAGGTTCTGTCGGTGGACCAGAGAGAGTCGCCCACCTATCCGCTGGCCACTTTGGATGCGCCCGACATCACGGTTGGATCGACGAACGGGGTTACGGTTGTGATCGAGACTCGAAACGCGGCCCCGACGACTTCCTCGGTCGAATTGCGAATTTCCCCAGCGTATCAAGATGTGGAGTTCTTTCCTGCGACGCATGTTTCCGGTGATCAAGGACGATCTCTTTGGCAGGTGAACTTTAACTTCCCCCTTGGGGTCACAAGATTGCAGGCTCAACTAACGACGGAATAGCCTTATGAACAAGTTCACCCTCCTTATTTTACTCGCCGGCCTCTTCCCGGCTTTCGCAATCGAAATCCCAGAGGCCGACGGGTCTGACGGCGTGCTCAACCCTAGCGTAAACCTTCAAATTGACACGAGACTGGCGGCGACTACCAATTGGTATTTGGCCAGCCCCGCCTCAGGAGATGGGATCTACGATCCCGTGAAGCGCGTCGTCGTATATAAATATACGTCTGTGAACATTCCCACCAATGTGACGATGAGTTTCATTGCGAACGAGACCAGTGCGCCGATCGTCTGGTTAGTTGATGGCGATGTCACCATCAATGGTACCCTAAACCTTTCAGCAAGTGGCTCGACAGCGGGTGCCGGTGGGTTTGTAGCACGTCCCGTGAACAGAAATACGATGGTTGGTGGTTCAGGGTACGGGGGCGGCACCGGGATTGAAGTGGAAGCGAGGCATCATGAGGAGTCGTCGAGTGGTAGCCTCGGCGATGCAAGAGCATATGGGAATGCAACATTAATCCCTCTTTATGGTGGTTCAAACGGGGGAGCTCGTTCATTTTCTGGATCTCCTGGTGGTGGGGGGGGGGCCATTTTAATTGCGGCTACCGGTTCGATTACCTTGGAAGGATCCATCACGGCCAAAGGGGTGGGCAGTGGTGGATTTTCCGATAAAGTTCCGGGCAGCGGGGGCGCGGTGAGGCTGGTCTCTGAGAAACTATCAGGAAGTGGAACTATCGATGTCAGGGGGACGAATGTTAGTGGAAAAGGGAGGATTCGGTTGGAGGCCAAGACTGACATCAGCTTCTTCGATGTCTATTTCTCTACTGCTGGTCCCAGAGTATCCAAGGCGGTGGCGGATGACCGCCCCGTCACAGTTCAGCCGGATACATTTCCAAGCTGTACCATCCTCTCTGTAGACAGTGCGCAAGCGCCGACCGATCCGCTTGCCTCCTTGACCACGCCAGACATCCAAGTGCCAACGAGCACGAACGTCACTGTCGAGATTGAAGTGAGGAACGCAGAACCTACGACTTCTACAGTCGAACTCCGGATCTGTCCGGGACCGAGCGCAGTGCAGTTCTTCCCTGCAATCTTTGTCTCTGGAGATATCAACCAATCGTTATGGGAGGTGCAGTTCGCGTTCCCCAGCGGGGTCTCGAGGCTTCAGGCCCAACTTTCGACGAGATAAGTAAACCCGGCTCGGGCTGTTTTTAAAATGCCCCAGTGTTTTTACTAGGCTCCAGTTTCCAAGCTGTCGAATCGGCAAAACCTATAGCGAGGCGGCTTGAACTAAGTAAGCGTTCGGTGAACCCATCTGGCGGCACGCGCCGGGGTCATCTACGACGGGCGGCATGTGCAGGAATATAACGTGCCTCAGGATGCGCCTCGATCCAAGGGATCGGGAGCAATTCGTCGATACGGGTGCTGGAGTGG
>ENA-ORXR01005251-ORXR01005251.1-marine-metagenome-genome-assembly--contig:-NODE-5251-length-10388-cov-19.331491_pt1 | contig 10388 bp, 7 predicted proteins | sample MGYA00237866_ERZ511479 | MGnify/ENA metagenome assembly ERZ511479
TCATTACAGACGAGGGGGAGTGACCGTTCCGCGCGCAACGCGCTGCAACCGCCGCGTGGCGCCCGGTCGGCTGTCGCTTGCCGCGCCCTTTGGCCGCGGCCACCCGGACCCCGCGGCGGGCGTCTCGGCCAGGCGCGCCCCTTCGCGGGCTCACACCTGCGCTCACAGGCGGGCCCACCGTCCCCGTACCCGCGCCCCCGTTCCGTCCGTGCCCGACCTTGTCCGCGCCGCCGACCCCCCCGCCGTCCGCCGCACCCCTGGTGCTCCGCCGGCCGCGCCACCGTCGACGACGTGGTCCCGTAGTACTACAACCCCCGTAGGGGGGGCGACAACGGGCGACAACCAAAGCAGCCGGGGGCCGCATGGAACCCCGGGTCACCCTAGGGTGACCAAGTCACCAACCCCCGGGGCGGGCCCCATAGCCAGGATCGTAGTCCTGGCTACGGTCCTCCTCGGGCGCATAATAATGCGGCCCCGAGAAAGTCGGCGGGTTCGCCGAAGGGCCCGTCTCAACCCCATAAAGGGCTTGAGACGAAGAACTAGCGCCCGCCCCATAGTGGGGCGGGGGAGGAGACGGCGGACGTCGAGGCGCCGCAGGCAAAGCGGCCCCTCGGGGCGGAGCCGACGAGCCTGCCAAGTGCTGAAGGGACCACCCAGACACGACCGTGCTGGTGTCCGCCACGGCTGTGCCGTACTCCTCCGTCCATAGACGGCGGAGCCTCTCGACTGTACTAAGATGGTACAGGCGCTCGACGTCCCGTTCCCCCAGGGGGCGGGACACCATCTCAGCAACTTCGTTGCGAAGCCGCACCAAGGTGCGGCTCAACGCCGTTATGAGGGTATGGTCCACCCCATTTTAAAAGGATGGACGGGAGTTCCCCGAGGGAATGCCCCAAACCCGACCATATGGTCGGGTTGACGGGACGAGGGGTTTCCAACTGGGCCGATCCCTCCCAAGTGAAGAGAGGAATGGGCGCCAGACGGGGACCCGGGGGTCCCCCAAGAAGATGAGTCGTCCCACTGCTACCCCCAAGGGGGCAGGCCCGACGGGTCCGCGCATGTAGTTCTGGCCCTCAGGGCACGTAGGCCGGGAGCGATATCGCGCCTCACAAGGGCGGCCTCAGGACGATGGGGACGGAGGCTGTAGCGGCCGGGACCGACGGGGGCTCAGGAGCCACCACGAGGCCAACACGGGCCGACCCAGCGTCCATCAAGTCCCGATCCAAGGGTCGGATAGGGAGGGCGGCGGTCACATCCCTCCCATAAAAGAGACGGGCGTCCCCCAGACCCTCCGAGAGGACCAAAGTCCCCTCGTCATCGAAAGTCTTGGCACAACGGAAGACCCCTCGGCGTTCCCCAAGCGACTCAAGCCAAGTGGCTGCCGCCCGCTCCTCGATAAGTCGGAGGAGCTCCAGACCTGCCTCAAGAAGAGGCCGGGCCGAAGGGTCGGCCGAGCACAAGCGCTCGGTCGTCAGGTCGGAAAAAGTCGACCGTATGACCAGGAGCAGACGCCAGAGGTGTCCGTGGTGGCAAATGCTTCCCAGGAAGACATCCGCCACCTCTACGGCCCAAATGGCCTCCGAAATCAAATGATAGGGACCCCCGAGGGGCTCCCCCATAAGCTGACTCCCCTGGAGTGCCACCATCTGGGGCACTCGCGCGGCCATGCCCCGGGGCACCTCAACCTTCTCCCACCACACTGGTGTGGTGGGATACAGCCCCTTGCGACGTACCACCGGTACGTCGCGCACTTCAAGCTGTTCATACAGCGTGAGGAGGTGGAGGGAGGTACGAATCGTCCCCTCTCCCATCGCACCCGGAACATAAAAGCCGCGGTCCACCTCCCCCAACTTAGGGGGAGACCCCGGGTATTACTACCAGGAGAAGTGGGGCTTATCCCCCACCTCGGGGGGGATGTCGCGTACAGCCAAGTGCCTAAGCACTTGGAATACCCGCCAGTCCTCTCGGGTACGGAGGAAAGGGAAGACCGTCACCGTCCCCTCGGGGACGGCGCAGAGGGAACCATACATCCCACGGATGGTCGTCCATATGGACGTCATGAGACGACTGTCGACCGCGTCAAAGCGCTGTTCGACCATAGATCCTCCTACGGGGGTCCAAGGGTAACGCCCATACTTGTCATCAACGAGCGCGGGGGTCGGCCAAGAGGCCGCCAAGAGGTTGGACAGGACATCGTCATCGATGTCCTCCTCGGGACCCAGAAGGGCGCCCGCCCCCTCGGCCTCACGATCGACCGCCATGGCGGCCGCAACGTCGGGAGCCGCAGAAGGCGACATCCCGCCTCGAAAGGCGGGGAACTGGGGAAGATAAGGAAGCCCCACCCTAGGGTGGGGTACACGAACAACTCGGGGCGCGGGGAGAACCCGGTCGCGCCCGACGATGTCGTCCCCCCGGGTGACGACAAGAGTGCCGCCAAGCGACCCAACACCCCCGATCACCGCTGTCGGTGACCGCCTTATGGGAATGGCCCGAGGCTCACCCGGCTCGGAACCCGTCGGTTCAGCGCCGTATTGCGCCCCGGAGTGGGCCCCCAGGGGCACGCTGACAAGAAGCCACAGGGTGGGGTTTTCCCCGTGGCCTAGGGGGGGGGTGGCGAGACACTGCCCCCGGTCCCGCGAGACGCGGACCCTGAGGTGGGGGATATGTGGGGGAAACCCCCTGTCAGGGGTGACACGGCCCCCGGCATGAGCCGGGGACGGGTCGTGACCACTCACGTAAAACCCCCCTAGGGGGGGTAGCGTGGGACACACTCCTTGGGCGGGTGTCCAGGGAGCCCGAGGGCCACACGCGAAACGACCCCTCTAGAGGGGCGCGGGGCGAGTAGCACCCGATCGGGCTCCCCTGGAGGGGTCTGACACAGCCGCGGGAGACACACGTCTTCCCGAATCACGCCTAGTTAAGAGCCAGTGTACCTGCTCTTCTGGGTTTTCAACACGGCAATCGCACCGGGTTGGCTGCTGCTCCAAATGACACGACTCATTGGTCGTCCCGGCAAGTGTCAGATCAGGCGTCCACATTCTCGTGCAGAATGCAACGTGGACAATGTCACCTGCTCTCACAAGGCTTGAGGCGATCATCAGAACGCGTCCTTTAAAGTCCCTGGTGCCAAATTCAAGGCAGACTGGACAGGCTCCCTCTGACCTCTGCTCAGGCGTATGGGGGAGTCACCGGCTTCCAAGAGAGGAAGAACTGGGACCTCCCCCTACATCAGTCTACCTAAAAGAGGTGTGCCGAGCACGATTCTGCAGGAAAAAATGGGCTTTGACCACTTCCTACCCATATGCCGACGCTGTATAGGCAGAAAAGCTCGCCAGGCAGTGCCCGTGGCCTACTTTCTCGCGCGCGTTTTGCTACTCCGCTTCCAGAAAACTCAAGAGGTACCCTACAGCTGCCACTTTCTCCCACATGCACCCCAAAGTGACACCTACGACTTTCGCCGGTTGGATTCCGCTTCAGACCTCCTCGACACGGCCCCGCCGCCAAGTGGCATGACAGTTGCATGCTGCCCAGAAACGCATTTCCGCGAGCTCCCCCTGCACCACTTATGGGAACAAGAGTGTGCAGAGCACGATTCTGCTGTCAAAAGCAGTCCCTACCCACTTCATATGCACTTCTCGGCCCCGTTAAAGAAGCCGAGTGGGCCAGAGAGTGCCCGTGCCTACATTTGTTCGCGCCTTCCTTTATGTCACTCTGCTTTGACTCATATGTACACAGCTAGTGTTTAGGAGGGCATAGATGAAGCCTCTTGAAAGTCTTTCCGGCATGGACAGACATCCCGTCCCATCTTCATTGTTGAGAGTCGGCACACGATTGAGTGACAAGAGGTGATATCTTCAGCTACGACCATATTGTGTCCCCCCACAGAAAGACAGCAACCGCACGGTGATGACAAAGGCGTCGCGGAATGGCCTGCAGGCAACAGAATCGACGACGCTCGAGCAAGACGTGTTCCCCCCCGGATCACGACTCCGACCGCTGCTGATCCGCTCGGGTCAGGAGGGCCCCTCTCACAGAGCCTGCAGAGGCATCTGAAAATTGGGTCGCGACCAGATGCTGGCACAACCCAGGTCTGCTGATCCACTGGCGTCAGCAGCTCCTCTCACAGTGGCTGCAGAGGCCTCAGAAAATTGGGTCGCGACCCAATTTTCTATTGACCACTGGATTTCTAACACGTCGCTCTGCAGCTTTCGAAGCCATCATGTAATGCTCAGACCCAGAAGAGCAGGCTTAACTAGGCGTGGGTGCTCGGCCGTGGCCAACTATCGAGTTTGAAACTGGATTTGGCGCGTCGCCAAAGAATGATCGGATCCGAGAAACGCTCACAGCAAGTCACAACAGTTCACGACAGCTCACAACAGAGAATCCAATCTTGCTGTGACCGTCGTTCCCTCCCGGAGAGCCATTCAAGGGCCCCCAAGCAGTCAATCTATATTCACAACAGGTTCACAGCATGCTGTGACTTGCTGTGAACTTTTCTCGGATCCGATCGTTTTTTGCCGACGCGCCATTTTGGCGACCGGAAACATCACATGAACGCTTCGTTCTCGTGAACCAATTGGACATCCCTAACCTGAGCATCCCCAGTAGAGTTCTTCATTTCAGAGATGATGTATGCTGGTTCTATGAAGATTTGAATACTGTACAGCCGTTCTCCCAAAAATCCCACACTACAACAGTTCCAAAAGTGTTCCAAATCGGCCTCTGCGGGGTCGTGGACGCCGATTTGGAACTCTTTTGGGACAGTTGGAGTGTGGGATTTTTGGGAGAACGGCTGTATGATACGGTAAACATGTGCCTCTCTGCTGTATTCGGGCTCTTCTAGCCACAGAAGTCCAACAAGACCAAGTGGCCCCGTGTAGTATCTCATTGTTTTCTGCAAGCCAGCGCCTGACGCTTCTCGGTGGGGCAAGAGCTGCTTTTCTGACGATAACAACGATGTGCGGAAGGCCTCCAACGCCTCCCTTGTACTGTCCTCGAAAGCTCGTCAAAAGTAGCAGTCGAAAAAGGAGGAGGAGTCGAATGTTTGGGCTTTCTTGGTCCTTTGCAGATTCCCCCGGTGGTCATACAGTGTGTTCTCGTTGCAACAGACAGCCGCTTGACCTAGAATAAGAGCAAGAGTGGCCTCTGCTGGCTGGAAACGTCGATTGACTGATGAGTTTCTGTTGTAATCGAGTCTCTTATAACGAGAACACACTGGAATGTGTCCCAAGAAATAAGAGACCGCGCTGAGTTCGTTTCTGGCTTCAAAAAGTGTCGCTGACGGCAGGAAGTACCCCGAAAAAGGTGCTCAGAAACCGGATCATTTTATCCGAATCGGATCATGTGATACGGTCGGGGGAATAGACACCAATTTAGTGGGGAGTGGTTGGTATGACTGCCGTTTTCTGCCCGAGGTACAGCCGTTCTCTCAAAAATCCCGCACTCCAACTGTTGCAAAAGAGTTCCAAATCGGTCTCTACGACCCCGCAGAGGCCGATTTGGAACACTTTTGGAACTGTTGCAGTGCGGGATTTTTAGGAGAACTGCTGTAGTATTGGTTGCCTTGGGACTCTTCACAACATTCGAACCAGCTCCGAGAGAGGATCACAACCGTGTACTCAGACACAGGGGAGCATGTGGTCTCGTCAAAAGCCCCACGAGTAATTTGACAACATACAGAAGTGGCTCAGAGCACTCTCACGGTCCCCTGCCACCGCACAACGTGGCTCATGAGCACCACCGCCCCGCCAGGGTCTTGGCCCAACCAGGTACCATCTCTATACAGGCGTGTAAGAGGAGAAGGAGGCAGGAGGTCGATTAAGCGGTGGCAGAGACGACAAAGGGCCCCGGATGCGGCGATCTGGTAACACTTCGGCGAACAAGCGAGCAAGACGAGTTTACAAATATGCTCTTCCACATCATGTGGGCGTGACAGCCTCCCACGCCTACACAGGATTCGCAGTGCTGGATACAATGTGTGTTTTGCGGTTGCAGCTTTCAAATCCAAAAAGAGCCACCTTAGCAAGACCTTTAGGCGTGCCGGCGCGTGGGTGCGCGCCCGGGCGGCGGAGGGCCGAAGGGCCGCCTGTGAGTGGCGGCCGCGAACCGCGGGCGGCAGCCACCGTCGGCGTGCGCTGCGGGCGGGGGTCGGTCGGCGCGTGCGCCGCCCCCCGCCCGAGGGGGCGCCGCGCTGCGCGGTGGCGGTCGTGACGCGGCCGCCGCGGTGCGTGTCGCCGGCGGACGCGGTGTGGGTGTTCTGGGGGAGGGCGTGCGTGGCGGCGAGGGGGCGCCACCGAGGGGACGGAGCGGGTGGGCGAGCCGCCCCCCCGCATGACTGGCAATGCGGGTGCATGCGACGGTGGCGGCAGCACGCGGGTGGGCGACTTCGTGCGTCTGGCGAAGTGTATGCTCGATGTGGGAAGGCAGTGACGCACGTACATGGAGTGGTTTGTGTTCTTTCGATCGTTTGGTTTCTTTCTTGCTCCTGCTCCGTGCTCCTCGTTTGGGTTTCCTTCGACAGCCCTCCTCCCACACGGCAACCTCCGCGTCCTGGATTCCACGACATGCACCAGACAATGAGTGAAAATGTTTATACATGTCAATCTGTCCAAGTGATATCAACAGGAAGGAGTCTTCGCCACCCCGCGCATTTCTCAACTGCCCTGCGCCAAGCGCCGAGCGCATCGTCCCCGCGCCGTCCCAGTCCGCCCCTATCCATTGATGGTGACAGTGCCAGCATTGCCCCCGGCGCCACCCACCGCGTTGTCATCAGTGCCGCCAGCCCCGCCAGCACCGCCCTGCCCACCAATGGTCACTGACCCCGCGCCCGCCGGGATGACCGACCCCGTCGCCGTGTTGGTGATGGTAACGGTGCTGCCCGCCCCACCAGCCCCGCCCGGCGTGTTGTCGGCCGTGCCGGCATTGCCGCCCGCGCCGCCCGCGCCACCAATGTCGACGGCCCCCGTGCCCGCAGGGACAAACGTTGCGCCCCCCGTGTTGGTGATGGAGATGGGGCCGGCGGCGCCGCCCGCCCCGCCTGGGCTGTCGTCAGCGGCGCCGCCTGTACCGCCATTCCCAGCAGCGGTACCAATCGTCACAGGGCCGGCACCAGCGCCGACGAGCGTGCTCCCCGCATTGTTGACAATATCAATCGCGCCCGCAAAGCCGCCGGCGCCCCCGTCGCTGTCAACGCCGGCCCCAGCGTCGCCACCATTGCCACCGGTGCTGCCAATCGTCACGGCGCCCGCACCATCAGCAAACAGGGTGCTTCCCGGCGTGTTGGTGATGGTAACGTCACCCGTGTCGCCACCTGCGCCGCCGTCGGAGTCCTCACCCCCGCCGGCACCACCGGAACCGGCGTTGCTTCCAATGATGATTGGACCGGTGGCAAGCGGAGTGGTGCCGCCGCCGCCCGTGCCGCCGCCCGTGTCGCCGCCCGTGCTGCCGCCCGTGCCGCCGCCGGTGCTGCCGCCCGTGCTACCGCCAGTGCTGCCGCCGACCGGCACGAGAATGCCGACCGCGTTGACGACTACCGAGCCCGTAACAACCACGCCGCTCGTCGGCGAGCCAGCGACAATGAGGAAGCCCGAAGACGTCACTGTCGACTGGATGCTGAAGAAGAAAAAGCCAATCACCTTGACGCCGTTGACCACGCGCACGCCGCCAATGCCGAGGAACAGTTGCACAGTCTTGGTGCCGCTGTCCTTGATGACAAAGATGGCCGTGTCGGTGCCCCCGCCGTCGTCCGTTGACACAACCGCCACGGTGCCAGACCCGCAGGGCACTTCACATTTCTTGGTGACGGTCACGAGCCGCACGCACGTGGCGGGGATGACAACGATCTTGAAGCACCTTGCCGCCGTGAACCTGCCGCAAGAGACAGCCACCTTGGTCTTGGTGGAGCAGGTATACAGTTCCTGGACCTGCGTCGTGCAGTCCTTGAAGCACTTGGCCGGGGCGGTCGTGCACGACTTGCCGCACACCCGTGACTGCACGACCTCAGTCTCGCACGTGCCCGCTAGGGTGGCGTCCGCGTAGCACTTGGCGCCAACCACCAGCAGCGGGGCGGGGGTGTCGCACGAGACGGCGTCGCCGACCACAATCTCGCAGCCCGCCGACACGACCTTGATGACCGAACAGTCAAACTTGGATGCACACGTCGGGCCGGAGCTCGGCACCTTGATGATGCTCCCGTGGTTGAACGTGGCGGCGGCTGCCGATGTCAGCGCGGCCACAGTTGTGGCCGCCGCCAGCAGGCGCGCGTACGACCGCATGGTGGTCGTCGATGGAATCGGCGGGGGGGGGCGGGGGTGAAGGAGGAGGGGCGGAGGAAGCGCGCCGACCTGGAAGCGGGGCGGCCAAGAAGCCGTAGCCGCTGGGGGGGGAGGGTCGGCGGCTCGGGGAAGCGGTGGTCGGTGTGTTGCGGGTGTGGATGGCTGAGCGACGTGGGAAGCCTGTTGCTGGACGACGGTGCCCCTCTTATATCCACCGCCAGCGCATGGAGCGCCGCCTCAGAGTCGCAGCCGGCGGCGGCGGGCACGCGGCCGACGCGTGGCGGGCTCGCGGCGGGCGCGGGGCCTGCGCCTTCCCCCCAGGGATGGGATTGCGAAGCGCAGACGAGGCCGCGTTGGGTTTGCCGGCCTGCCAGCTGGGTCGCGCGTTGCATCACAGGGGTACTGTACACCTCCTCTCCCCCCTTCGCCCCAACGCCGATACGATTGCCAGGTGGTCTGAACCAGACGCCCCGCCCTCCTCCCGCCGTCTGTTTGACAGCGACCGCCGCGGCAGCTCTGAACCCCGATCCAAGGCCCCAGGATCAGCAGCGCGGAGCCGCCCTCTGTCCCCCCCTCCCCGCTCCCCATCCGCCACCCACGCGAGTGCGCGACCCACCGGCGGCTGCCACGCCTCGGCGGCGAGTCGCTGTCAGCCTGCGCGATCGCCATCCTCCTCGTGCCAGCGTGACGGTGGCCCAGAGGGAGAAGCGCCGGGAGGCCGCCGCCGCAGCTGGCGGCGATTAATTGGTCCGTTGCAGCGGCGGCGGGTGCACGAGCATCCGTAGGTATGGGAGAGGCACGGGGGCGGGGGCGGCCGCGGTGGCGGTAGCGGCGACGGCGATGGCTGGGTGCCACCGCCGCTCGACCCTGTCGCAGGCAGCCGTCGCCAGGGACGGCAGCCGCATTAAGACGCCATTCCGTTTGGGCGGCTGGTGCCCTGCAGGCGGCCATGTCATGCGAGTCTGTTCCGCTGACGTTTGATGCTAGGCGCTGGATCTCGAGAGTTTCGTGGCCTGCAGGTCAGGGTCCTCGCGAAGTCTCACACACTCAGACTGATGGATTCTGGCGCGTAAAATAGTCAGGAGCAAGCCATATGCTACGAAATTTTGACAACACATACGCACAGGGGTAGCTGGTGCCTTCACAAAGAATGGCTATGTAAAACCTCAATGGCACGGGAGCTAGCCGGTGTCGAGTGACGTCGGTGAAGCGCAGAGCCCGATTTCCGGCACTTTTGATATCTTGTTCTTTTTCAGATTCGACCCGTACAGATTAGGGGTTTGTTTCCAAGCGTAGCACTTTTGGATTGTCTTCTCATTTTGGGTATCGGGCTTTTGGGCAGCGAATGTTCACACGTGAGCGACCGCCTCCCCGTTCACACCCGCCGCTGGTGGTAGATGCGACAACCCGACCGCGAGCCGCAACCGGCACGCGCCACCCCGCGACCGGCGCACGTCGCGCCCGCCGCCGAGCGCACATTGACTCGTGGCAAGCGAAACAGCCCCCCCACTGCCGTGGTCCTCACTCGCCGCCACCTCGAGTGGGCGACTGGGTATGTGCCGGCCCGCGCCTCCGCCGGCCAGAGCACTAGCACGCACTCTGCGGCACGCGGGGTGGTCTGCCCTCGTCTCAGCTGCCGCAATGGCCGGCGGTGCGAGGGGCTCAGCCGGCAGCCAACGCGGCTGCGGCCAATTGACATCAGGAAGCCGTACGTTGCGGCACCACGCCCGCCGCTACGGTCGTCGTCGCAGCGCGTCTGTACGCGCGCACGGCAACGCGTGGGAGTGCGCCCGATAGTGCGACCGCGCGACCGGAGGCGAAACGTCGGCGACGGTGTCCCCCGCGGACGGCGCGTTCAAGGCGCATGAAAGATGACGGGGCGGAGGGTGCTATAGTGACACGCTGGTAGGTGTCCTGTACATGCAAAAGCACGAAAACCGGTGGGGGGGACAAAAGGGCATCCCGGGCCCACGGAGAGCGCGAGGCGCGTATTGAAAAGCCAGAGAGGACCATACAGTCAATCCCCGACCTTGTCACGCCTGCTAAAGGCCCAGGTGGGCCTTTAACGAGTCGACCGCCGATCGCCACCACAGAGGCGATCAAGGCACATTCTCA
>ENA-ORXR01005253-ORXR01005253.1-marine-metagenome-genome-assembly--contig:-NODE-5253-length-10385-cov-85.202076_pt1 | contig 10385 bp, 2 predicted proteins | sample MGYA00237866_ERZ511479 | MGnify/ENA metagenome assembly ERZ511479
CTACCTTTATGGCGCGTTATATCATTACACATTGGCAAAAATCGGGGTTACTATCCCGAAGTTTGGTCCTATTTATGTCCTTGGCTTTTGTCATCGCTTCGGTCGGGGCCTATGCTCTGGATTCCGATGGGGATGGCATGGAAGACAGTTATGAACTGATTCACAATTTCGATCCAAACGATCCAAACGATCCAGCTGACGGCGCTTCGGATCAAGATGGGGATACACTTCCCAGTGCTCAAGAATCTAGCAATGGAACCGATCCGCTTCTGGCGGACACGGACCGCGATGCCTTTCCCGACCATGAGGACCACGATCCAGCCAGCCGAGGCGTCGTCGACTTTAACGATGGGCGCTTCTTCAATTCCAATGGTATCCACTCTGCCACCGGCCCGGCTTGGTGGGGAAGCGTCGATGCCTCTTCCGGAGCCTTTATGGCTGGAGTCTGGCAGGCCACGACGAACCAGAGCTTGTTGATCGACCTAGCCGCTGCGCCAGCGGAGCTTCAACTCGTCCTCGAAGGGCAGGGCACTGGGTTGGATCTCAGCTACGGTTTCCTAGATGCGACGGGGACCAACCTATTCAGCGACGCACTCGCTGGACAGCTGATTGACGGGGTTTTGCAGGTCAATCAACCGCTCAGCATCCCTGTTGATGCCACCTTGCTCGCTCTCTACCCCTCGGCGGGAACCCTTTCCCTCAGCCTCCTTATGCTTTTCGAGGATGCGGATGAAGACGGCCTCGATGCAAGCCAAGAGCTTCAAGTGGGCACCTCTGACGCGAATCCCGACACAGACGGCGACACCATCTCCGATTATTACGAAGCCATTCATGGTCTCGATCCTACCGAGCCTCTCGACGCGGAAGCAGACCACGACAAAGATGGCCTGAATAACATCTACGAAGTTCAACAAGGTCTCGATCCCTTTGTGCACGTCATGCGCGAAGGCGGCTTGGAAGGCTATCTCATGTGTGAAAAGTGGTACAATATTTCCGGTGGAAATCTTGCTGCGTTGCGCGCGGACCCTGACTTTCCCTTCCTACCGGACGAAACCTCCTACCTGCCTGAAGGCGACCTGCCGAGAAATACCGCAAATGCTTACGGGGTGCGGGTTCGAGGAACTGTCACCGCTCCACAAAGCGGAGATTACATCTTCTGGGTCGCTTCGGATGACCACTCGGAATTGTGGCTGGGGAGCGATGCCTCGGCTGAAACCGCGGTAAAAATCGCCAGCGTGTCCGGTTGGACCGGCTACAAAAACTGGACCAAATATGCCTCTCAACAGTCCGCCGCTGTTGCCTTGGCTTCAGGCCAAGCCTATTATTTGGAAGCCCTGATGAAAGAGGGCGGGGGCGGAGACAACCTGAGCATCGCATGGACCCGCCCCGATGGCGTTTTCGAAGTCATCCCAGGCGCGCAGCTACACTCGCACACCGTACCGGAGAATGACTAAGATGAAGACGGATTAGGCGATGATTGGGAAGTCCTTCATGGGCTCGATCCAATCGATCCGATGGGGGACAACGGGGCCGATGCGGATCTCGATAACGATGGCCTTACCAACGTGCAAGAGTTCGAAGGGGGATTCGATCCCAACCAATCCGCTCTCGAAGTCGGCTTGGATGGACGAATTCTTTGCGAAAAATGGGTTGGCGTCGGTGGCAACACGGTGGCCCAGCTCAGAAGCCACGCTGCCTTTCCGCTGGCTCCAGACGCAATAAGCTACCTTGAAGAATTCAATATCGCCCGAAACAGCGCCAACAATTACGGGGTCCGTCTACGCGCCCAACTCACCATTCCTCAAGCCGGAGCGTACACCTTATGGATTAGCTCCGATGACTATTCTGAACTGTGGTTGAGCCCGACTGCCGATCCTGTGTATGCGGCTAAAATCGCTCACGTGAACGGGGCCACCGGCTACCAGAATTGGACCGCCAAGACCACCCAGAAGTCGGCGACGCAATCCCTCTTTGCAGGCCAAGTGTGCTACATCGAAGCCATTATGAAGGAAGCCGGGGGAGGTGACCATCTCTCGGTTGCATGGACCCGCCCCGATGGTGTTTTCGAAATCATCCCCGCTTCACATGCCGTGAGCTATACCTACGATCCTGACGACGCCGATCAGGATAATTTGGATGATGCCTGGGAGTCCACCAACGGACTTGACTCAGCTCAAAGCTCAGGTGATAACGGTGCCGTTGGTGATCCTGACGGCGACGGATTTACCAACCTCGAAGAGTTTTTGAATGGAACCGATCCGCTTGATCCGAGTCACGGGGTTGAAGGGTACATCACCTTGGAACGCTATAACTACATTCCCGGTGCCAAGGTCGCCAACCTCATTGCGGCCAGTACCTACCCCGGTGCGCCAGATGTCTTTTCGCAAACACCTACAGTTGTCCTGGCTGAGCGTACCGGCGACTCCTACGGCTGCCGCTTTCGTGGTTTCCTCCGCACTCCGTCCAACGGGCTGTACCGCCTCGCCATCACCTCGGACGATCAAAGTATTGTGTACCTCGCGGCCTCAGAGTCGCCTTTCGATCGCCAAGCCGTCTGCCAAGTAACCGGATGGTCTGGGGTGAATAACTATACTCGCTACGCCAGCCAAATGTCGGATGAACTCAGCTGTATCGCTGGCGAATGGCGTTACATCGAAATTCTTTTCAAAGAAGGCGGTGGTGGTGACCATCTTTCCTTGCAGTGGATATTGCCCAACGGCCAGCAGGAAGCGATTCCTGCCAGCGCTCTAAAATCATGGCAGCCTCACCCCGAAGATGCGGACCACGACGGGCTGCCCGACGCCTGGGAATCTGCCTACGGCCTCGATCCTGCCGAAGATGGTACCTCGGATAAACTCGACGGTTCCTTTGGTGATTTTGATGGCGATGGCATACCTAACTTATTTGAGTACCAGAACCTGTTGCTGCCTGATCACTTATTAGGGCAGCCTGGGTCTCTCCTCTACCAAAAGTGGGACAACATCACTTCAGGACCCAAAGTTGACGACCTTCGAAGCTCAACAATTTTCTCGGGGCCAGCTAGCCATCAGTACCTGATTGATGAGGCTGACCCTGGACAAAATATTGACAATCATTTTGGTTCTTTGATTCGTGGGTATTTGATCCCAACGAATTCAGGGCATTACACGATATCCATCGCCTCAGATGATCATTCTGAACTTTGGCTAGGTGCTGATTCGACTCCTTTTGACAGGAAGCTGGTTGCGCATGTATCTGGATACACAGGTTACGAGCAATATAACAAATATGCGAGTCAGCGCTCCCGGCCTGTCTTTTTGAATGCTGGAGAACTGTATTATATTGAGGTGTTACATAAAGAGCATGGCGGAGGCGATCATGTCACCTTGGCCTGGACGCCACCTCAAGGTGAGCTGCAAAAGATCCCATCAAGCTGCCTTAAATCATTTGAGCCACATCCTGATGATCAGGATTTCGATGGGCTCAAAGATTCTTGGGAGGTTTTATACGGCCTGAATCCAGCGGACGTTACCCGAAACCTTCACCTTGATGAAGATCAAGACGGCCTCACACTTTTGGAGGAAATGCAAAACGGAACAAACCCGTTTGCATCTGATACCGATGCTGATGGGATAACTGACGGTGTGGAAGTTCATGATTCTGGAACCAATCCGCTAGACCCCGAAGTTACGGCTATTGATTCGTTAGACATTATCCAAGGAGCAAATTATTCTTCCACTCTTGGAAACTGGCCTAAACTTGACGACGGCCAAGCTTTCTGCCGGTCATTACGAGGAGAAGTTTCTTACCAATTCACGAATCAAAATGATGGTGCGTTACTGATCGAAATTCTTGCCGGATCGATGCTCGGTAATTCAAATACAATTTCTCAACTACCACTCCGTATTACCTTGGATGGTGAATTTATCTACCGAGAAAAAATCCGGGCAATAGGCAAAGAGGATATTGTCATTCCTCTCCATACTCCGAGCATGGCTAGTGGGGTTCACAACCTATCGATCTGGTTCGATAACTATGTTGAACACACCCACCTTCGGATTCGTGAAATCCGCCTTAACAAACTCGTAGGACCAGATGCGAATGCGAACGGTTTGGATGATTGGCTCGAAGCTCGGTACCGAAATTGGAATTCACTTGAGGTGCCATCCGAAAGCTACGTTTCTCCTGTCTGCCTGCAAGGGACCGCCAAATTTCTAAGCGAATCACTCCTCAATGGTGAAGGGCTAAAACGGGGGGCTGATGAGGATTGGTATCAGGATGTAAGTATGTCCGCAACCGGCGTCACTGAACTTGTCTTCCAAACCGGACACGGAACCGCCGCAGTGCAAACCAATGTTTCCATTGAGTGGGTTCCCTTTGATGTGGCTAATCTCCAGCAGTTTACCTTAAGGAAAGGCGATGCGTTGCGCTTGTGGGCTTATCCTCAGTCCTTCGATCCAGCCGCAGCCCTGGTTCTTGACGTTTCGATTCCCGGGCTGAGCTTCGAGCAAAATGGTAGCTCTGAACCCGTTCCTTTTACGTTTGACCAAGTTGGCCAATGGCAGGTCTCGATTACATGTTCAGATGGGCAGTCTACCGTCCAAGCTTCCTGTCAAATCACCGTTGTCGAGGCGCAGCTTCCGTTGGAAAATCCGGCGGTTTGGGAAAAGCAATATCGCCCTTGGGCGCTAGATAATATGGATGCCTCGGTGACCCTCCAATCCTTTGGCAATCTCGCTGTTTTGGATGCCGACTCCGACGCGAATAACAACCGAAGCGTTGAGATGGTGATCCAAGAGCGTGCTCCCGAATCGTTAGTCGCTCGACTGGGCGATGTTGGTCCCGTCATTGCCTCTGCCGACGTAGATCCATTTATCGTGTATTCCACCGATGATACCTATGTCAAAGTGATCGAGGTCTACCCGAATGGAGACCGATTGGTTGAAACAGCCGTCGTCTCCAGCCCTGTGCTTGAAAGCATCGATATAGAACTCACCATTTTTGTCCCTGGTGTTATGTTTGAGGACGGGACCAAGGTAAAGGTCCTGAATCACTCAGATTTTGATGAAATTGGCGTAGCAACGGTCCGCCTCATCCATCCCGCTGGCCGTCCCTCTTCAGTGTGTCACCGTTTAAAAGCGTGGCAGGGAAATGTTCTCCTTGGATCTAGATAGGTTGAGTGGATTATGAAAAATCAAATTATTATTTTCAGCCTATCTGTCTTCGTACTCGTTGCTTGTCTTTTCCTTTTGTTCGGAAGAAACTCCGCACCGAAACCTCGGGTGCCTCAGCAGGCCTCTCAAAAGATAGAGGAGGTCCCACCTCCAAGAGAATTTCATCACCAGTCTACCGTTACCCCTGAGTTTCATTCTGAAGAATTAGCTGCAACTTTTAAGCCGCTCGCAGGAGATGATTTCAGAGAGCTGAAACGCTTTTTTGATCAGCATCATGATCTGATTCTGGATGAGGTAAGCCTCGTGGAGGTTGCTAAATTTATCGGCACCAAAAACGTCCCAAATCTAGGTGCTCACTTGGTTCTAGCTAACCAAGCCCTTTCCTTGGCTCAAAACCAGCTCCAGATGCCCGAGGAGGTTTTCGACATCCTGGCGGGCTTGATTATAGATGACCGACTTGCCCCAGAGCTTCGTGGATATACCCTCCAACATTTGTCCACGTGGTACGAGCGTACACCTGTTCCTAGCCAGAAACCTAAGATGGTCCGTATGTTCATCGAGCATGCGTCACATGCTAATGCTGATATTGCTGGAACAAGCCTCCTTGCGCTTTCCCGTATTTCACAGGATTATCCTAAAGATGTAGAATCTGGCGTCATCAAGCAGCTCGCGCGAAACCTAGCCGAGGATGAGTCTATGGGGTCAATCGCAAGAATTGCCGCTGTTCAAGTGTGTGGAGAATTAGGCATGGGTGAAATGTTACCCTTGGTTATGGATCTCGCGCTCCATGGCGAACCTGTTCTGCTCCGCATGGCTGCACTAGCTACAGTCGGAGAGATAGGAAACCAAGATGAACGGCCGTTTCTCCTCGAAATTGCTGCCAGCCCTGAGCCTCGGCTCCAAATTCCTGCCCAGACCGCACTGGGTAAACTTAGTTCAAAGAACTAGCCCATTTTAAATCCTTAGGGGAACCCTATGAAGAATCTATCACGAATTTATTTGAGTTTTGCCAGTTCACTAGTGGCGTTGATCATAACACAGCCTGCTAGTTTTGCGGACCACAGTCCGAACAACCCTTGTTTTGAAACCAATGTAACCAAGGAGTGCGAAAACTTTGGGCTTTCCTTCGAAAATATTATCGTCGGTGACAATACTTGCGTCGTCCCCGGAAGCACCACCACGCTTATGTTTGCCTACTCCGGAGGGGCTGAAGAAACAGGGATAGAAACAACTTACTTCGATCATTGCCCCAAAGAAACCGAAGATTATTTTGAGCTCATTTATCCGGTTTGCGAGTGGTCGTTAATCAGCTATCCTCCTGAAACAACAATCACAGGTTCGGGCTGTAGCGTACTTGTACATGTAACCAAGCCAGGAATCCTCGAAGTTAAATTGAGCTATAGCTATACTCCGGGTGGAACCGATTGCCCCATCATCCAAGATTTAAAAACCTATTGTTTAAGTGTTGGGCAGGTCGACCTCGATGTTGATTCAGAAAGCGAAAGTCTGTTTGCCGGGCCCGACAGAAGCCAAGCCGAAGATGACTTGGAAGTTGAGGGAGCTGGAAAGGTTGTTCCGGTGAATTGGGGGGATATCAACGAGGATTGTAAGCCCGATTTCGCGGACGGAATCGAGATTACGGGGGGCGGTGAAAATGCAAGTGCACCGTTTACTCCACTCGTATTTGATTACCAAGGTTTCGGTGCCTGTAATATAAACGTGATGTTCACCTATGAAGGAGCCGACCCGGCAGATCTTTCCCCCGCAGATGAAGACTGTTTGACAGGAATATACGGAACAGGTGGCAAGATTCGGATCTGGACCAAAAATGGCAACGAAACTCGATCGGAACTCGGGGTTGAAGACGGCGGTGATTACGTCACCCCAGAATACGCATACAAGGAGTCGGATTTAACAAACTTCCCCTCCACTTTATATATCGAGGGAATAGAGCCAAGCGAATCAGAAGGCGACGTTTCCATCGAAGTGAGCGTATACTCCATTGGAGATAGCTCGCCTGCCGCACCGCCCAACACTTCCGGCGATTCAACCTCCTCTTCCGCCTCTGATTCAACCTCCGATGATGCCTCGGAAAGTAGCGATGCTGCCTGCTGTTTAGGGGAACTCTCTTGTTCCGATACGGTACTCATAACCGTTTTTAAACCTGACCTTGATGTGGATTCTGACAATAATTCCGAAACCTCTTTAGACGGATCTATGGAAGAAGACCAAATCGAAGCCTGCTGTTTAGGCAAGATTTTGGAGGCCCACGTTGTGGATCGGAACTTCAATGGGATTGTGGATTTTGCGGAAGGGATGCTCGACGAAAGCGGCGAGCCTTTTGTCGAGTCTGCTGCTCTTCAACTCCCTGCTGACTCCAGATTTTATGAGGTGACGTTAGACTTTGCAGGTTTAGACAACCCACCAGACGCCATCATGTTGGATTATTCCTTTTCTGACCCGAAGGCGATGACCATCAATACAGTAAGTGAAGACTGTGAGCCTCCGGCTACCAATGTTGTGGCCGATTTAGACGGCAATATCCGAATTTGGACCAAAGATGCGTCTGATACAAGAAATGCTTGGTCTGTTACAAACCAAGGAGACCTGGTTAATTCTGGGGCATGGATGACCTGGGATCACCTTTTAACAGGACAACCTCCTGGACAACCTGGAGCAGCAACGGAGGTTACGCTCTACATCGAAGCAATTAATCCCGGGTTGGCCAAAACCATCACCATGACCATTACCCAATCCGTGGTTTATGGCGAATCGGGGGAAGAGGTAACTAATCACTTCGAAATGACAGATGAGGTGAAATTCAGTGTACTGGAAACCGATCTCAATATCATAACGAAAGATCAGGTATATGTGTATCCTGACCGCATCGAATTTACGAAGGGTCTTACTTATGAGCTCAAACGGTTTCGTGACGAGACGGTTGGTTTCCTCGAAATTTCCGCAGTAAGACCCGAGGATCGTGCTGCGCTCAGCAGCGCGCTCTCCGAAGATTCCTGCATGTGGGAAGAAGCGAAATTAGAGCTCTTTTTCCATCCGTTCGAGCCATTTGGTTGTGAATCAGAACCATACGAAGCGGATGGTGACTTCATCAAAAATTTGCTCCTTTTCGACGATGATACGGAGGTAATTACCCGGATTCCAATGGATAAAGATCTTCCGATTCTTGAACTCGATCCACTCACCGATCCAGAGAAATTTTACCGCATCATGGGAGATGACGCCATTGCAGGCCACTTCTTTACCAAGCTCAAAATTCAAGGCAACAGCTCCAATTGCTTAGCGACCGCCTCAGACGCAGTCACCATTTCCGTCGCCGCCCCTCGTACTATCGAGATGGCCACGCTCTCGCTCAATAGCAAGAGCCGGCGCGTAAATCGGCAGGGTGTCCCACTTCCTGATCCAGGCCCAACCGGCGAAGGAGAAAGTGACCGTCTCCCTAGCCAAGCTCATATCGATATGTTCAATCTCACGCCATCCTACTCGGTGAGCGATGTTGCTCTCTCCGAAATTGGCGGGGAGCTGGCACTCGAATTCAGACGAACCTGTACCATCGATGCCATTAACACCGAAGAAAAGCCCTACATCCCTAACAAACACGTCCTCGGGCCAGGCTGGCACACCAGTCTCGAAAATCATGTCCTCATTCACAAAGACACCCTGCCAGGGACCGCCACCGAACGGAAACTCGCAGAAGTCGTCGACGAAATGGGGAGCCGGTACCGCTACCGCTTTGACGATACAACCACTGGCGAATGGATTCCAGAAATCGTACACGCCTTCGAGAATGAGGCGGCTCGAAATCGGTTCACTTTCTATGGGGGCACTTGTGAACTCGAAAAACCTCATGGCACCATCCTCAAATACGAACTCGTCTTTGCAGTAGATGAAACCCATTGTGTCGGTGAAGATCTGCTGTACTTCCGGCTTTCTGAAATTAAAGATCGCCACGGAAACACCTTGGCCTACTCCTATGACGATCCAAACAATCCCTACCTCGCCACGAAAATAACCGGCCCTACCGGGCGTACCATTCTCTTTGCATACGACGGGTTTGGCAAACTCCAAACCGTGACCGACCCAGCCGGTAGGATTGTTGTATACGATTACAGTGAGGACTATCCATTCCTTCTCGAATCGGTTACCCATCCCGAGGTTTTTGATGGCGAAGACATGGTTCCCCGACAGCCAAAATCAGAGTATACCTACAACCTCTCCGAACTCGCCAAAAAACTGTATGGCGCTGGAGGGGTCGTCAGGTCTTGTGCCGCCCACCAAACCATGACCTGGGTAGCTCCCGCAACGGTGAAGGATGCTCGTGGCCACGTCACCTCATACGGGTATCAGACTGTTAGGACCCCAACTTCTCTGCGTGCCGATGGGAACATCCTTTACCAAGATCGCCCCATGCTCACCTCCGTGCAAACCGAAGATGGCGGCGCAACATTTACTCCAGGCGATCGTGTCGACCCTAAGCTTATTGTCACCACCGTGACAGACACCAAAGGCAACACGACCGAGTACACTTTTACCGGCGATCTCCACCCCGTTCCCACCTATCTCGGTTACGCATTTTATTATGAGACGGTTCAACGCCGCCATCAGGCATCTGGGCTTACCGCTACCTACACATACAGCACCAACGGCTATAACAACCTGCTGCAAGTGGTCGATTTCAGCGGCAACACCATCCAGTGGGAATACGAAGGCGACGGACTATACGGTGAATCTGTCCTGCCCATCGCATTCACCGGTAGCTACTATCAAGTCTTCAATAAACCGAGCAAGCGCATCGTTGACCCCGGTGGGTTAAATCTTGTTACCACCTACGAATACCAAATCAATTTCAACAAGTTGATTGAGACCGTCGACCCAGAGGGCAAAGTCACGACCTACAGTCTGGATGGCAGCGGCAACCGAACCGTGGCCAGTGAAGAGCTCGGGCGTGTCACATCCTACGGCTTTGATGGCCAGGGCTTCCTGACCCAAGTTATCGACCCAGATGGACGCACCACCGTTTACGCCCCAAGTACCCACGGAGAAGTCGAATCCACCACCATTAGCATGGACAACGGAGCCGACATCATATCGTTCACCCCACGTAATGTGATGGGAATGATCACCAATAGCATTGATCCCAATGGTAACCGAACCGATTATTTCTATGATAACATGGACAGATTGGTGCGTACCGAACTCCCAGCGGTGGAAGAC
>ENA-ORXR01005254-ORXR01005254.1-marine-metagenome-genome-assembly--contig:-NODE-5254-length-10385-cov-8.771634_pt1 | contig 10385 bp, 8 predicted proteins | sample MGYA00237866_ERZ511479 | MGnify/ENA metagenome assembly ERZ511479
ATTCGTTCTTGCCTTGATCCATTTTGAACAATTCTAAATCCTTTTCCGTCATCTAAAAATAGAAATGGTATAAGATATTCATGCTCTCAAGATGGCTATATAACTCGTCATATACTCAGGGAATAAAAAAAACCATTGGTGATTTTATCACCAATGGCCTTCATAATCGAGATTTACTTATATTTAGAAGTTATTATATGTTGTTCTCTCCCGATCCTTCTTTTTTATTCTTTTCTCTTTTTTTCTCATCATCTTCATCTTCATCTTCTTCATTATTTTTTTCTTTCCTTACTTTCTTTTTAACTTTCTCTAGATCATCTTTTCTTTTGTCTACATTCTTAACCGCCTTTTTCTTGTTGTCTTTATTTTCATCGATTTTCATAGACAACTCTTCATTTTTTTTCTCTAAATCTTTTATCTCTTCTTTTTTATTTTCTATTTCCTTTTCATTATCGCTGATCTCATCTCTAATATCTTTCATATCATCTTCTAGATCGGCAACCTGTTCTTTCGCATTATCCACCTCATCAGAATAATATTCTGGTAAGTACTTTGCTGTGAATTCTTGTGCTATTTCCTGCATTGCATCGAAAGCATCAGGATTACTTTTTTCCGTTATCCAATTCTTATTACCTGTAGATGCAAAAATATACAAATCGGTGGGACCCTTTTCGCTTTCACTAGTCTTAGCATACAGTGTTATTTTTTTATCAGATATTGCAGGAATCTCTACTGCTTCTGCTTTGATGTATCCCTTATCGAAGAACAAAAATTTCTTACCGTCCAGATCTACGCTGTAAGTGTCGTCCATATAATTCTCAAATTCATCTCTTACTTCCTTAGATCCAGGTTCTAGGCTAGTCTGAACCACCTCTACTTCCTCACCATCAAAATCTATAGTTGTTATTTCAAAATTAAGTTCTTGAGCAAAAGTGGATGACGTTACTATAAATAGAAAACTGATTATTGATATTAGGTATTTCATGTTATTTTATTTTTCTCTACGCAGCTGTTAATAATATTGAGCTCGGCGACCTGCATATATCTTCCTTGCATCGATAATACTCTTTGTAATTTTTCTTAAAAAGCTAAGTTGCATGGTATCACAATTCGCTATGTTCAGATAAATTTATTTGTTTGGGACTTATTTATTGCGTGCACACAGACTATACCCTGCCACAATTATATTGTTCGATATAGGAGCAAAATTTAATAAAAAAAATCTGCATTGACATGTAAAGAAGGATAAAACACTCTGAACATAATACTTTAAGGAAGTAGGCAACTCTACTAACAAAAAGTAAAGTAATTTTTTCCTTTTTCGAATCCCCTTTCTTCTAATTCTACAAGTATCTGTCTATTTTCTACTGGAGATCCAACGGCAATTACAAGCTGAACTGTTGTATCAGCATCTAGAAGTGTATGCTGATCACTTTGCTCTAAGGTGACACCATATATTTTGTGCCCTACTTTTTTGTTATTATTACACAACCACACAAAAGGTATATTGTGCTCGACAAGATACCTGGCTATTATTTTACCTTTTTTTCCTGCGCCCCACAACAGTAACTTCTTACTAGCAGCGTAATCTAGCTGTAAGAAATACTGCATCTTAAGTTCTAGAAATCTGTTGTCCTCATATAAGGGATCTATGCGCGAGGTTCTAGTCGGATAGTCTCTCCAGCGATGTACAATTCCTTCCGTAGCCATGACCTTATATCCTGCTGCATACATCCTGAAGCAGAGATCATAATCCTCTGGGTATAGTTCACTATCGAATCCCTGGCAGCTTTCAAAATCATCGCGCCACATCATCCATGCAGGAGATGGGATAACACACTCCTTATATATATCTAAGAAATTTTGCGATGTTACAGAGAGTGCATTTAGCCATTCTGCATAAGCAAGATATCCATTTCCCACTCCCATTTCAGAAAAGTATTGTACCTGTCCCACCGCTATTGTTCCCTGCCCCTCCTGCTTTAATATATTAACCATGGCAGATAACTTATCTGGCATCATGAGATCATCTGCATCCATTCTGCTTACGAGTCTACCATCTGAAGCTGCATAAGCTCTTTGTAATGCAGGTATAATTCCTTCTTCTTTGTGTTGATAGATTTTTATTCTTGGATCTCTATCTTGGTAGGCTTGTAGCATCCCCCAGCTATTATCCGTAGAGTTATTTTCTACCGCTACTAATTCCCAGTTCGTATAATCTTGTATCAGTATAGAATCCAGGCAAGCTACTAGAAATTTCTCTGCATTTTTTACAGGCATCAAGATGGACACAAGGATATTCTTTTCCAAAATATCTGATTCTTCTATCTAGATGATTTCCCTGAAGTAGCTCTAGCATAGGTCCAAGCTACTATCTGCGAAGATTTATTTCCTGTGCCTGTCTCGATAGTTTTTATGTTAGCAACTTCCATATTTTCTAGTTCGGCATAGATGGCTTTCAGTTTAGATTTTTTTGATACTATACTCGAGAACCATAATACATTTCGGGCATGTCTTTTGCTTTCTTTTATCATCTTACGGATAAAGGATAGCTCTCCTCCAGCATAGACCAATTCGTTATGGCTTCCTCCGAAATTAGATTTTTCTCCTTTTACTTTTTTACCTGTAAGGTTTTTTACCTTTCTTCTATTACCCTCTAGTGCTTCTTCCATTGTTGCATGGAATGGAGGATTACAGATAACCAGATCATAATGGTCTGTCTTTTCTATTACGCCTTCAAAAATAAGACGAGGGTTTTCTTGATGTATAAACTCTACTTTATCTTTTAGCTGCTCATTAGATGCTACGATTTTCTTAGCTGAAAGCAGTGATGCCTCATCGATATCTGTAGCCGTAAAATTCCAGTCGTACTCCACTATCCCTATGATAGGATAGATGCAAGTCGCTCCTACTCCTATTTCTAAAACCTTCACTTCACTACCCTTCGGTTTTTTGCCGAAATTTCCTTCGCTCAGCAGGTCCGCCATATAGTGTATATAGTCCGCACGACCAGGTATCGGTGGACATAAATTATGGCTCGGGAAATCCCATGAAGTAATACCGTAGTAATGTTTTAGCAGCGCTCTGTTCAGTAACTTCACCGCTATGGCATTAGAGAAATCTATAGAATCTTCTCCATTCCTATTGGGCTGGATATGCTTCTGTAGCTCAGGCATTGCCTTTTTTAATTCAGAGAACTCATAGTTGAGTCTATTTCTATTACGGGGATGGAGTTTCCTTTTTTCGTGGTGCTTCTTGTGCTTTTCTTTCATGCTACAGTCTTAGAGAAATTCATTTAGCTTCTAATGGGCTCAAAAGTAATCCTTAAGAACCAATAAATGGAAGCATTGAGCTATTTCTATAATTTTTCTCTATTAGATCTAAATTCTATAGCCATTATTTCACTTTCCTTTCTCCTTTCCACATCGAAGAAATTGCCATTAGAATCAGCCCCTCCGATTATGTCATATAAAGATATAGGCAGCGAAAAATGGCTTAGTTTACGTATCACCAGAATAAACTATTATGCTTTTTCAGAGCTGTATAGGCATTTCATATTAATTATCAAGTAGAGACACCCCTATGAGTTATCTAGGCCTGTAAGGTTTTATAATGTTTAATGGAAATGTATGCAAACATCATACCTCCTGAACGATTATGGAAAATCAAAATGGCTTAACCGTTTCTGTCGAGTCCAGCTTCTTTGGAAGATAAACTTTTACCGCTTCGTTAATTATGGTAACTAAGCTAGAGAGCATTCGCTTTTTTACAAAATTCCTATGGGTTATCAGTCCTATTTTTCGGGAAGGCACGGGCTTAGAAATTTTGTATATCTGTTTCTGATCTAGTTGGTTATTGTTTACTAAAGATAAGCGAGGCAATAGGGTTACACCTTTGTTCATCTTGACCATTTCTATCAATGTAAAAATACTACCGCAACTGTAGATAAGATTAGCATTCATTTTTTTCTGTTGCCTCAACTCGCAGATTTTCCCAACCTGATTCCTGAGACAGTGCCCTTCTTCTAGTAACCATAATCTATCAGTGTCTATATCTGAGACGGTATATTTTTTAGACTTGGATCGGCTGCCGCAATCATAGATCAGAAAGTCTTCATCATAGAGGGGGTATTCTAGTAGCTCCTTATTTTCTAGTGGTACGGAGACAATCCCTAAATCTATATTACCCGTAATTATTTCGTCTACTGTATTCTCTGTTGTCAATTCGTGGATCGTAAAATTCACTTTTGGAAATGACGCCGAAATTGTATTCAGAATGAGCGGGTACAAATATGGAGCAACGGTAGGTATACAGGCTATACTTAGCTCTCCTAGTTCGAATCCATTGATCTCATTTAGTTTTTCATCTAGTAGCTGAAATTCTCTATAAATACTCTTCAGAGATTTTAATACTTTTTCTCCCTGTGGTGTTATGGTTATAGGTCTAGTCTTTCTATTGAAAATTTCAACGCCTGATTGTTCTTCAAATTTTGCTACCATAGCGCTCAGTGTAGATTGCGAAATAAAGCAAGCCTGTGCTGCAAGGCCAAAATTCTTCAGACTACCTAGGGCGAGTATGTATTCTATCTGGCTTTTTGTCATCGTTTTTTTCGATAAATATATAGATTAATTCGTTTTCATCTATAATGTAAGATGACCTATATTATGTTAAAATGTAATATCTTGCGGTGATTCAGTAATAACAGATAGATTCTCATTTATCAATAATAAAAATTAACGATGGAAGATAATAATGGAAAAGTTTATGATATGAATGGGCCAGCTAAGTGTCCATTTACTAGCGGAAGAATAAAGCAAAGTGCTGGAGGTGGTCAGACGAATCAGGACTGGTGGCCTAATCAGCTCAAGCTAAATGTATTGCGTCAGCACACAAACGCTTCAAATCCGATGGGCGAAGATTTTGATTATTCAGCAGCATTTAAGTCTCTAGACCTAGCGGCTGTCAAAAAAGATCTAACGGATCTGATGACAGATTCTCAAGATTGGTGGCCAGCAGATTACGGACACTATGGACCATTCTTTATCAGAATGGCATGGCATAGTGCAGGAACCTACAGGATACAAGATGGTAGAGGTGGTGCTGGATCGGGATCGCAACGTTTTGCTCCGCTTAACAGTTGGCCAGATAATGGAAATCTTGATAAGGCTAGATTATTATTATGGCCGATCAAACAGAAGTATGGCAAGGCTATTTCTTGGGCGGATCTTATGATTCTTGCAGGGAATGTCTCTCTAGAATCTATGGGTTTTGAGACTTATGGATTTGCCGGTGGACGGGAGGATGTATGGGAACCAGAAGAAGATATCTACTGGGGAGCGGAATCAGAGTGGATGGGTAATGAGGCAAGATATGCTGATGGGAAAGAGTTAGAGAATCCACTCGGAGCTGTACACATGGGTCTTATCTATGTCAATCCTGAAGGACCTAATGCTAATCCAGATCCAATGGGATCAGCACATGACATCAGAGAAACTTTTGGCCGTATGGCGATGAATGATGAAGAGACGGTAGCGCTGGTAGCAGGAGGTCATACTTTTGGAAAAGCGCATGGAGCTGCTGATCCAGACAAGTATGTAGGAAGAGAACCAGCAGGTGGTTCAATAGAAGAACAGAGCATGGGATGGAAAAATTCATTCGGTACTGGTGTATTAGATGACGCTATAACAAGTGGTATAGAAGGAGCATGGACACCTAATCCTACCACCTGGGATCATGACTACTTCGATGTACTGCTTAACTACGACTGGGAGTTAACTAAAAGTCCAGCTGGAGCACATCAGTGGAAACCGACTGCTGCATCAGAAGCAAAGCAGGCACCTAGAGCGGGAGATGCATCACAGAAACAAGATCTTATGATGACAACTGCAGATATGGCCTTAAAAAACGATCCGGCTTACTTAGAAATATCTAAGCGTTTCCATGCTAATCCAGAACAATTCGAAGAGGCATTTGCTAAAGCTTGGTTTAAGCTTACCCACAGAGATATGGGACCTAAGGCCTTGTACTTAGGATCTGAAGTTCCAGCAGGAGATCTGATCTGGCAAGATCCTGTACCTACCGTCAGTCATGAGCTGATCAATGATCAAGATATCGAGACACTAAAAGGAAAGATACATGATTCAGGATTATCGATATCAGAATTAGTAAGTACTGCCTGGGCATCAGCTTCTACATTTAGAGGATCGGATAAGAGAGGTGGCGCTAATGGTGGGAGAATTCGTCTTGCACCGCAGAAAGACTGGGAGGTAAACAATCCTACGCAGTTGGCTAAAGTTATTGGAAGCCTAGAGGAAATACAAAAGGATTTTAATGCTTCTGGAAAAACAGTATCGATGGCAGATCTTATCGTGTTAGGTGGATGTGCAGCTATAGAGCAAGCAGCTAAGAATGGAGGACAATCTATAACTGTTCCCTTTACAGCAGGAAGAGGAGATGCAACTCAGGAAATGACAGATGTAGATTCTTTTGCTGCACTACAACCTGTAGCTGATGGATTTAGAAATTATGTGAGACCAGATCAGGTAGCTAAGACAGAAGATCTATTAGTAGACAAAGCTCAGCTACTTACCCTGACTGCGCCAGAAATGACTGTACTGCTAGGTGGTATGAGAGTATTAAATACAAATTACGATGGATCATCTCACGGGGTATTCACTACGCATAAAGATGCATTAACTAATGATTTCTTTGTACACCTTCTTAATCTAAGTACAAGCTGGAGTGCTAAATCTGATAAGCAGGAAGTGTTCGAAGGAAAAGATCGTAAGACAGGAGCTGTTCAACGTACAGGAACTAGAGCTGATCTTATTTTTGGATCTAACACTGAGCTTAGAGCAATCGCAGAAGTTTATGCTTGCAGTGATTCAAGTGAGAAATTTGTAAAAGACTTTGTTGCTGCTTGGAATAAGGTGATGAATTTGGATCGTTTTGATGTGAAGAAAGAGATGGCTTAGTTTTAAGTTTTTCGAAGTAAAGTATAGACGTAGACGCAGCCTACGGACTTGCGTGACATTATATAAAAAGAGAGGTAATCCAGGTTTGGGTTACCTCTTTTTTGATTTCTTTTCTTTTTTCTTGATGAATAATATTATCTATAAATAACATCAATATTTACCAATCCTAATGAGTCTAAGGCTCCATTTGGAAATCTAGTTAGACCCTTTACAATTCTAGTTTCTATACTTGAGTTATCACAAATATAAATATCAGAACTATATCCTGAAATTCCCATATCCTCAGAGCGGTAGCTAAAGTCTCCTAAGAAACATAATGAGATATAGTCATCATAAATCTCTAATCCAAATTCTGATTCAAAAAACGTTAGTGATTCTGTAAAAGTCTCTTCTTCGTTAGTTATCGTAATCATCTCATCTTCTGTAAAGACAAAAGTTCCAAGTCCGCCATTTAAAAGCGAATTAACAAATTCTTCAGATTTTACAAATTTGCTAGTACTCGGATAGCTGCCAGTATTAAAATCTATCGTTGTATATTCACTTCCTTGAAATACATATAAGGATTCTTCGGACACCTCTACCCTATCAAAATTATACGTTCGTGGCAGGTCCGAGTCGCTACAGGCTGTAAAAGATAATGCTGTCAAAATAATTATACCTCTAAAATATCTCATGTTTTAATTTTTATATTTAGTATCCCTGCTAATTGCTTTAAATAATATTGTTTTATGCTTTATGTGATTTCATGTTAATATATCATTCTTGTCCGAAATCTTTTAGTTTAATTTTTCCTTCTTGCCAGGCTAGATTTAATATCTCCCATTTCATTTTGTAAAAAGTGTCCATGCTACAATTTTCACCCTCAATTAGTTTATAAATATCTTTAGGCATTTTTGATGTTATATAGTCCTCAACATTTAACCCTTCTATATTTTCTATCATGTCGAAAACATTGTTTAATATATAATGAATCTTTGGCAGTCCTCCTCGCCCATCTAATCCCAAATTATGATCACATTCATAGTTGTTGCTTAAATTAAGCATTAGATCAAAAACCCTTTTCCCCCTCATTCTCCAACTCGAACTAGTTCTGAAAAATACTTGTTCCTTATTATCATTCATATTTATAATTAAAGATTCAATAGATACAGGATCTCCATAATATGCAGATTCATATATACATTTTATCTTTTGGCCCCACAATTTAACTTCATGACATGGGTAACCTTCTTTTGTCAGAGTATCGAACTGTGGTTGACCTTCTTTGTCTATATTGCTATGTGAATCCTTAAAATGATCATGATTATGAGGTATAATTCCACATCCTATTACTAATAATGAAAAGATTACTAGTAATAAAAAATAATATTCAATTTTCATGTATTTTGGTCCATTGATATTTTCTAACTTTGAATTCTTCAATTTTTTTAGTTGTTTTATTTAATTTGTTATCACTATTAAAAAGTTTTCCACTGTTCATGACATTATAAAAATCTTGAGTAGTTGTATCTTGGAGGCCATTTTCTTCATAATCGGCTCCGTCTGGATGAACAAGACCATACAAAGCATGTCCAATTTCGTGACTAATCGTAGAATTTCTTTGGTTTTTCAAATTAATAAAAGCTAAATCCTTATAATACTGATTGGCAAGCCCCCTAGCTCCGTCGATTTCATTAACCAAGTATATTAATACTTGGTTTTCATTATTAGGAAAAGGACTATTTAAATTAATTAAACTACCTCCATATTCTTGTAAGTGAGTAAAAATAGCTTCAATACTGGGATCTAATTTATTATCTTCTTTACTAACATCAAAATTGAGATTTTTATAACCATTATAATTCACAACAATATTAGAAATCCCTCCTTGATTATATATTGTATTAAGATTATCTTCTATTTTTTGAATTTCCTCTTCAGTTAGTAATTCAGGACATTCAATTTCTTGTTGCATCGGAATAGTGTTACAATATAAGTCATCTCCTGCTAAAATATTCAAAGTATGTAAGAAATTAATATCAGTATACATTAATGAGTCAGTAGCCTTGTTTAAATCTATATCTGATTCTTTCCAGAAATTATTTTCTAAGCTTGGAAAATAAAGATCTAATGATCCATCATCTCCAGGATCTATACAAACAAAATCAGGCGAATCTATAGAATCTATACAATTAGCTTTCAAGTATCCATTATATTTCCCATTAGCATCGACACAATAATTAACTTTATCGTCGTCAGATTCACATACTGTATATAACTCAACAGTTAATGTTTTATTAGGATAAACATTTGCTTGAGCAAGATCGATATCATTACAAAGATTAATATCAATTATTTGTTCTGGATTCCCAGTATAACTATGCATTCTCAAATAAAAGTCTTTATCATGATCTGGAGAATAATTACCCGTATTAGGAGATACTTTAAAATTTAATGCGTCCAGTACACTTTCTTTTTTTCCTCTATGGTTTGGTTTAAAATATAAAAAACTAAGTCCATATGTTCGTAAATACAACCATGGCTCCCCTGTTTCGCTACCGGGATATACTGAGATCTTATTTTCGTCATATCCAGCAAAGTTTTTATCATGGTTTTTATCATGCATTAACTCCCCATCATCAATTTCGTAGATAGTCCTAAGTTTAAACTTTAGTTTGACTGGTTTATCATTCCCCACAATCATCATTCTTACTTCTATATCCTCTTCACCATCGTTTCCAAAATTATCACCTAATGAGTCGGTAATAGTTCCTATCGTAAAATCATTAGGATCTACTAGAACATTAGGATTATTATCCCAAGATACGCTAGCTGGTGAAATATTGTCTCCATTATTTTTTACGATTTGTATTTGTTGGGGCAAATCACTCAAGCAGATAAAAACATCTTTATTTTCTTGGTATAGCTTACCATTGAATTTAAATTTGTAATCTTTGTTACTTTTGACAATTTCAAAACAGCCTGTTTATTTAGATTGAACATCTACTTAAAGTTTATTTCTAGTGTATATTGTGCTTCGGCGAGACATAGGCGCAGCCTATTCAGAACATCAAATTTGATTCTATTTTTCTATATTTTTATATCACTCGTTTGTAATAGGCTGTGCCTATGGATCAACTGTTCTGATATTATTTCTAGTGTAGATTGTGCTTCGACGAGTCATAGGCGCAGCCTATTCAGAACATCGAATTTGATATTCGTTTTCTATATTTTTATATCATTTGTATGTAATACCAACATCTGTTGCTGAAATCATTTATACCTTCTTGTTTCAGTAAAAAGTCTTTCTATATATAACAGTCTATTGTGATAATACTTTGTTACTACAGGTCTAACTTAGTCAACCCGCTTTACTTCGCTTTCTAATTTTAAAACCTTATCGCCATCTTCTTGTACTATCAATAGTGCTTT
>ENA-ORXR01005256-ORXR01005256.1-marine-metagenome-genome-assembly--contig:-NODE-5256-length-10382-cov-65.847162_pt1 | contig 10382 bp, 11 predicted proteins | sample MGYA00237866_ERZ511479 | MGnify/ENA metagenome assembly ERZ511479
CTTATATGTTTCACTAAATCTTCCTTACGTAGCTCGGCTATGCGCGTCAAATTTAGCCAAACATATAAAAAAATAACGGCTTCATTTGGGGTAGATTATTTTTTTCGTCTTCCCTTAAACTAAAAAAACATAACTGATACCTTGATTATTTTTATAAAATAGCCTAATAAAGCATTGATTTTGGAGTGACACTCATTACCTTTGCCGTCAAACGAATGATACACATATTTCAAATTCTTAATTTAGTTTAATCTCAATCGTTCATTTTTATTTTCTATGGACTATTGATTGTAAACTATCGACTAAAAAATTATAACCATGGGATTATTTTCATTTCTCAAAAATGCAGGGGCTAAAGTTTTCAACAGAAAAAAAGAAGCACCAACACCAACACCAACAACCTCTGAAATAGATATGGAGGCTTTGTTGAACGAGCAAAAAGCACAATCGCTCGAAACACTCGTCAATAGTATGCAACTCGATGTCAGCGACTTAGACATTACAGTAGATGGCGAAGTCGTCACGATTTACGGTAACGCACAGACACAAGCCGACAAAGAAAAATTAATCTTATTATTGGGTAATGTAGAAGACATCTCTGCCGTAGATGATTACGTAAATGTCCTCAATCCGGACGAATCAGCAACAGACAGCTACGACCCAAATACTAATACCAACGAGCATACGAACTTCAATAAAGGCGGTTCGCAATTTCACACGGTCGTAAAGGGAGATACTTTGGGAAAAATCGCTAAATCTTACTACGGTAACGCAATGAAATACCCGACCATCTTTGAAGCCAATAAACCAATGCTTACCGACCCAGATAAAATCTATCCCGGTCAGGTCTTGCGTATACCGGCGATTGCGTAATTCGTTGTTCGTTTAATTCGTTATTCGTATATTCGTTAGTGTGCTGATTTGCTAAAGGCAAATCAAGTATGACGAATAACGAGTAACGAGTAAACGTTTTTCACTTATTTTTTGCCAATTATCGAATAATTCGTTATCTTTGCGCTCCCAAAAGGAACACTTTTGATATAGTGATTTTTGATTTTTTGATTTTTTTTTGCTTCGCAAAAATCTCAAAAACGACATAAGAAATTGATTTTCAATTTTTTATGAAAATCAAAACTCACAAAATATAAAATCTAAAATCACTAATTTTTAAAAATAGGGTTATGAAAAAGGATATACATCCGGAAAATTATAGAACAGTTATTTTCAGAGACATTTCTGCTGGAGAAGAATTTATCACGCGTTCTTGTGCGCCAAGTTCAGAAACGGCTACTTTTGAAGACGGCAACGAATATCCATTAGTAAAATTGGAGATTTCTTCTGCCTCTCACCCATTCTTTACTGGAAAAATGAAATTCGTAGATACCGCAGGACGTATCGACAAATTTAATAAGAAATTTACCAAGTTTGCAAAAGCAAATCCTACCAAGCAAGAGGAGGAAGAAGAAGGGCAAGAGCAACAACAAGAAACTCCCGCAGAGTAGGCATAATAAAAAATATTACGTATTTTTACGAAAAGCGTCGGCTAATAACCGACGCTTTTTTTATTTTTACGCCGTTATTTGGTAAATCAGGTAATTGGTGCATCAGGTAATCAGGTATTACTAATTTTGCTACGCAAAATTCCCCCAATTACCCAATCAACTAAATTTAATGGAAAATATTATTCTATTCGACGACGAGAAAAGGAAGCAATTATATCCTTTGACCATGACACGTCCAGTGTGCGAACTCCGCATAGGCATCCTCCGCATCCGCGAGAAGTGGGAATTGTGGTTCAATAACAAAATCTCACACATCACCGTGCCGCATTTGCAGGAAAAATTTCCGATGCGAATGCGTAAGCGCAACCTCATTATCAATGGCGGTATCTTGCCCACGCCTATGCTTTGCGAGGAAATCATCGAGATGGATGAGGACGATATTTTACTCAAAGGCGAGGTATTTATTGCAGCAAAAGTCAGCTCAGACAGCCTCGACATCCTTCAGCGCAACGCCGAATTGAGTGGTTTTCGGAAGATACAAAGCAAAGCCGATTTCATTAAAATCGAAAATTGTTGGGATATATTCAGCCGTAATGGCGAGGCGATTCAGAGTGATTTTGAAAAATTGACGCGCGACCGCGTTTCTGCGCCATTGAGTGATACTAATCGTTTTTTGAACCGAAAAAATATCTTCATCGAAGAAGGCGCGAAAGTCGAATTTGCCACGCTCAATGCCGAAACCGGACCTATTTATATTGGTAAAAACGCTGAAATCATGGAGGGCAGCATCGTTCGCGGACCGTTCGCGATGTGTGAAAATGCCGTTCTAAAAATTGGTGCGAAAATATACGGACCAACGACAATCGGACCATACTGCAAAGTCGGTGGCGAGGTCAACAATAGTGTCCTCACGGGCTATTCAAGCAAGGGACATGAAGGCTTTCTCGGCAATTCCGTCTTGGGCGAATGGTGCAATATCGGCGCAGATTCCAACACTTCCAACCTCAAAAACAACTATGCCGAAGTCCGCCTATGGAACTATAAATCAGAGAGTTTTGAAAAAACAGGCTTACAATTTTGTGGCTTAATCATGGGCGACCATTCCAAGTGCGGTATCAATACGATGTTCAATACCGGCACGGTCGTTGGCGTCTCCGCAAATGTCTATGGGGCAGACTATCCGCGTACTTTCATCCCCTCCTTTTCATGGGGTGGCGCGAGTGGCTTCACAACCTATCGCCTACCAAAAGTCTTTGAAGTAGCCGAGCGCGTGATGAAACGTAGAGGCAAAAAGTTGGATGAACGGGAACAGAAGGTTTTGGAGTTTATTTTTGGGGAGTCGAAGGTGTATCGGCGTTGGGAGTGAAAATTGTGTTGTGATGTTGTCGTTCGGTAGTGTTGTCGTTTTTAGATTTAAAAGAAAACATTGCCTACAAACAATAAAAATCGTAAATTAGCTGATAATGATAAACAAAGTCACCATACAAAATTACAAATCCATAAAAAAGCTATCCATTGACTTGGGTGGTGTCAATGTATTTATTGGTGCAAATGGTTCTGGGAAAAGCAATATTTTGGAAGCAATTGCCATCGGTGCTGCGGCTGCCAATCGGAAATTGGATAATGAATTTTTGGCTTTGAGAGGCATACGAATATCCGACCCCAGATTGATGAGAAATGCTTTTGATGTGGAAGATACGGATAAGTCGATTAGTATAGGTTTTAAAAATGGGGAATATGAGAAAGAGTTTAAGCTATTAAATGATAATACAAATTACTCCAAATGGTTGGTTGAAAAACCGGATGATTTGAACATAGATGAACTCGCAAATTCCATTGAATCTGAAGTTAAAAACGGTGATGTTAATACCGAGGAAGCCTTGAAAATGCGAGTGAGAAAAGTCATAAATGAAAGATTAGAACTGATGGATACCCACCCATTAGCCAAAGCCCTCAAAAATTTCATAATATACTCCCCCGAAAATAACGAACTCCGTAAATTTGAAACTGAATCTCAAATCGAACCACTCGGTATTTACGGACAGGGTTTGTTTAAACTCATCCAATCAATGGATGAAAAAGAACGCCACGAATTAAAATCAAATTTAGAGATAATAGATTGGTTTGAAGATTTTTATGTAAACGAAAATCCATCAACCAACGAAAAACGCATCCAACTTAAAGACCGATACATTGACGACCAAATTTCTTTTTTTGATCAAAGAAATGCCAATGAAGGTTTTTTATTTCTAATGTTTTATTTGTCATTATTAATCAGCAAACACACCCCGAAAATATTTGGAATTGATAATGTAGATAATGCCCTCAACCCCAAATTATGCAAAGATGTACTAAAAGCCTTCGTCAAATTATCCAAAAAACACGACAAACAAGTCTTACTCACCACACATAATCCTGCCGTTTTAGATGGCATGAACCTCAGCGACCCCAACCAAAGATTATACGTTGTATTTCGGAATTTGGAAGGCATGACAAAACTCAAAAGAATTGACGAAAAATCCTTTGATGCTTCGGGAAATGTCAGGCTATCAGAGGCTTTTGCCAGAGGATATATTGGCGGACTCAATGAAAGTTTGGTATTAGAAGAAGATAGCATAACCTTTTGATAAAAAAAACTATCATCTACTATAACTTATTTCAATCAAAAAATAAAATTCGATGACAAAAAGATTTAAAGTTGGCGATTTTGTAGTGTGTGATGGTTGCTTTGCTAAAATCCTTAAATTTGTTAACTCTATTGACTATCAGTTTGCAGGAGTAGAGTTAATACCTTCTGAGGAGAAGAAATCATACCTTCTTAATACAATTCGGACTATTCTTACGACTGAAAAACATTTACTTGAGATTGGTTTTAAAAAAATTAAAGATGCTGAAAATCCCTATACAGGTGTATATGCTCTTAATGATAAAATAATCGTCTCCCAAATTGAAATTCTGAGACCTCTTAAACATAATAAAGGCTATCAGATTGAACCAAGTGGATTCTTGTCGGGGTTTTGTATAGCAGATTTTCGCAACGAAGTAAATGTCGAAAAATACAAAAAAGCCGATTTTGACGAAGAAAAAATTTATGATGATTTTATAGACATGAAAAAGTTTTATGATGACTTTCTTCCTGTAGTGAATATCAATCGTTTATTTGACTACTTGGAAGAAAAAGAAGTGCCAATTAATGAAGAAGAAAAGATGAGAATAAGCACTTTGAAACTCAATGATAAATGACATGTTTAATTATGTTGCCCACCAACAATAAAAATCGTAAATTAGCTGATATAAAACATCATAGCATGACATTAGAAGCAAAAAAATTATCCTTATTGGGAAGAATCTTGTCAATTGATAGCTCGTCAGCAATTGATGAAATAGATAATTTGGTAGAGGAATTAGAAAAAAATGATTCCAACAGCACTATGTCTGATTTGGATTTTTATGTAGGAAATATCGAAGAAAAAGTAGATGTTGAGAAAATCGCTAAAGAACAAGGCGTTAAGAAATTATCTATGGAGGAGTTGGATGTTTTAATTGAAGCGGCTGATTTTCAAGAAGATATAAACGAATTACTCACAGCATTAAAGTAGAATAAGATGCGATACGTTTTAGATAGTAATATTATCTTGTTTTATGTGAGAGATTCCAAAACCAAGAGATTCATCGAAAATCAATACCATCCATTTGATGAAGAAAATACAGCGATAATTTCTATAGCTACGGTTGCAGAATTAATGTCATTGGCAAAGCGACAAAAATGGGGTGAACGGAAGCGGCGCGTACTCCAAAGAATATTTGATAGCCTGACTATCGTTGAAATCAGATATTCAGATTTAATTGAAGCATACTCCGATATAGATACGTACAGTCATGGAAAAGATGAAAATCGCCCGTTGGGAATGACTTCAAGAAATATGGGTAAAAATGACCTATGGATAGCCGCCACAGCGCATATTACCAATTCAAAATTACTCACAACTGACAAAGATTTCAATCATCTGAACGGGGTATTTTTCGATATAATTCTAATTGAACAACAATAAAGCTCACCACACACCACTATGAAAGTCCGCCAAGTCATCCCCCCAATCATCTTCTTTTTCCTCCTATTAATTTACGGGCTGTTCGTGCATCCGCAATTTTTCGGAATAGAAGGTCGCACCACCTATCAAAACATGTTGCCTATCGAAGTTTTGATACTTTTGGCGATATGTTTTAGTGCGGTGCATCTGTTTTGGTTGGGATTTGATTGGAAGACTATAGAGGCGCATGTCACCAAAAAAGTCGGTGAATCTGTGCCTGTTGTGCTGATACTTTTTGCGATTGGCGTCTTGATTGGGAGTTGGATAGTCAGTGGGACGATACCGATGTTGATATATCACGGCATCTCGGTGGTCAATGCCGACTGGATATACATATTTTCGTTTTTAATCTGCATAATATTCTCACTACTAACGGGTACGTCGTGGGGTTCGGCAGGTACGATAGGGGTGGTGATGATGGGTATTGCGCAAGTCTATGACGCAAATTTGGCAATAACCGCAGGCGCAATCGTCGGCGGTAGTTTCTTTGGTGATAAAATGTCGCCCCTCTCCGACACCACCAACATTGCCTCGCTCGCTACGGGCGTGGATGTCATGTCGCACATTCGCTCGATGATGTACACCACCGTGCCTTCGGCTATCATTGCCGGGGCGATTTACTTCTTTCTTTCCCCTGCCTTTTCTGCCGAAGCCGCCACAAAAATCACCGACCTTAGCGCAGTCGAACTCACCCTCTCGGAACTCGACCAGATATTTAATTTTAATGTCTTACTCCTTCTCCCTCTCGCGATTGTGGTTTGGGGCAGCATCAAGCGCAAGCCCATTTTTCTCACCTTACTCGGTAGTGCGTGGGTGGCGATGGTCTTGGCTTTCATCTTTCAACCCTTTAGTTTCAACGATATTTTCAACAGCTTCAACAAAGGTTTTTCCGTAGAAATGGCGGGCAATATTGACCTCAAATCCAACGTCATTCAAATCCTCAATCGTGGCGGATTGTACAACCTAATCGACGGTATTGTGATTTCTTTGCTTATCTTTGCCTTCATTGGTACGCTCGAAGTCACCAATGCTATCGACGTATCTATCCGCGCCCTGATGGACAAGTTGCAAAAACAATCGCACACGATAGCTGCCGCCCTGACCGCTACGCTTTTTACCAATCTCATGGCATCGAACCAATACGCCACGAGCTTTATTATTGGCGAAGCCTTTAACAAAAAATTTGACAAAATGGGCATACCCCGCCGCGTCCTCAGCCGCTCCATTGAAGATGCCGGGACGATGATGGAAAACCTCGCAGTTTGGACGCCTTCGGGCGTATTTATGATGGGCGCATTGGGTGTGAGTGCTTTGGAATATGCGCCGTTTCAGTTTTTGTCGCTCATCAATATCGTGATAGCGTACTTTTTTGCCTTCACGGGCATCGCTTGTTTTTATAAGAAGTAGCGCGACACTTCCAGTTCGCGTAGCCGTAGCGCGGTGCTTCCAGCCCGCGTCGCGTTAGTTTTTTGGGTTCTTTGACAAATTCAGTGAAGTGAAGAATGATTTGGGCGTGTCCCCCTCCTTACCAGTCGGGGGTCGGGCTATCCGGCACTCTCTCCATTCCGCTATCGCTCCATTTCGTTCAAACAACACCTCCTATCCCTCACGCAAAAAAAACGAGCAATCACTGGATTTGTCAAATATTCGTTTTTTTATATAAAAGGCGCGAACTGGAAGTATCGCGCTACGTTAACATGAAGCAACCATTTTGGAAACATATCGCCAGTTATCTCTACGAATTTCGCATCGAAGCCGTTGAGGGTCAGCACAATCCGTATTTGGAGGTGGTGTATTCGCGTGGTCGGTACAGGTTGGATACCGAGAATGCGATTTATTCGTATGAAAACCTTTATACCAATTTTTATTATAGTTTTCGACAAATAAAATTGCACAAACAGGACATCAAAAACGTCTTGATTTTGGGCTTGGGCTTGGGGAGTATTCCCCTAATGTTGGAGCGAGATTATAAGCGAAAATATCATTACACTGCCATCGAAATAGACGAAGAAGTATTATATTTGGCGAATAAATACGCCCTTCACGAACTCCAATCGCCCATCGAAGTCCTATGTGCAGATGCGCGTCTTTTTGTTGAAACCTGTACCGAAAAATACGACCTTGTTTGTATGGATATTTTTCTGGATGATGTCATTCCAAACGAATTTGAACAAACGGATTTCCTCGAAAACCTGAAAACATTAATCGCCCCAAATGGCTTACTGCTATATAATCGCCTCTTTAATACGCACGAAGATAAAGCGGTAACAGCACATTTTTACGAAGCTATTTTTAGCAAAACATTTCCCGATGCCACCTTTTTTAACGTGGATGGAAATTGGGTGCTTTTAAATCGAAAAATATAACGTAAGTGAAAGAAATACATGTTTATATTTTTTTTATTTAAAATAAATTAAATTTACATATAAAAAATCCCCCCTGTTTGTTCAATCCGCTTAATCTGTGTTCTGTTCACACACAAAATATGAAACTCAACATACTCGCCATTGCAGTCCACCCCGACGATGTAGAACTCTCCTGTGCCGGTACGCTTTTGAAGCACATTGACATGGGCAAAAAAGTCGGCATCCTCGACCTTACACGCGGCGAACTTGGCTCGCGCGGCACCGCCGAAACACGCGATGTAGAAGCTGCAGACTCTGCAAAAATCTTGGGCGTACACGTTCGTGAAAACGTCCGTATGGCGGACGGATTTTTCACACATACGGAAGAAAATCTACGCAGAATCATCGCCATACTCCGCAAATACCAACCCGACATCGTACTCGCCAACGCCCTCAACGACCGCCACCCCGACCACGGACGCGCCGCCAAATTGACTGCCGACGCCTGTTTTCTTTCGGGTTTGGTACGAATCGAAACCGAATTGGACGGCAAAATTCAGGACAAATGGCGACCAAAAGCCTTGTATCATTATATTCAAGATTATTATCGAAAACCGGATTTTGTGATAGATATCACGTCGTATATGGAACAAAAAACGAAGGCGATTATGGCGTTCAAAACACAGTTTTTTGACCCTGAATCGAAAGAACCGGAAACGCCAATTTCAAGCAAAGCCTTCCTCGATTTTCTCTCTGCGCGAGCGCAAGAAATGGGCAGACCTGCCGGTTTTCTCTATGCCGAAGGTTTTGAAGTGGTGCGTATTCCGGGCGTGAATGATTTATTTGATTTAACGTAGCGCGGCACTTCCAGTCCGCATGTCGTAGAACGGTGCTTCCAGCCCGTTCCACGTTAGTTTTGTCCATATATACACGAGAAACGAGCTGGAAGCATCGTTCTACGTGTCGCGGACTGGAAGTACCGCGTTACGATTTTCCTATGAAAAATATTCAACAAAATTTCTTTAAAGATTTGGTCGTAATTGAGTTGGCGAGTGTACTGGCAGGACCATCCGTAGGGATGTTTTTCGCAGAATTGGGCGCACGGGTGATTAAAGTTGAAAACAAAAAAACAGGCGGCGATGTAACTCGTAAATGGAAATTGCCAAATGAAAATCCGGACAGCGAATTTTCGGCGTATTATCATTGTGTCAATTGGCAGAAAGAGGTGCAAATGCTGGATTTGAGTGAGGCGGGTGACTGCACACAAGCACAGGCACTTGTACGTGAGGCAGATGTAGTGGTGAGCAATTATAGACCCGGCGCAGCGGAAAAATTGGGCATGGATTACGCGACACTCAAAGCATTGAATGGCAAGCTAATATACGCCCAACTGAATGCTTATGCCGAAGGCGATACAACGCCCGCTTTTGATATTGTGCTGCAAGCCGAAGCCGGTTTTTTGTATATGACGGGCGAGCCTGACCGTGCGCCCGTGCGGATGCCCGTAGCGATGATTGACTTGATGGCAGCGCACCAATTGAAGGAGGGCGTTTTGTTGGCATTGATGCACCGTATGCGGACGGGTGAAGGTAGTTATGTATCGGCGAGTTTGTTTGAGGCGGCAGTGGCTTCGCTGGCAAATCAGGCGACAAATTGGCTGATGGCGAGCAATATTCCGCAACGCATGGGTACGCAGCATCCGAATATTGCTCCTTACGGTGATTTATTCGTTTGTAAAGATGGCAAACCGATTGTGCTTGCTATTGGAAATGATAAGCAATTTTCGGAATTGTGTAAACATTTAAATTGCATAGAAATTACTGATGATGAACGTTTTAAAACGAATGCCCAACGCGTTGTTCATCGCAAATTACTCATCGACATTCTCACGCCTATTTTCCAGAAAAACAATTCTAATGACATTTTAAAAATATTAAAAAATAATAATATTCCCGCCGCAGGCGTTAATAATATGCAGGAAGTATTTGAGTTGCCGCTTGCGCAGAATATGGTTTTGAAAGAGACATTACCAGACGGTACAATCAGCAAACGAGTACGAACAACTGTATTTACGGTGAATGACGAACGTGAGGAATAGAGCACGGATTTGGCAAATTAAATGGATTAAGGGATGTAAAAACAATAAACATCACATCCTGACTTGTTATTTTTCCTTTATACTTCACCAAATTCTCCTTAAATAACCCGTTATTCGCGTCAAATTTGGCTCGTCTAAATAAAAAATAACGATGCGAAGAATGTACATTTATTTAATTCCTGATACCTAAGTATCAGGAACAAAATAAATCTACATTCTCGACTTGTTATTTTTCCTTTATACTTCACCAAATTCTCCTTAAATAACCCGTTATTCGCGTCAAATTTGGCTCGTCTAAATAAAAAATAACGATGCGAAGAATGTACATTTATTTAATTCCTGATAC
>ENA-ORXR01005257-ORXR01005257.1-marine-metagenome-genome-assembly--contig:-NODE-5257-length-10382-cov-13.591946_pt1 | contig 10382 bp, 12 predicted proteins | sample MGYA00237866_ERZ511479 | MGnify/ENA metagenome assembly ERZ511479
GGTTGATTCATCGAACGGCAGTGTTGATCTGAGTATGGTACATGTACTTGATTTCTGTCGCTGTGCGTACTTCAGGGCAATGCCGGATATCTGCCGGATGCAGTCCAGCAGTGTGCACCCGGGTCTTGCTGGCAGCCACCTCTGCGCGTCTCGGCCCCACCCCCCCACCCTTCCATTGTCGCCAGCACCGACCGTCCCACCACCGCTCCCGATATACCACACCGCCCTGCCGCGGATGCCAACAATGTACAGATGATTGCTCCCGCACGCCCGCCGGTCATTTGGTGCACCTTTCCAGCCGATTGCTTTTTCCGCTGTTGAGTTTTCCGTGTATCTGCTGCCTTTGGTGTGCCTCGACCAAGTCGGACCTTGTAAGTTTCTTGGTATCCCTTGGACGAGATGCCCGGTCTGCGCGTGGCGCTGTATTCTTCCTTTTCCCCCATTGGTTTTTGCTGTATGACTGTTTGTGGACGCATCCGATATGGAGGTCGTCAAGGGTGGATCACCTGTGCATGCTTTGCTTCGCACATAGGCGGCTCTATTGACCTGTTTCCATGGAAACACGCATTTCTCCTTGACATTCATGCTGTGCCTCGGACGCCGCCGACTCCATTGCTCGGCTGCGTCGACCACCCACTTGCGTGCGTGGTGCAAACAGGACACGAAAGTGATGCTCGACGGGGTTTGATAAGTACCAAGAACACAAGCGTGCCGTAACCGTAGGGGAGGAAACAGAGTTTGTGCACGACGCTGCACGCGTCCTCGGTATGTTCTTTCGCTTGTTTGCGCTGGGGTGTAAGAGGGGGTCGGGACTGTGCCCGCTGTGCTGGTGTCTTTTCTCATTTATCTGCACTGCATATCTCGTTACATGCACCCTGTATCCATGCATGACTGGACCCTACCACCGCGGTGGGTACGACAACCTCAGCGTCGGTGCCCGGCTGCCACGGTTAGCCTGGTGTGGGGCAGCTGCCACGGTTGGCCTGGTGTTCGGTGCGTGCGTTGCCCCAAGCTTGGAAGCTAACTGCTGTACGCATGCTCTCACGTTCCGATTCCAGCTCCAATTCTATTCTAATGTCAGTCGCTCAGTCGTGTCGAGATGTACACAGATACCCTGTTTCTGGTGGGTCATTTTTCGGTGGTGCTTGTTGTCTCTCTTGTATGGTGGGCAAAGATGGCTTCAATTTCACTCAGCACAAGCTGTACTGAGTGGGCAATTGTCAGAGAACTGAGTCCTACTCCAAGGAGACGCACATGTCCGCGGCCCAGTTTTTTGACCTGCTTTTGGAGCATGCGTCGAATGAGGCACGCTATATCGGGCCCCTCTGGGCCGACGCCCAGCTCTTTGGCCACCCATGCTGGCGTCTCAAGGTTGTCCGCTTGGTTTTGACCGTCGTGGCGTTTGTTTCTTCGCGCCTTGTCCTGTTGCGGTATCGACTGGATCATCCATCATGCATGTCGCTTTTTGTCCGTTTGCCCTTGCGACGGCGTTGCCAGGCCGGCACCACGTCTTCCGGCAGCAACGCCACGCCCTCGTCAAAGGCGCAGCCGGCGGGCACCGCCCGTTGGGTGAATTCGATGATGTCAGGGCTGTCGCGCCTGCGTCGCGCATCTTCAAAGAGGCCTTGTTGGGGATGAATGTGTAAAAGTTGTTCACATCCTTGTTTGTAGCCGGCACCGATTGGCCACTCACGGTGTAGTTTTGATATGACTTGTCAAATACCCGGCGAACGTCCTGCCACTTCGTCTTCAGGAAGGCACTCGGCCTCTTGCGCTCGTAGATGGCAGGGTTGATGTGCTGCAGAGAATTGCAGGTGAACTCGGGCCGCTTGGGAAGGTAGGCAGAGTCGTTGTACAGCGTGGCCACGTGTTCCTCCCATGGCTTGGGCCCGTCACCGCTGTCCAGCTCCTGTCGTGTGCGGTGGTCCTTCTCGGCCTCAAGCACCTTGAAAACGGCAGGGTCGGCCATCGTCTTGAACAGGCGTGCAAGCTCCGGCAAGGTCATCGCCGGCTGGGATGCGTCCGGCAGGGCCGACACCTCGTTGGAACTCAGTGAGCTTCGAACCGCTGCATATCCCCGGTCGGACGCGCACAAAGAAGGGGGAGGAAATCTGTCGTACTTTTCGCCGTAGTAGAAGGATGAGAAAAGCCCGCAAAGCACCTGGGGCGCGAGTTTGGCCACCAGGCGGTCGGCCACTACCGCCTTGGTCCTCTTGCAGGGTAGAAACGCCCCCTTGCACACGTCCTTAAGGTCCTCCTTGTTGTAGCTGCTCATCAACGTCTGCACAACCCAGTCGGGTGTGGAGGTATCCTCACTCTCGGCGGGGGCATCTGCAGCACGGACCTCCGTGGCGTCGTCAGCGGAGGGGTTCAGTGCAGCCACGGCATACGGGTAGGTAGAAATGGGGAGTGCGGACTGTCCTGCGGTATCCATGCTTGACGAAAAGTACGGGCGCGCGATGGGGGGTGGTAGGCTGAGGAGGTGGGCAGGTGTACGCCACGGTGTGCTGCTGTCCGGCGGGCAGAGGTATGGGGAGCACACACTGCGCGCCTTGCGGCACGGCATTGCAGACAGCACGGCCGACCTGAGATGGGTGGACATGAGAGAATGTAGGGAGCGCCTCCCAAGAGCTATTTGGACCACAGAAAGTTTACGGAACGCGCCGAAGCGCGAAAACGTGGCATGAAACACTAAAAGCCATCAATTTAGGGGGCCACAAAGTATGAAAGGCGATTGGACCCGATTCACGCCCGCGACCGATCCCAAACGCCTCTTTTGCGACGTGGCCACGGCTGGGATGCTTGGTTAATAGGATGTCGATATGGCCTTTCAGAGTTCGGACGTTCGGGCCCTTCGGGTTGGTGTAGAATGACCCTGAAAGGGCGCTCCGGGCGAGATTCATAGTACGTCCAGTGTATTGGCCTGTAGGCTCTCTGTCGTATCGATCACCAATGACCTGGCATGTAATTTCCACTAATGTTCACTGGTCTGAGATACTTTCCTCAGCTGGAACCGCTCGTGATCCCGATAGGGGGCTACCTATTGCCAGGAAACATCCTGCTCTTCTTACATGATCCCCAACAGAGGGCACCCGTTTCCTGCGCTTCTCATCAGCCAAAGTGCATCATCTTCATTAAAAAGAAATACAAAGAGTACCTCTATCTCGCTGGAGAACCTCATGTCGAGAACGGTCGTTGCACCCGAGTTATGGCATGTTCCCCGAAGAACACGTTCTCACGCGTCTAGCAAAGTGAGACCGACTCAAGGCGTGTGAAAACTCTTCATGTTCTCCACAGTATTACAACCGACAACACGCACCCACACAAAACACCCATGTGCACAAGGCACGCGCGAAAACATAGCCTTCATCCCCCGGGACCAGGGATGGCGACGATGAGAATAAAGTGGTACATTTGGTCTAGGGTTGCTATTGCTAACCTCCAAAAACTTGCGGTTGCAGAGAGAAGGGAGGCAGAGCCGACGACAGGGCGTTGAAATGAAGTCGGATTGCCTGTTCGACAAGCCACGATCAAACTATTGGCTGAGACATGCCGCCAGTAATCTTGAAGGCCAATCACCGTGTCTTGCTGGAGTCACGCAGAGCCATTGCAACCCACGATGAGATTTCCTGAGCTGTTTGGGCCGCTTGCGTGGGCCTGAAGAGGACATGGAGAGGGTTCTGGGCCAGACTTTTGATTGCTCATGAGAATAACAAACTTCTTCAGATTTCTTGAGATCCTGATGTGCGTTTACAGTGCGCAGAGCTGCATGGGGAGACTCTGTAAGGAACTCAGATGATTTGTAGCCGTTCCATTGGTCCACGTACGCTGCTGACTGATTGCAACCACTCTGCAACCGCCATGTTTTGGAGGTCAGCAATATGTGAGCCACTTTTCTGGGGGCGCTGGGCGTGTTAGCGCCCTGTCAGCGACTTAACAGCGCCTACCAGCGCCCCTAGCGCCATAAGTGCCCTCAGTAGCCCCCTACCAAATATTACATACAGCTGTAGCCCACCTTGCTTGTTTAGCTCGAGGAGTCGCTTCTTTTCAATAACCAGCTTCAAGGAGACTTAACGCCATCGGGAATTTCCGAAGCAACCGACGGAGCGAATGAAGAGGGGGGCGTATCCGCGGTGGGGACGGCCACCGGCGAGCATACGCCAGCCACGGCCATACCTGCTTCGGCAACCCCGTGCCTGTGCCGACAGCCGCACATTTGTCTTCGTGCTTCTGTCCCGCTCGCGGAGCGGCGAAGACATGTGAATGACCTGTTTTGCAACGCTGGATTCTGAGGAGCTCTGAGACGGTAGGATTTCGGATCGAGGCCAGCTATCGGTCAATCCTAACACTTTTAACTAGCGCCCTAATAGCGCCCAGCTGCTCCGGGGCGCTGGGCGTAAAAGCGCCCAAATCGCGCCCTAATAGCGCCCTATCTGCGCCCCATATGAGCGCTCCAGGGCTCACATAACAACCCTAATTTGGTGCAACGATTCAATCTGAGATTAATCGACAATTAATACGGTGCCGATGCCATACATATATTGAATGTTTTTAATTTATCGCAGTGCCAGCCAGGCGGCGACCTGGAATGTCGCTGACGCCGCGGACTGTCTCTCTCTCGCAGTGCCTGTCCGCTCTGGCATCCATCGTCGGCTACTCCAAGGTGCCACGGGCGGCAACACGTTGCTGAGGATGTGATGGTCGTGGGTGGTAGCAGGTGACGACCACGACTTGCCAAGCGTATCACTTTTCACTGTGCGTTGGGCATTGCATCCTAGTCAGAAGAACTGAGTGGAAATTGCAGCTCCGCGTGACCCATTAGGGTAGCTCTACCAATGTGCGTATCCAAACCCAGAACGGCGAAAAAAATATGGCACGTGAGCGCATCTGGTTGGGTCCGCGACGGTGTCCTCATATGGCCAATGGAGTTATGAGGAGCGGGGGCTACTGTGTCCGAGAACCGGAGGTTTTCATGCCCAACAGACGTCGAAGGCGGACAGCGATTTTTGAAGAAGCCGTTTGCAATATGTGCGCACTTGTTCAGGTGACGGGATACCTCTGGCCAATAGTGAAGCCCACTCGGATTTGGACGAGAGCAAGGCGCGGGGGCGATCGTTGCGCCACGAAACAGGCCACCACGTGCCAACTCTGGTGGGACGGGCGCGCGGACTGAGAGGATCCGACAGCTCCCGGATTTATAACGTCGGAACACCATGACGACGGGACCTTGAGGCCTGACCCGTGCGGTCACCCGTCACGAGCGGGCCTCTGAGGGCCGACAGCCACCGGAGAAGGTTGGGAGGCAGTGTTACAGGCAGCATATGAGGGAGTGGCAGGCTGTGTGAAGCGCGAGGCTGCTACGGCTGGGGCCCTAGCTGCGGTGGCCCATCACGGGCCTCTTAGAGCCGCAGTGCGGCGTCTGTGCGTGACCTCCTCGCGCGTTTGACGGCAGCAGGGCTGCGTCTGTGGGTAACCGCCCCGCGTGTTCGGGGGTCGCCGCGCCGCCTTTGTGCGAGGCTTCCCGATGCGTACGGCGGCCGCGCTTCTGGCTGTCGCTTTACGGCCTCTGTTGCCCCGCGCCGCACACCTCTGGCGGGCGCGATGCAGCCAGTGTCGTGACCAAGCGACGCCGGTCCGGTGGTGGTCACACGCCCTTTGTGGCCGCCGTGCTGCCGCTGTGATTGCTTTCTCTTTCAATGTCGTGGCCGCCGTGCGCACACCTTCGTGCCGTGCCACGCGCGTGTGGCGGCCGCGGCAGCGGCGGCCGCGAGCTGTGAACGGATGTGTTGCGCTCATCAGTGCGGAAAAGCCCGCATGCGCACGGGCGTCGGCGGTTGACGACGACGAAGACATTGGCGTGACGATGTCCTCCCCAACCTCTCCGAACGCGTTCGACTGGGACTCGACTGAGCCTTCGAGGACCTCTTCGTACGAGACGGGATGCCTTTCGTCAGACTGGGAGTGGGAGCCAGTCTTCGGCGTGAGGAGCGCGGCGCTCGCCGACGCGGCTGAACCGAGCGACGCGAAGGTGGCAGCCGCCCTGGCGGCCGCCGAGTCTGCCACGAGCAAGCGACGGCGACAGAGGATTAACGAGACGCTCGTTGCGGACACGGGCAACGCCGACGCGGCCACGTCGTGGGACGCCAGGAACGGTGCCGCGCGGGAGCGGTGGTGGATGAGGCGGCGCAAGGCCGCGGCCACGCCGCGCGATGCGTGCGTGCGGCCAACGCCAGTGGCCGCGACGGAGGCGACGGAGGCGACGTCGGCTACTTCTACAGACGGCGGTGAGAGCGAGCGGCGGTTCTTCACGATTGGTTTGGCCGCGGCGTGCGTGCTGCGGTACCCGAGTGGTACTGAGGCTTCAAAGGCAGCTCATGGCAGGTGAATTTGGCCGCCTGTGCCTTCAGAAACACCAATCCCCGAGCATAATCCTGTACTGCACATACCCGTCGCCGGGAGCGCGTCTGCTCTGTTCCTGCAGATGGTGAACACGATGAATGTGAAGGTGGAGCCAGCAGCGCCCACTTGCTCTTCTCCCGAGGACATCTCCAGTGACTTCGAAAGGTACGTTGTGGAGATTGAGCCTGCGTTTCACGTGAAAGCTGAAATAGATGAGAATATGCTGTTCCGTGAGGGCAATTGGGGTTTTGGGGGCGGGTAGGGGGCGTGGTATAAGGGAGAGGGCGGAAGTGGTGACCCCGAGAAATTTGCGCAGTGTCAGGCGATTCGCGAAATGGTCTTGACTGTGGCTGTGAGCATCAATGCTAGGAATCGCTAGTACTGTGTATCTCTATAGATGTATGCCTTTCTTAGCTGGTTGACTTGTGCAGTTCGTGAAACTTGCCACACTGGACGTTGCTTCTAGCCATCAGTCCATTGTCTGGAGGAATCCCGCAGCCGTTCTACGCCCGCACCGGGTCGCGCTAGGCAGTGGGCCAACAGCGGCAGCCGTCAGCGACCAGCCGCTTTCCACGATCCTCTTAGAGATGCTCAGAGCAGATGTGGCGCTGCGGAAAGGGGCGCTGCGGCAGGCGCGTCCGCGGTCGCGGCGTACTCAGGCGGCACGGCGCCGCTCCAAAGGCCGAATGGCGGCGGCCCGCTACTGGTGTGCGGGAGTGCGGCGATGTGACATCCAAGGCACGCTCCGCTTCCAGGTTGCCGCCTACGCGGCGATAGAGGCAGCGGTCAGCAGCTGGCCGCCCACCACGCCTCCTGTAGAGCGAGGCAGGGACCCTGTGTTGCGGCGGCCAAGGTTTCCGTCAAAGGAATCACAGAGGGCGTGGTGCACTCCGGCGGCGGCGCCGCCCCCTAAACACCGACTGGTGGCGCCCTGCAGGCGGTGGGCGCCCGCTTCGCGTGCAGGATCCCGACTCGACAGCGCCACCCGCCACTGGCGCGGCGTACTCAGGCGGCGCGGCGCCGTCCGAATGGCCGACAGCTGTCACCCCGCAGCTTGTGTACGCGCGCGCCCCGGGGTGGCCGCTGTAGAGAGGAGACGGAGCACCCCCCTAAAGGCTTTCTGGTGGCTCTTCGCAGACTGTGTGCGCGTGCGCCCCCTGGCGGCAGCCAATGAGCCGACGGGGGCCGCCGTCAGCCGCCCTACGGGAAAACGCTCCTGGATATCCACTAAAGCTGGCACCGGAATCCGGGAAGACACAGGATCCGTTGACGCACGCTCGATCCAGAGGAATCCGGTGCAGCGCGGACATCTGCAGGGCCCCTTATTCTGCTTTAGACTGGAGAGGTTTGTGAAACTTTCTGGAAGCATCCCAGGCGCGTCCTCGAGTCGCCTGCCACAGCTAGCTGGGCTGCTCGCACCGCGTCACGGACGGCTCGCCTGCTGCGGAGCTACCCCTGGCCGGAGCGACAGAACACATGTAAATGGCAGCAGAACCAACACCATTCCATCTCATCATACTCAGTCGTCTCAATCCAACAGGTGCCTTCCCTTTTGTACCCCCCCTTTCCTTCTTCTGCTGCACACGCCAAGTCCTGTGGCTCGCCTCCCTCCGCCCCCCCCCCGCCCCCCCTCCGCGCGCGCCCTCCTGCGTGACTCCCATGGATGAGGAGAAAGGCCCGCGATGCTGCGACTGTGATCGCTGCGGAGGAAAGCTCGTGCCGCGGACGACCTGGATTTAACCACAGGGGGGCAAAGCGTGCGCTGGTTGGGCGTCACCATCAAGACGAGGCTGATGAGGACTCCGGAGCTGGCGCGACCATCGGTGGCGCTGCCGCGGGTGTTGCCAGTGGCGGTGATTAGGACGACACAAAGCAAATGGTCTGCTCATCCAGCTCTACGAGCCAAGCGCCGCATGAAGCAGGGGACGAAGGGCCTGCCACACACGCTGGTGAGAACACCGAGGACGATGGCTTTACAGAAGACGAAAGCAGCACGGATGAGGCAGTTGTGGCAGAGGCCATCGCCCTGCACGTCGGAGATCCTGGGGCGCTTGCAGACGAAGTATGGGATCAAGAAAGTAGCCCAGGCCCAGTCAGGATTCCAACCAGTCCAACCGGGTCGGCTTTTGGCGTGAAGGCGCAAGTTGAAGCGTTCAAAGGCGCTATAAAGGACCTGATTTCCTTCACGTATCGAGTACAGTTCCGCCTCACGAGGGAAGCGACAGAGGCTACGCTACGGCAGCGCCGACGAGAATCTGTTAGCGCTACGCACCACATTCTGAGCAAGCCCGTACGCGACACCATGTCAGTGCATTCAAGACGCTTTTGATGCGTCCAGAGGAGGGTGCGTGGCGTTAACTGCCAACCATAAGTCCGACGACAAGTGCTGGATATGCGGCGCAGCGCGATATACGAGCCCAGGAAAACCAGCGAAGAAATTGGAGGGTTTCTCCCTGATCGCGTCGTTGAAGGCCAGTTTGGCCGACCCCATCCTGGGACTTGAAAGGATGGCCACCATGAAGGCCGACCGAGTAAATGCCTCTAGAAAGGACTACAACCACCCGTATGCATACTGCTTCGATGGGAACAACCTCCAAGAGCTGGAAAACGACGGATGCTTCTCTGCCGATCTGGACTTTGCTATCAGCCTCTCCACCGATGGCTTCGAGGCATGGCGGCAACAGGAGTTCAGCGCGTGGCCGGTCACTGCCATGATTCTCAGCCTTGCCGCGGACAGGCGGTCTCCCAACTTCTCGCTGCTCATCTTGTGTGTCACACCGGATTCAAAGCAGCCTGTGCACTTGGAATCCTTCCTCCATGCGATCGTTGTGGAGCTCAACCAACTCCCGTGTGGCATCTCTGGCGTGAGGATAGCCGGCACGGAGGGCGAGCACACCATTCGGGCCTTTCTTCTGCAAGTCAATGGTGATATGCCGGTCATTGATGAGATCATCAACGCTAAGGGTCACAACCGAAGAAAGCCCGATCGGTGTCGTAAGCTTCAAGGGGCTCAGTTAGACAATAATAAGTACTTCTTCTCGCCCCGCCATCCAATTTCGAAGGCTACGTTACTCAACATTCGGGGAGATCAAGCACGACGAACGCCAACGAGTTTGGCGACGGACGCCCGCGCCGTAGAAGACGCGCGCGCTAGAGCAGGCATGCGAAGCACGGTCGAACAGATCGATAGGGACTGCGGTTTCAAAGGGTACTCCCTCCTGTGCTCTTAGAACCCTGCACAGAATGCCCTGTACCCGCACCTGAAGAACCTGAAAAAGCTCGGCTTGAAAGTGGCTCCATACGATGTCATGCACCTGGTGCTCTGCAATGTGGTTCCCTTTCTTTGGGACCTCTTTTCGGGTGCATGGAGGGTCCTTGGGGCAGACCAGGATGACTTTGTCATGCGTGCAGCGGATTTTCACGCAGCCGGAAGGGAGTTGCGAGCCGCGCGGCGAAGGGTACTTCGTCCACAAGCGCCGTCTCTGCGAGACGTGAAAACGCACCACACGTTTTACAAGGCGGCAGATTGGATGTGATTATCCTCTTCACGGGTGAAGCTGTCATGTCTGGGCGCGTTCCGGACTTCTACAGTCGTTCCACAAAATATTCTAGCACTGGGCTGAGATCAATAGTGGCCCTCACATGCTCTCTATTTGGAGTCAACCACGCTCCAAACGTCCGACGTGTCACGAACTGATCTTCAAGTCGCTTCCGTGTGCCAAAGATGTTTTGTGCTGAGGCACGCAGGCAGCAGATGACAGCGTTGAGTCCTGCATCGCCTTCTCTTGCCCAACAGAGCGTACAGCCCGGTCTATCGATCGATTGAACTGTTCCACCAGTGGGTAGCGCGCTAGGGGTCGCACTTCGCGTTCGAACTGTTGGACCCAGAGGCATGCCGGCCCGTCGACCATTTTGATTGACTGCCCAGTGCGACGTCGACAGTGAGCAGCAGATCTCCGCTTTCGTGCCATTTTGGGATCATG
>ENA-ORXR01005259-ORXR01005259.1-marine-metagenome-genome-assembly--contig:-NODE-5259-length-10377-cov-2.695049_pt1 | contig 10377 bp, 11 predicted proteins | sample MGYA00237866_ERZ511479 | MGnify/ENA metagenome assembly ERZ511479
TTCATCCGCCGATTCAATCCAAATTAGATTGTCCCGAAGTTGTGGCATAATTTCCGACGGCGCCGTTTTCATTAATCTCCTAATCACCTCGGCCGCAATCCGATCCGTTGTATCCAAATCTTTTTTATCACCCGACGTACAAACCCACCGGAACGGCCCAAACCCATAATCAAAACACATCGGTCCCATAATATCTTCCACGTAAGAAGCATATTTAAAAATACCTTCTTCTTTATTTTCACCGGTACGCACCCTCAGCGCCAACATGGCCTTAGAGATGTCTTATGCATTAGAAACTCATCGATCGGCTCTTTTTTTTTCAGGCTTCCTATTACTTTTAGTTTCTACAATACTTTTAATCCTGAGTTATTTAATCATAAAAAGGGATTCAAATAATTATGCTTAAAAAGTCAATATACCTGAGCACTTCATGCATATTGCTTTGTTATTTATTTATTTTCTATACTATCGGCTCACAGGGATTAGGATCGCTCAATTTAGACTTTCTGTCACAAAACCCTGAACTTGGAGGAAAAGAAGGTGGAATTTTTAGCATTATTATTTCTACTTTATACATTCTCGCATTAAGCATTATTTTTGTTTTAATCATCGGGCAAGGAATCAGCCTTAGACTTTTTTGGCATTTAAGAAATAAAAAAAAATACAAAAAACTTATTTTTTTCTTTATTGATTTACTCAACTGTCTACCTTCAATTGTTTTTGGACTATTTGGAAATATCTTTTTTTGTGAATACCTAGGGCTGGGATACTCAATTCTTTCTGGAGCATTGACCCTATCTTTAATGTGTCTCCCCTTCTTTATTCGAAGTTATCTTAATGGTTTAGAATTAATCCCCAAAAAATACATACTTTCCTCTATTTCATTAAACCTCTCACTTTGGACAACCTACAGGACAATACTTTTCAAAGAAAACCTTCCTGGACTAATTGGAGCAATAAGTCTTAGCCTAGCTCGAGCCGCAGCAGAAACTGCAGCTCTCCTATTTACTAGCGGATATGTCGACTCCACTCCAAGCAGCCCACTGGATTCAGGACGTACACTATCCATCCACATCTACGAACTTAGTATGAATATAGCAGGAGCCGACAACAAAGCTTATGCCACAACACTTGTGCTATGCCTTATTATATTAACTTTCAACATGATTCAAAAATGGGCTATAAAGACTAAAGCGAGCGCCCCTTCATGATTACCTTTAAAAACTTCTCTGTTTTTCACCAGAAAAAACATTTACTCAAAAATCTTAACCTGAATTTTGAGATCAATAAAGTTCATGTTTTGCTAGGTCCATCTGGCTCTGGAAAAAGCACTCTTTTAAAGAGCATTAATGCACTTATCAAAGAATATGATTCACTACAAATTCAGGGTATCCTAAATTTTAAAACCGAAAACATTTACGATATGAATGAACAAAAAATCAAGATGATTAGAAAAAAATGCTCATTGATCTTTCAACAACCTAGCCCCTTTCCCCTAAGCATTAAAGACAACCTTTCAATTGTCCTCAAAGAACATAAGACTTCTTTAAAAATTGAAAAATTACTAAAACTTGTTGGCCTATGGGAGGAAGTAAAATCAAATTTAAATCTAAACGCCACCCAACTTTCAGGAGGACAACAACAAAGATTATGCATAGCTAGAGCATTATGCACCCAACCAGAAGTCATTTTATTTGATGAGCCAACAAGTGCTTTAGATATTAAATCGACAATTGCCATTGAACAACTAGTCTTAGAACTTAAAAAAGACCACACCATCTTTTTTGCAACTCACAGTTTAGAGCAGGCCAAAAAATTAGCAGACACTGTTACATTAATTTCAGAAGCATCAATAATAGAACATCAAAGCAAAACTAAATTTTTTAATTCACCAAAATCAAAACTAGCTAAAGAATATCTATCTTATTTTACAAAATAAGATATAGGTCTTACTCAACATAATTATTAGCAGCTTCAATATCATAATGTGCATCAGAAACTTTTAAAGAATAATCACTAGAGTCTCTAATAATGCTAGCAATACTTAATAGGGACTCTCTTAGAGCGTCATAATGGAAATTCAACATTTTAACATCAAGAAAAAGCGATTCAGCCATATGCTGATTTGATTTGAATTTATCAGGACAGACTAACTCTTTTTCTAACCCTTTATTCACATCAATAAGATTAAACTCACAACCTAAACTCTCAATTTCAATAAGCTTTGACTGAACCATCAACATTTCTTGATTAAATAAATTTATACTTCTCGTTAAACTACTCTCATTTTGCGTTTTGAGAGTAAGCCTCAAAGCCACTTGACGCTTCAAACCCACTATCCTCTGATAATCAAGCGTATTACTATCGTCTTGATTCACATTAAGATAAATTTCTACATTTTCTCGATATTTGTTTAGTGAATCGATTTGAATTTTCAAATCGTCAGCATCTTCAGGCTTTTCGCAGACCACATCAAGCTCAATTAGATTTTTCATTTCTTCTAAATTCGATCTAATCACTACAAGCTGACAACCACTACCCGTCAAATCCTCAGCGTCAATATCTTCCCAAGCATCACCAACATGAGGCTCATCAATAAGCTCCTCCCCCTTAGAGTCTTTACTTTCAGAACCACAACTCGAAAGAGAAACTATTGTAAAACTTAACAACGCAATATAGATAAAATTTTTCATATTTTGCACAATACATTAAAATGACTCGAAGCACAACAAACTTCGAGCCAATAAAGGAATTCAATAACAGTTTCAATAACTTAAAATTATATAGCGCAAAGCGTCTAAGAATATGTTATCAACTCAAGAGTGAACATTAAAACACTCTATCTACTAAGTTTTGTTTCTATCTCCATTCTAAATGCATCCGAAAAATCTTTATGTGGGCAAGAAGGAAGCATCGAAGAAAGAATACTAAACTGCAACGAAACAAAAGTTAACGGAGCTATTGTCATCACAAGACACATGATCCCCAACAATAATTACTCCTATTTTGGACATGCGTCCCAACCTAATATGGTCCCCTCAGAATACATTATGGATTCATTTTCCAAGTTAATTTGGGGTCCTGAAGCTCGTAAATTTGAGCTCAAAAAAATTCAAAAAGAAAATAACTATACTTACATCGATGAATACGGTTTCACTCACAAAAACATGCATCAAGCTGCTATAAAGTTTTGCCAGAATCAAAACGAAAAACTCAACCCTCCTCTTGGATTAAGAACGTGGCGCTTACCAATAGAAAAAACTTACATGAAACCCAACAGATCACGCAAGGAACATGAGCTCTATTTTGCCTTCAACCCCTTTAATGATAAGTCTGAAACAAGACACCCTATTAACCTAAATTTTCACAAAACTATAATCAACGGAAAGCTAAAAACATTTTGGTCGGGCAGTACTTTTTCGAAAAGTAACGATAGGGCAATTGTTTTTCACTCTGACTTTAGAACGCACACCTCTGTAATAGAAAAACTACACACTTCAGCAAATGCAATCTGTGCAGCTGAATATTCTGAATAAGCTAATTTTTTAATATTTTTTCTAAAATTAGTTTTTCCAGCAAATAATACGTTTTCTCGAAGCCTTCAATCCCACCTTTAACGGGGTCCTCAAAGGGAATATGCTCAACGACAACACCTTTTTTTTGACTTAAAAATATAGGGCAGTTCTGCTCTTTGCACAAAGTATAAACATGAGTCACTTGATTCTGAACATTTTGACTCAAATCATTAATTGCCTTTGAAGATAACCCTTCTACACAAACTCCCTTTTTCTTTAATATTTCAAGACTTAAAGGATGCACTCGGCTTGGCTCTGTACCTGCACTATAAACCTCATGATTTAAATTATTCTTAAGTGCAGCCTCTCTAAATATCGCCTCAGCTAGCTGGCTTCTGGCTGAATTAGCAACACAAAGAAATAAAACTACTTTTTTCAATGTTTAACCACGCCTCCAGTTATGAAACTTTTCAACATAAGACAATAGTTTCTCTGGTTTGTTAGCCTGCTTCCACAAACCAGCGGCATATTTATTAGCTTCAGGAAACGATGGATACAAATGAATTGTCCCTAATATCTTATTTAATCCTAAATTATATTTCATAGCTAAAACAAATTCAGAAATCATATCACCAGCATGAGTACCAACAATTGTCGCTCCAAGGATAGTATCCTTCCCTTTTACGGTAATAACCTTCACAAAACCGTAGTCTTCTGAGTCAGCAATGGCTCGATCAAGATCATCTAGGCCATAATGAGTAATATCATAATCAATATTTTTCTCTTTAGCTTCTTGCTCATTTATACCTACTCTTGCCACTTCTGGATCAACAAAGGTACACCAAGGAATAACACGATAATCGACCTTAAACTTTTTTAAAGGGCTGAACAAGGCATTGACAGCAGCATACCAAGCCTGATGGGCAGCTGTATGAGTAAACTGATAAGGTCCTCCAACGTCACCACAAACAAAAACATTTGGAAATTGAGTTCTTAGAAATTCATCATGCTCAATTGTTCCATTTCTTGCTAAAGTAATACCAAGCTCCTCCAGACCAATGTTGGAAGTATTTGCTTTTCTACCAATAGCCAATAAGACTTCGTCAAACTCAATAGTAACTGTATTGTTATCAAATTCACATTTTAACCACTTCTGACCTTGATCATCTTTACCAAACTCAACAGCCTTATGATTCAATAGGACTTTCATCCCTTCATTAGTAAATTTGTTATAAACAAATTCTGAAACCTCAATATCCTCACGAATCATTAGTCTTGATGACATCTCAACTTGAATAACTTCTGCACCTAATCGTGAAAAAGACTGAGCCAGTTCGCATCCAATGGGTCCCCCACCAAGAACCAATAATTTTTTAGGTAATTTCTTTAAATCCCAAACATTATCACTAGTCAGATAATCAACTTTATCCAAACCCGGAATTGGAGGCACAAATGGCCTTGCTCCTGTAGCAATGACAATATTTTTTGTAGTTAAAACTTTGCCATCAACCTCAACCTCATAAGGGCTTAAAATTTTTGCAGTTCCAGAAATACAATCAACACCTAATTTAGAGTAACGCTCAACTGAATCATGAGGTTCAATTTTTTTGATGACCTCATGAACACGTTCCATAACTTTTTCAAAATTGACATTGAAATCTTCCCCATTGATTCCGTATTGACTTAAATTACGTAAAGTTTGCATAACTTTAGCGCTCTTAATAATGGCTTTACTTGGGACACAACCTGTATTTAAGCAATCTCCACCCATTTTATGACGCTCTATCAAAGCTACTTTTGCCTTTACAGCAGCTGCAATATAACTTGTCACCAAGCCTGCCGCACCAGCTCCAATTGCTATTACATTGTAATCAAAACTTTTTGGCTTTTTATAAGGAGCATATATCTTACGTGCTTTAAAAAACTCGACAAGCTTCTTAGCTAGTATTGGAAAAATGCCCAATAGCACAAAGGCGCCTAAAAGTGATGGAGACAGTATGCCCTTAAGTGAATCCAGTTGAGACAGAGCTCCGCCTGCATTAACATAAGCAATAGTACCAGGAAGCATGCCCAGCTGACTGACCCAATAATAGGTAATTGTTTTCAACGGTGTTAAGCCCATCATGAGGTTAACAAGAAAAAATGGAAACAATCGCACCAATCTTAAAGAAAACAAATAAAAGGCACCTTCTTTACGAAATCCCTCTAAAATTGGCGCAATCTGTTTAGAAAATTTCCTCTCAACACTTTCTCTAAAAAAATATCGAGAAAACAAAAACGAACAAGTCGCCCCAATTGTACTTGCAAAAGAGACAATTAAGACCCCCTCCCATAAACCAAAAAGAAAGCCTGCAGCTAAAGTCAAAATTGAAGCCCCTGGCAAAGAAAGTGCAGCGACAACAATATAAAGGATAAAAAAACCTATTCTAAATAACCATGGATTTTGACCCATTTTAGCCATTAAAAGATTTTGATTCTCTTTTAAAGCATCAAAACTAAGATAATCCAACCAGCCTTGAGATTTTATAAAATAAAATATTAATCCTACTACTACTACAATTGCAATTTTCTTTAAAATTTTCATATACCTAATCCTTAGTTTCGTTTAAGGCCCAATCGTAATCAAAATAACTGATTTTAGCTTGAGCAGCATTTTTTCTTTGTTTATCATCAAGTCCTGCAAGATATTTTGAAACAAATTTTGCGACTCCGCCTTTAGATTTAAAATCTCCTCCATACCACTTGAAAATTTTCGATAATTTCAATTCTTTATTTTTATAAGTATTTCGGGTTTTGTCATTCACAAATGACTTTGTTGCTTCTTCTAATTGTTTGTTTAATTGTGTTGCTTGAAAAGCAGCTGCCAGTAACTTAGGGCAACCAATTGAAGCGCAGTTGACCGCAAAATGTATTCTGGGTTCCTTAAACCATTTACGAATCATATCGTGTTCTACGTTATCAAGACTAGTTTCGTGACCAAATAACTTAAAAAATTTCTTTTTCCAAGGACTAGAAAATAGTGATCCTGTATCCTTAATACTTTTAACCGGGTAATGCTGTACAATCCAACTTAATGTATAGGCATTATAAACATTAATTAAAAAAGACAACTGTTGATCTTGAGTCCACTGCTCGTAAGATTTTTTTTCAACTAAAGACACCGACTTGACGTAATCATTTAATGATTCGGGTTCTTTTTTTAAAAGTTTATAATTTACCTGACTATAGCCTCCAAAATCCTTAACATGCTTTTTTAAAACATCATTCAATAAAGTATGTTGATGATCAAAAGATTGAGCCATCCCTATTGTTAGCATTAAAATTGAAAGTGTGAAAATTTTATTAATCATTTTTGTTCTCCTTAAACATTATTTAATATATCTATAAAATCCGGCGGTAAAACCGGAATTAAAGTACGAATTTTTTTTACATGGCCAGGCAATATATTTTCAAAAATTTCAACTGACGTGTCAGTCAAACAATAATGCGGCCTTTGCTTGCTTTCACTGTCAGGACAAATCGCCAAATGATCATCGACTACCATCCTCTTAATCAGCATTGACATATTTCCACGAGTGACCCCTAATCGACGGGCAAGTTCGACTGGAGCCTTACTACCCTCAAAATAACAAATAAAAAAGATATGAAATCGAGCATAAGTCACCGACTCATCTTCCCTCATAGATTTTTCTAATATAGTAAATATCTTAATATATGAATTAACAATTGCTCTCCACGATTTGACGTGAGGGTCATTAAGATGTTTCACATATTTATTATTTTTAATATTAGATTTAATTTCAATTGATTCACTTAACATAATTCAACCCTTTCTCTTGGCCCTTTAATCTCCAAATGATTAATCCAGTAAAGAGAAAATACTCTAAACCAATAAACACATAATTAAACAACGTTTGCTGATGCCCTGAATGAAAACCAGCATACCCTAAGACAACTAAAAGTGACATATAAACAATTTTATAATCCATATTCAGTAAAGCTAAAGGCAAAACCCAAACAAAATAATGTGGCTGAAATGTTGGGCTCAACAACAACAGGCACAATAGTACATTAACTATTGATTTCAACAATACATCTGCAGTTCTAATTTTTGAAAAAAGATATAGCTGATAAAAATAAAATGAAAATATCACTCCCCAAGAAATATACCTCGCCAAATAATCAGAAAAAATATAACTCAACAATTGAAAAAATGCGGAATTCCAAAACCACACGTTTGAAAACACTTTAAAGCTAAACAATAGATCAACTTGCTCCCAAATAAATGGCAAATAAAGAACGATTATTGTTCCCCAAAAAACAGTCAAGTTTCGCATTCTCTTCTTTTTAAAGAACAAAAAATAAAACGGAAGAAAAGCTAATGAATAATATTTCACTAAAACACTTAAAGCTAAAAAAAAGTAGCTGAGTATAGACTTTTTTTTATGCAAAAAGAACAAGGAAGCTAAAATTAAAACTGTAGCTAAAACATCCAAATGTGCTGAGTTTAAGATTTCCTTCCATATCAACGGACTCGAACACCATAAATACAAAACCTTTAACTGCTCCTTGTGCTCCTTCAAAGCGAGACCTAAAATTAAAGCAGAGCCAATAAAACAACTAAAAAAAAACAATTTTAAAGCTATTAAACTATCAGGAACTAACAAGTGAATAAAAGCAAAGAAATACTGAGCTACAGGCGGGTATATTGTTGGATATTGAGACCAACCTACCAAAGAACGATATGATACGTTTAAAAAATTCAACTCAATTTCTCTAGGTAGGTATTTGTAAGGATTGATTCCATTTGCGAATACACGCCCATCCCACATATATCTAAAATAATCATCTTCAAATATGGCATCGCTAAACACCACAAACGATGAAATAAACAGATAAAATAAAATTCTTTTTATAGTGATATTCAATTTATTAAAATTGATAAAACAATATATGTACAACAATGAATGGGCCCCCATTAGAGCCCACAGATGAAAGACGTTTTCTGAATCAACTATAAAATATAAAGTAACTACGGCAAGATGTAAAAAATCAATAAAATAATTTTTCACATCCGACATAATAATCTATTTTTCAGTTTTTTCTGAACTTTTCTCTAACTCTTTTTGTTGAGCGATAACTTCTTCATCAAAACTGCATGTTTTGTCTTCAACTAAAAAAACACCACCTTTTTTTAGACAGATTTTCTTTTTTTTCTTATCTTTGCGGCTCAAAACAAGAACTTCTTCAGATTTGACTTCATCCCCTTGCGAAGTAGCCGATGAACTGCCCCCAGAAGAAGCCCCACCTCCGCCGCCTGAAGCTAAGATAAGTCCATTTATTAATAGTGCCAATGTTAACAATAAGTTTTTCATTTTTTTTCTCCTAAAATATTTTTTTCTTTAATTTCAATGCAACCATATATTTGTCGTATTCAAAGCCAACAACACCGGATGCATAAGTTCTCAAGTTAGCATCAACACCTAACTCATAGGAATGAATTTTTTTAGATAAATTCAATCGCCAAGACAAACTCTGTATTCTTTCCCTCTCATTGTTTGACAAAACAATATTCTTATAAAAGTCATTAGAAAATGAAACACCGGGATTAATTTTAAAGCCTTTTATTGTATAGCTCAGTCCTAAATCAATGGCTGCATTTAAACGATCTTCTGCCTTAAAAGCCAAATCCCAATAATAACGCGATATTAAACTGTAATTTAAGCTAAGTGCCTCATCAAAATAATGATGTTGATTAGCAATAGAAAGCCCTAGACTTATCTCGTTAGCCTTCTTAGTATTCGATGTAAGAGCAGGATTACCTCCGCCTGTTAATCGAGCTAATCTGTTGAGATAGTATTTATAGTCCAACAAAAGTTTAAAATCTGACGAATGATTCAAATCCTCATCCCAAAAATACTCAACACTAACTGGACTTGAAACAATTATTTGATCTTGTTTCTGAGTATCATAAATCAATAACGATGTTGTTCCAAACATTGCCGGGCGTTCATCGAAATAAAATCGTGCATCAATCGAAGGACTTAGTTTTAGATCGTAACTATCTTTTGAAAATACAAATAAACTTTTTAAAGAAGGACCATGCCATTGATCAAAACTAAAAAACTCATTAGGGTTTTTAGCATATTGATACTCAAAAGTTGTTTGTCGCTGATAACTATCTTGATCGATTAAATTTATAAATGAAACACTAATTTGAGCATTAGAATAATTATTCTCCTCTAAAGATTGAGCATAAGTAGTCCGCATTTGAAACACATTAATATAGCTTTTAAACTTTGAAATACGTTTAACATTCGCATTCAGCTTCAAAAACAATTGATCCTCATTTTGACCATACAATTCAACATTTGAAAACAAATTAGAATCATATACAGAACTTAACTGTGTATCCATACTCCATTTAGCATTTCCAACTGAGCCCAATAGTAAAAATATAATAAACGTATACTTCATATCAAAACCTACCTCACAAGCTCTATAAGAGCGTCTATATTTTCATCATATACTAAAAGTTCGTTTTCAATAACGACTGCTTCACTTATTTTATTTAATTTCCAATTATAGCTTGAAGTAAAAATTTTTTTCCCAGAAATAAGTTCTTGAGAAAACATTGCAATATAGCTTTCCAACTTAACTGGAAAGTCAACACCATACCAGTCAGTAAAAATAGGATTGACTCGCAAACGCCTTCCTTGAATCAAAAATTGTTTTTTAAATGGTTCAACAGCTTCTTGTCCTATAGTCCAAAAATCCTTCTCAGCCTTTTCAGCAATCTGCTCAACATTAAGGCTTGAAAGCACATTTCTTTGTAGCTTTGGGCAAGAGCCGCTAGCGCAAT
>ENA-ORXR01005263-ORXR01005263.1-marine-metagenome-genome-assembly--contig:-NODE-5263-length-10370-cov-9.407073_pt1 | contig 10370 bp, 8 predicted proteins | sample MGYA00237866_ERZ511479 | MGnify/ENA metagenome assembly ERZ511479
TTACAGCGACCATTTCCGGTCAAGGATCCCACAAACATCCCACAATCGTCCCACAAACGGCTTGCTAAAACTCTCTATTAGAGTCTGCACGACGATCGTGGGCGGCGTCGCCGTCGGCCACACTGGACTGGTTGGTGATAGGAAAAGCACGAATCCAATTAAGTCGTAGTTGTGGAGGATGCCGACCCTACATCCTCGCTTTAGTCAACAGTACTATTGTACTTAGTCTCCGATGTTGATGAGGCAGGGCTGGTCCGCCGCACTTGGGCGGCCGAAACCGCACCGCGTGGCTCAGTTTTCGGCTTGTGCCGACCCCGCATGCCAAAAACGCTACAGAGGCCAGCAAAAGGGGAGCCTGTTTTGTCACTTTTTCTTGGCCAGCGCTGCCAAGACCACCTCCCGCATCAACCCAACGTCCGGCGTCCGTTCTGGAAACCACAGCTGGAACTGCGCCGCCGCCTGCCGCACAAACATTTCTACCCCCGACACGGTCACGCAGCCCGCCGCCGCCGCCTCCCGCAGCAGCCGCGTCTCGAGCGGGTTGTACACAGCGTCAAAGACGAGCGGCGCCCCCCGGTCGACAAACAGCGCCGCGTCGACGGGCGTCGCGTCGACCGCCGGATGCATGCCGACCGACGTGGAATTCATGACAATGTCAACGGCCGCGACAAACGGCAGGTCCGTCGCCGCGTCGGGCGTCGTGGCCACGGTCGGGCACGTGGGGGTGCGGAGCTCCACGGCGAGCGCCCGCGCCTTGTCCCCACTCCGGTTGACAATGATGACGAGCCTCGCGCCGCGGGCGACGGCGCCAAACGCGAGCGCGCGGCCGGCGCCGCCGGCGCCGAGGACCATGACCGACGCGTCCCGGACGGCCCGCCGCGCCTCCACCGCGTCGAGCGCCCCCGTCCAGTCCGTGTTGTAGCCGCGGTAGCCGAGCGGACCAGCGTCGTCGGCCACGAGCGTGTTGACCGCCCCAATGCGCGCCGCGACCGGGTCGACGGCGGCGCCGCACGCGGTGAGCGCCGCGAGCTTGTGCGGCAGCGTCACGGAGAAGCCGACAAAGCCGTGCGGCCGCACGGCGGTCAGGAAGCGCTCCAAATCCCCATCGTCGACGAGCAGCGGCACGTAAACGGCGTCGATGGACGCGGCGGACAGCGCCGCGTTGTGCAACGCGGGGCTCATCGAGTGGCCAATGGGGCACCCAATGACCCCATACACGGCCGTTGCCGGCGTGATGGACCGAAAGGGGTAGGCGGACAGCAGGGTGGCCGTGTCGAGCTGGCCGGGCGCCGACTCGGCGCCGGCGGCGACGCACGTAAAGGTCAGAAAGCCCCCATACTTGGGCGTCAACACGCGGGAGATGACGCCGTGGGCGCCCATGGCCAGGGCGATCGTCGGCACTTTGGCGGCGGAGAGCAGGTCAAACACCACCCCAACGTCCGCCGCGGAGGTTGCAGCCATGGCCACCTTGACAATGTCGGCACCGGCCGCGACCGCGTCGGCGTATACCTTGGACGCCTCGTCGTGTGTCAGCGGCCGCTCAAAGTTGTGGTGCGACAAGATGAGGCGGCAGGCACCCTTGCCGCCGCTTCGTGATGGAACCGCCACGCTCGAGGAGCGCGCAGCCTGGAAGGACTCTGCCGCTGCCAGCTCCACGTCGACAAAGGCGGCGCCCGCTGCCTCGGCGTGGACGAGTGTCGCGAGGCGATCCGCCTCGGGCAGAGTGCACTTGCCACCCTCCCATGCTGCCCGGTTGGTAACAATGACGGGGAGGGGGGAGGCCGACAGGGGGTGCTTCCAGTCCTCGCCGGCGTCCAAGAGGTCTAAGCGGAGCTCGACAATGTCGGCGCCCGCAGCGGCGGCCTTGTGGAAGTCGGCCAAGACGGCCGCGGCGGTACTGGCCGTGACACTGGTGCAGACCAATGTGTCCCCCATAGTTTTGATGGGGCGCTGCAGGTGAGGGTGGTCTGGCAAGGGAAGGGAGACGAGGAAGCGACGAGCGGAGGGCGGCGGCAGGGGGCGCGTGTGCTGGGGAAGAAGACGAGGCGATACGGAGCTGACCGTGGACGTGAGATCCCAGAAATGTCCAAATACCCAACCCGCGCAATACGTGACAAATATTAAAGAGGCATAACATCGGGTGCTTTTGAAATGACAATGAACTGGAAGTGAAAAATGACTGGACTACAATCGGGGCGAGACCAGCCAGGGGCGCGCTTAATAGCGGTGCATGCCGAAGGGCGTGAGCAGGAGGTGCATCGCCCACCATGCCACCCAGGAGGGGCGCTCAGTGGGGGGGTGCATCGTCGTGGGCGCACCACAAATCAGGCATTCCTTTCATGGTCTTGCCCTTGCCCGCTGCCGACGGGACGGCGGCGTTGCCAGTGACTGGCAGGCAGGTGGCCAGCGCCTGGAAAAACGTCGAGTCAATGAAAACAAGCGGCGCGCCGCCCGCCACCCTACCAAGTCGGGAGAACTGTGGCTTGTCATGGCGTGCTCCCCGGCAGGCGGAGAGCAGCAGTGGCGGCCACAACAGCCAAACAAACAACCAAGCAAGACGCACACACCTATCAGCACAACTGTAACACGCAATGCAGAGACGGAAAAAAACAAGACAAGCGAAAAAGCGTACGCAAGGACAAGAGAGGAAGAAAGAAACGACAAACGACCATATAAAAACAACCCCTCAAGCCGCCGCCGGCATAGATGCCAGCGCCTGGTGCGCAAAGAAGCTCACGTCCTTGTCCTTCTCCCCGTCGCTGGCGAGTGTCTGTAGGCTCGGCCGGATCAGCGCGTCCCGCACGTCCACGGACCGCACATACGGGATGATCTGCTGCAACGTCTTGGCCGCCCCAAAGCGGATGTTCGGTACCGGGTCCTTGCACGCGCGCTCGACAATCACCGGGAGGAAGGACTTCTCCACAGTTTCGGCAGGGAGCACCGCCGCAAGCACCCCAAACGATTGAAGGGCGGTCATGCGGTACAGGTAGTTGGTAGAGGACGCAAACTGCTGGAGCACCTGCGGCACAATATGCTGCTTGGCCCAGTCGACGCCAAAGACCTCGGTCAGGGCGCGCAGGTTAACCGTCGCCGCGTCGCGGATCGAGTACACGCAATCGCCGAGCCAGTGCATGCACTGGCTGCCGAGCTTGGTGTTGCCATCAAAGAAGTCGGCGCCAAGTTGCCTCGCCAACAGCGGCATGTGTTCGATGATGGCCAACCGAACGCGCCAGTTGCGGTCTTCAGCCAACTCCACAATCGCGGGCAGCAGCTCGTTCGAGACCATACCCATGACAAACGACACTTTGTCCAACCGCGCAATGACATTGAGCCGCACGTCCGGGAAGTCGTCCTTGAGCAAAATGAGGATCATTTCGAGGAGCTCGCTGGCCGTCGCCGCCTCGCCGAGCACCGGCGCCAGGCCCATGATGTTGCCCGCAAGCGCCGCGCGAACGTGTTGCGACGAGTCCCGCACCAGCTCCCGTACGACAGGCAGCATGTCGCGGGTAAGCAGCTCCGCGCCCGCCACGTCCGACGCGTCCGGCCCGGCCTCAAGTGCCGCCACCCGCCGCGCAATGTGGGTGACCTTAAAGGCAGCGGCCGTGCGCACCTCGGGCTCCCCGTCCTTGAGCAGCCGCAGGAAGGACGGGAGCAGCTCGGAGCGGGTCGCTCGCGCGCCGAGCGCGTCGCACAAGTCGCTAAGCTGGTCGGCGACCATGTAGCGCACGCGCCACGACTTGTCGGCCACAAACTTGCGGACGACGGGCAGCACAAAGTCGTCGCGCTGCTGGTTGGGCTCCACCGGCGTCCGCGGCAGCAAGTCGTCGTCTTGCACAGGCACCACCGAAGTGGCGACGGGCGTCGTCGCGGGCGCTGCGTCGTTCGGGCCGTCGCTCATCTCGGACGCGCCACCGTCGCTGGTGGCCACGGCCGCCCCAGACCCGGAAGCGGCATCGGACCCCGCCGCCGCCTTGTCGCCGGCCATCGCATCCGCGGCAGGTGCATCCTCCTCAATTGTCGGCAGCACCTTGACAGGTGCCGTGCCCGGAATGATCAAGGCCGCCACGGCGGCGGCGTTTTCCACCACCAGTAGCCGCACCGAGTCCTGCTCATCGTCGACGAGCTCGCAAAATATGGGCACCAGCTCCGACGCAACGAGAGATGGCTCCACCTCCGCCACCGCTCGGGCGAGGTCACCTAAATTGCTCGCCGCCGCGCGGCGGACCATCGGCGTGTCGTCACTAGCCAGCTGTTTGAAGAGCAATAAGCACTCCGTACGGAGATCGACTCGCTGAACGGGAAGCCCACGGTAGGTGCACGCAAACAGCGCACACGCCGAGATGCGGGATGTGAACCAGTCGCCCGTCGCCACCCGTCGCAGGAGTGGGAACAGGTGGCTTGCATGCAGGGCGGCACCCCGATCGGCCGACTCGGCAACAACCGTGGCGAGAATACGGCGGAGGGCCTCCACCGCCCGATCGCGCACGCACGTCTCTTCGACCATGGACAGCGACTCGAGAGGCTCGAGCAGCGCCGCCGCGTGGTCGACCCCACCGACCGCGCCAACAAAATCGCCGAGCTCGTCCGACAAGACCAGCAACACCTCATCCTCATCGTCAATGGTCTCCATGAGGAAAGGGAGCAGCTCACATCGCGTCCGCTCCGGCCCGAGCGCAGCAGCAATGGTCTTCAGCCGCCGCGTCGCATGCATCCGCAGCTTCACGTTCTCATTTTTCAACTCGTCGAGCAGCACAGCAATTGGCATGAGCGACTGGTCAATGTTGGACGCCGACGCGTCGGAAGCCACGGCGCCAGGCGCACCCGCCACAGGCGCAGGAGTGGGTGACGCCGGCGCTGCTGCCGGGGCAGCCGGCGTCGCCATGGTGCCGATGAGGGGACACCCACGTAAAACCACGGCAACAACAACCGCAACACTCAGAGGAGCAGCGTGGTCCGTCCAGCGATCAACGGCACACAGCACCTTGAACGCCCGCGGGGCGCCCGAGACGCGGCGAGCAACAATAAAGGACACGACACGGCGGGAGCGTGGCGGCCACGGCTCAGCTCACACCGCTGACGTCTCCCTGACGGTCTGCGCGGCCGTGGCCTGTGGGTGGAGCGGCGCGGATGGGTGGTGCAGGGGCCCCACGACAGTCCGACTGCCAGACTGCGTGCTGGCTGACGTGCAACCTTTTAAATTCTACCTGAACTACACGTTTCCTGAACTCAAAGCCCAAACTTCTCAGTTCCAAATCCTGAAACGGATTCTCGATTGAGAAAGAAGCACCTTGCGAGCGCCATCGAGCGACTCCAGCAAACCAATAAACGTTTGTCTTCAGAGCATGCTGGATTTAATTAAAGTGCGCTAAAGCGGAGAGCACTGGGTTGGTTGGCACAGCTTGGCGCCGGCCCGTAAATAGAGAGAATAAATACCCTAAAAACGACTTCCACGGATCGTCAAGCGGAAGAATCAATCATTGCCACTGCCCAATCGGCGATCACGTGTGCTGCCCGTGCATCCTGTAGATGTGCTCAGGCGATGCATTTAGACGGGGTGCCCCTCGATGCAAATTTCGAAGGGTGTGCCTCTGGCCCTGCGGCAGCCGGATGGGCCCCACATAAACACTGCCGTGGCAGGCTCCGCGGCGGTGACCGACCCACGAGCGCCCACCCCGTTCCTGACCGCCACCCCCCCCCAGACTTTTCGCTGCACCTTCTGGCGCAATGTCGGACCACACACCTCGCCCGCCCGCGTGCTCCTGCCCCTGCCGCTGTGCAGCGTCGTCTACGTCACTGACCGATGCCGACGCTGACGCAGCTGCCCTCTGTGTGTGTCCCTGTCGTTGCGCTACCAACCTTGGGGGCGAGCCGCAGTGCTGCTGCGTGTGTGACTCCCTTGGAGATGACATTGAGCTGCCGTCAGATGCCACCCCGCCCCTGCTGTTCGATGGCATCGAAGAGTTGGTGGATGCGGGCGTTGGCGCAGCCAAAGCCGACGTCGGCGGCGGTGCCCCCGTGGTGCAGACGGCTTTCCGCGGCCGCAGCGACACGGTCAGCCTGACAGCGATCGGCTCCACGCTATCCCCCTCACGCTCGACCCAGAGGTCGTCGCCGCCGACGCGGTCGTCGCCGCCGCCGCCGGCGGAGGTGCGGCCGCTACGGACGGCGCCGTCCAACCCCCCCGCGCCGCCGTCGTCGCCGCCGTCGTCGCAGTCGGCGCCGGCGGAGATGCGGCCGCTGCCGGCGGCGCCGTCCAACCCCCCCGCGCCGCCGTCGTCGCCGTCGCCGTCGCCGTCGGCGCCGGCGGAGGTGCGGCCGCTGCCGGCGGCGCCGTCTCACTCCCCCACGCCGCCGTCGTCGCCGCCGTCGTCGATGTCGGCGCCGGCGGAGGTGCGGCCGCTGCCGGCGGCGTCCTCGAAGGCCCCCGCGCCTCCGCCGTCGTCGCCGTCGTCGCCGTCGGCGCCGGCGGAGGTGCGGCCGGTGCCGGCGGTGCCGTCCACCCCCGTCGTGTCTCCATCTTCGCCTCTGTCGTCGCCGTCGGCGCCGGCGGAGGTGCGGCCGCTGCCAGCGGCGTCCTCCAGCACCCCTGCGCCGCCGCCGTCGTCGCCGTCGTCGCCGCCGCCGCCGGCGGAGGTGCGGCCGGTGCCGGCGGCGCCGTCCACCCCCGTCGTGTCGCCGTCGTCGCGTCTGTCGTTGCCGTCGCCACCGGCAGAGGTGCGGCCGCCCACGGCGGCGCTGTCGACCCGCTCAGAGCCGCAGCCGTCATCGCTCCCGACGCTGTGCATGAGCGCGGTTATGTGCCGCACCGACTGCCCGCCCTCACCAGTCGCCCAAACGTCGACGGGGCGGGACCGCAAGAAGCGTCGTGTCGGCACAGAGACCCGGTACACCTTCCCCAAGTGGCTCCTCATGGCTTTAAAGAAGACTGTGAAACAGGCCGTTCCTCGTCAACCGCGCCACCGGTCGACGCGGACGCCAACCGCGGACGCCACCGAAACCCAAGCGCCCTCCACCGGCGATGCAGGCGTCAACGCCCCGACGACGCCGCCTACCCCCGAGGCCAAAGAACCGGCTCCGTGCCGCACGGCGTTGTACAACTTTTCGACAGCACCCATGACGGATGTTGTGAACGCTGGGCGACCAGAGGCCCTACCCCTCCCCCCCGTGACTTCCCATCCACGCCCGCTTGGCACGCCCGCGCGCCGTGCCGTCCCGCCTTTCGGCGGCGGCCGTGGTGGCGGCACGGCCAGCCGCCCGCCGACGGGCGCCCAGGCGCGCGCGGCTGCCCTTCCGCCACCGCCGCCGCCGCCGCCGCCGCCGCCGCCGCCGCCACCGCTGCCAGAAACGACGTTGGTGCGGGCCACGCACCATACGCCGTCTGCGGACGACAGCCCCGCAGGGGTGTCCAAGGACGCGTGGGACATGCTCTGTGTGCTTGCCGCCGACATGACCGAGCAGGCCTATCCCAAGCGCACGCAGTAGGCACCCGGCTCAGGCAACCCCTTGCATTATGTGCGTGTCTGCTCGCCACTTCTCTTGCTTGTTCGTTGGATTGTCGTTGCACGCTTGCAATTTTTTCTTTGGCCTTTGTTTCGAGCTTGAAGTTTTATAAGAAGAAATGAGAATGGGAATGAAAGATGATGAAATGTATGCTGTGACCTTGTGGGCTTGCGTTCTGCTGCATCTTCTCTGTTCTCCCTGTCTACTTCTGCATGCCTGTGCGTTCCTCGATGTCTCTTCTGCCTTTCAATGCATGCCCGTGCTTGCCCATGCTTATTCGCCATCCTTTGTGCGTGTGCTTGAATATTATCTCGCCCGTCTGCCTGACTATTCAGCCTTTCCCCACGCAGGTGTGCCTAAAAGAGAACGCATTACAGCCGTTCTCTCAAAGCTCCAGCACTCCAACTGTTCCGCAAGTGTTTCAAATCGGCCTCTGCGGGGTCATAGAGGCCGATTTGGATCTCTTTGGTAACAGTTGGAGTGGGGGAATTTTGAGAGACCCGGCCGTATTCCTCGACTTTACAGTTCCCCGCTGCGGCATCCATCCCCCGTGGTGTCTCCCCCCGTCGTCACGCACGGCCTCGCGTGGTGGCTCCCCGTCCCCGGTCGGGTGTGGGGGCATGCCCGCCAAACACCGTCGGGCAGGTCTCAGGCCTGTCGCGTGTCGGCCCCTCCCGGTCGGCCCCTCCCCTGTGGCCCCGGCTCGGTCTCCGTCCAATCAGGTGCGTTCACGGTGGCTCGGTGCCGCTGACAGATCGGCCAGTGTCCCTGTCAGTCGGGCCACGCGGATCAATTCCGTTGGTTCCACGGCTGCCACCCTGCCCACTTCCCTCGTTCGCCTCCCCGCGCGCACCGCCTCCGTCGCAGGGCTCTCGGCCAAAGTTCCACGAGCCCCCCGCCAACATTTATGATCACCTCCCCCGCCACCCCCAGCCATCTCATTCCACACTGAAAGCAAACCACCGCCGCGCGTCCTACTTCCTTCCCCTCTCCCCGCCCCAACACAAAAGCCACCCTCACACAGCTGGGCGCCGCCCGACCGCCAGCAACTCGGCAGCCAGACGCAGCCGGTAGTACCCCATCCGCGCCGCCGTCACGTTCTCTACGGGCGCCAACCGCGTCAACGCCGATGCAACGGCGAGACAAAACGCACCACAGTCGTCGCTGTTGTCTTGTTGCGGCGCCGCCGTCCCGTGCTCAATTGGGACGGCGGGCCGAGGTGGGCAGCCGCCTCCGCTCCGCACCGCGTCACGGAACCACTGGCCCAGCGCTGACGTGACGCGGGGGTGCCTAGCCCCGTTCGAATCAAAGTGCTCCACCGTCCCGCTGGCGGTGTGCACGACCGCCAGCGTCCAGTGGCTGCCGTGGCCGCCTCCATGCTTGACGACTGTGATGATGAGGTCGACCGCCAGCAGGTCCCGCCGAGCCGTCCAACGACGAACGCCGTCAAAGTTGTAACGACGGCGGGTGCCGCCCATCAACGTGTCAAAGAAGAACGAGTTGAGGAAGAAGCACACGGGCACCGCCCGCCCCACCGCCAGGTCTGCGTCGTTGCGCAACTGCAGCATCGACAGGATGCCATTGATGTTCTCATCGGCGAGCCAATTCCCAGGTTGGAAACGCCGGAGCACGTGGCGCGTGATGCGCTCGTTGCCGGGCCCGACGACCAACAGCTCGTCCTCCTCGCCGCTCGCTTGCGCCCCGGCCGCGCCCACGGCCAAGCCGGCGGCCACAAGCGCTCTGCCAGCCGGTGTCACGGGCGACAGCGCGACGTCCGCGTCGACAACGGCCGCAGCCAGACGCGTCGTGGCAAAAAAGTGCGCCCCGTCGGCCGCCGGTGCCGGCCACTCAACACCTTCCGCGGCAGTCGCCGCCGCCGCCGCCGCCGCCGCCGCCGCGGCGGGCACTGATGGCGCAGCCGACACGCCACGCCTCGGCAGCGGCCGGCCGGCAGGTTTGCTGCTGCCGCCGAGCATCCGCGCGACCACGTCGGTCGGACCAGAGTGGCGCGCGCGGGGATGGCCGCTGAGGAATAGCGCCACCCAGAAGCACGCGTTGGCCACCCCCAGGGCGGCGAGAAGCCCAAAGTTCGGGTCACTCGCCGCATTTTTGGCCACGGTTGACACTACAACGGCGACGGCGAGCGCCGCGCCCATGACCACCCTCGAGGATGACGGCGAGGAGACGCACGGGCGGCGGCGTGCTCCCCCGTCTTCACGCGTCGCTCCACCAGTCGCCGCAGCAGCAGCTTCCGCGCTGTCTGCCGGCACTTGGGCGGCCGACCCGCCCGCGTAGCCCGCCCCAGTCGCCGCCGCCGTCGCCAGGCCCCGCAGGCGGGCCAGCTCCGCCACCAACTCGGGCGGCGGCTTGAAGCCCTCCGCCGTCTCCCACGTCAGCGGCTCGGCGAGGAAGAGCTTGCACATCTGCCGCACGCGGGTGAAGACGACAAACGCCACGCACCACACAAAGTAGGCCGACCACTCGAGCAAAAATATGCAGTCCGTTGTCTTTCCTTGTACCTTGTACGCGGTCATGCACAAGGCGGGGGTGACTGGGAACTGAAACGCCGCAACGGGCACGGTCAGCGCGTCGACCGTGACGCGGAAGCGCGCCTCCTTGCGAATGATCGGCACAGTCTCGTCGGGTAGCCACGGGGGGATGCCGCACAGCCGCTTCCACTCCCGCGATTGCTCCAGCGGCAAGACGTACAGCACCTCCGCATCCTTAGACGGCACGCGCATCACACCGCCGCCCGCCACGACAACGTCTGTGTAGTACAATGAACCGCGATCGCCTCGGAGAGGAGGGAAGTACCGGCCGTCCTAGCCGCTCGTGCGTCACCCGCTATGGGACTCGAGGTCCAGGAAGTC
>ENA-ORXR01005265-ORXR01005265.1-marine-metagenome-genome-assembly--contig:-NODE-5265-length-10366-cov-3.892507_pt1 | contig 10366 bp, 9 predicted proteins | sample MGYA00237866_ERZ511479 | MGnify/ENA metagenome assembly ERZ511479
TAATCATGGCTGGGTCAATGTGGGTACGAGTGCTTCAACGCCTGAATTTGCCATCGCGTCTATTCGGGACTGGTGGCAACAGGTGGGCGCAGACCGTTATCCTCAGGGGCACCACCTCCTGATTGAAGCGGATGCAGGCGGATGCAGGCGGTTGCAATGGCCACCGCCCCAGAGTCTGGAAATATGGATTACAACAACTGGCCAATGAAACGGGGCTCACACTGACGGTTTGTCATTACCCGACAGGCGCTTCAAAATGGAACCCTATTGAGCATCAGCTATTCAGTCAGATTAGTCGCAATTGGGCAGGGGTACCGCTTCGATCATATGATATTTTATTAGGGTTGATTCGGGGCACATTGACTGACAAAGGCCTAATAGTCGATGCTATTGCTGACCGGATAGAAGAGTTTGAGAGCAATATGGAAATGCCATTTATTTCAATCCCAGAACGCTTGCGAGGTCTTATGGAGATTAAGAACCTTAAGCAGAGTGACTTGAAGGAAATTGCGCCTCAGAGTGTTATTAGTGATATTTTGAATGGAAAAAGGGAAGTAAACCTTAATCAAGCTAAGGGGTTTGCCAGTTATTTTGGACTGCCTATATACAAGTTTATAGCGGCTTAATAACTGTGTGAGGCTTTAGCATTATTGTTATTGCTTCTGCTCAAGCAGAAAACCCCAGTCCACAGCTAAATCAGCAAATAGACTAACCGGCGTTGCTTCATCCATACCAACCACCAGCGGCTTGGCGTAATTACCCTGCTCATCCAGCGTATAAATCATGACCCAGTGTTCCAGTGGGTGCACAATCCAATATTCTTTCACCCCATGCTGTTGGTAAAGGTCACGCTTGGTATCCATGTCTCTTAGCGTTGTGGAAGGCGATAGCACCTCAATAATCCAGTCCGGGGCACCTCGGCAGCCTTTATCATCGAGTTTATCAGGATCACAAATAATGGATAAGTCAGGCTCGACGGTAGTCTCGATGAACTCGTCGGATTCATTTTCAAGCGGCAGGCGAACATTAAATAGAGCGGGGTATATTTCGCAGGGTTTTCCGTCAAGGTATTGATCTATTTGGTTTCCGAGCTTCAGAACAATTTTTTGGTGCAAACGCGAGGGCGCAGTCATTGCGTAAGGTATGCCTTCAATAATCTCCCAGCGCTCATCTTCCGGCCAAGCGTCGTAATCTGCGAAGGTGTATTTTTGGTTTTGTTTGATGGCCAGTGCCATAATTTACTCCAGCCTGTGATTGACTTATAGATTCTAGATTAACGTATGGGAGGTGAAAAGCAAGTTGTCATCAGTCAGTTTGTAGTCGATGAGCTTCCATGCTTCATCTGCTGTGCAAAATACAAACTATATCAGCAGGTGTTCGTATTAGGTGGCCCTGAGGTGATTATGGATAGCCATCAGCTTAGTGATGGCTCAAAAACTAGCGATATATAGCAGGATAAGCTAATGTTGCTCATCGACGCAGTCAAAGGAGAGATGCCTTGCACGATCTAAAACTTTTTGTCGCACCCGGTACCTGTGCCCGAGTGCCAACCATCGCCCTCGAAGAAATTGGCGTTCCGTTTGAAACCGAACTGATACGAATGGCGAGTAAGCAATTCAACACGCCTGAATTTCGTGCAATTAACCCAAAAGGAAAGGTACCTACCCTGCTGATTGATGGCCAGCCGCTTACCGAAAACGTAGCAATCAATAGCTGGCTTCACTGCGCTTACCCAGAGGCAAAGCTCTTGCCACACACCGACGATGCTTTGGAACAACAAAAACAAATCGCTGACCTCTCATTCTTTGCTGCAACGGTTCACCCCTTGGTCACTCGCATCGCCATGCCAATGTTTTTCATAGATGAAGGAGATCCTTACCTAATCATTCGTCCTAAAGGCATCGCTGATATGAAACCGGTGATGACCGTGATTAACGACCGATTGAAACCGGGCGGCTGGTGGTACGGTGAGGAGTGGTCGATCGTCGACGGCTATCTATTCTGGGCTTGGTGGAGAAGCACTGGTGTTGGATTCCCTCAAGAGGAATTCCCCAATATTGTTGATCATGCTGCGCGCATTATAGAGCGTCCTTCGGTTGCTCGTGCAATGGCGCGAGAAGCAACGAATATCGAAATTCTTAAATCTGAAGGTTTATATGCAGCGCCAAAGTAGCGAGTATAAAGCAGATGACCTTCAATCTATAATATGAAATTTTGATACCATTATATCCATATCACCTGAAAAAGCTAAGCTCTCCCGCAATGCACTCTCGGAGCGGAGTACTGTTCCAGCGCCGACGATAAAAAAGTTTGAATTAACCGGACAAATTTCATTTCGCCAATTGTTATTGCTTTAGCAAAGCCTTGATGATTTAAGCCGGTTGTACCAACTCACACAAGAACGTCAAACTGACAACCTTATGCCCACCTCGATTGATGAAGTACTAAAACAGCCAGCTTTGCTCAGTGGCAGCAAGCACAGGAGGCTATTGAAGAGGTGGTGAGTGTAATTGCTGAGTTTGGTGGTATTGCTAAAGCGCTGGGAGTTAAAGCGGATACTATTTGGTTGATTGAAAAGCAGCTTACTGAGGTGCGAAGGGATAATCAGAGCAACATGATGAAAGAATGAATAATGTCTGAACCTGAATATGAGCATATCAATTTTATGAGGTTGACTAACCCGAAAGGAGTTAAGGCCTACATTGAAAGAATATCCGTATAAATAGGAGTAGACTGATGTGGTTTAATGAAGCTGCGAAAGTCTAGCCAACGCTTTCACCACTTTAAATAACGGTCTTTTTCTGCTTGAAGCTTGCTTAGCAAAATGAGGTTGTAAGCTATGTAACACTTGATTCAAGTTATCACCCCGAATCTGTGGATCAAACTTACTTCGAATCAAATCACGAGTCGCCACATAGGTAATTAAGTCTGGATGAGTACGCTGCGAACTGATATCCCACTCTCCCCCAATGATATTTCCTGCCGGATCTAACTCCAAATCATAGCGATAGGTTGCGACTTCCGTTTTTTCATGGCTAAGCGGCAATTGCATCACAGGCTTAGGGGACATCTCCATTTGATAATGAACCTCCATTTCCACACCCACAATATGGGAGCCGCGCGGGCTGCGATGCGTCGCAAACTGATCCTTACTAAAATCCGCTCTGTGCACTTTCGCGTTATACCCATGACCAAAAGAAAGTAAGGTCTGCGGATTGTAATATCTCAATTTGAATGACTTAACCGGCTGGTTCCAAATTTCTTTGGAGTACTCCATATCTACCGAAAAACCACGCTTGTTGATACCCACCTGATTAACCATCACCGTGTGAAAGTCAGCTGGAGTGGTATCTCGGCACTTATTATCAATGACCCTCCCCTGAGCATCCACAGCAGGCTTCTCGTGGACACACATCCCACCAAAACTTGCCACTCGATATGACGAATACAACAACGTCAGCAGAGCACGTACATCTGAGGGATAAAAAGTAATAAGCTGGCCTGCAAGGTTACGCACTCTCACCGCTTTAACTGGTGGTGCTTCATTATAAGACGCATAAGCCCAACCATCGCAGGCGCCTTCCCATCCCTCAGTTCTGGGAGTGATTTCATTGATAAATGCCCGAGTCAGTGAATAATTCGAGTCTCCTACTAGTAAGTCATATTTTTCAGCGGGTGATAAAGAATCTGTCTTGCCTTGTTTAATCAGCATTTCCGCTGGACGCTTCTTCAACACATGCAAACCAGGCACTCGCCAATCATTTGGCTTTGGATTATTAATGTCTAACCAAAAGCCCGGCTCAGCATAACGGTAGGCTAAGCCGCCTGCGTATTTAGCCCAATAATCATCAGACCAGAGCTTATTTTTTACCTCTCCATGGGTAACTCCACCGAGCTGTTGCATATTAAATATCGGCTGATCCATGTCAAAATCGTGGTAGGCACTTTGATGAGCCTGACTCGCATTAGTTATCACGGATAGCAGGCATACGCTGGCTAGCAAAGTTAGTTTTCTGAACATTACGGGGGTCACTCAGATTAGGATATAGTTATTTTTATGCTTAAACGATACAACAAGCTTTGATCTGAGTCATCAATCTAGCGACTAGCTGGAAATGCCCCCCTCTAACAACAAATAAGCAGGAGTGCTCATTGCACTCCTACCTATCTGCTCCCCTACAGCCCCTATTCCCTACTTTGTCGATAACGTGTTTGTTATTGTTATTTTTGCGATCAACTAAAGCTAGAGGCAGTCCACACCCCGCTAAGCAGCGTCAGATAACAAAATCTGATCCTGCGATGTTTCAACCCAACCCTTTGAGCATAGATTGCGCCTGAGTCACGGCATTGCAATTGGTACTGTGAATTTTGATTCTCTGGAACATTTTGCTCTCCCCTTATTCTGTTTCGGACAGATTCTGCTGTTCCAACTGGGAAATCAAAGGTTATCAAATAATCAATTTCATGAATGATGCGGGCGAGTGAATGACAAACTCATTTGATTGCATGACAGCTAATGAAAAAATGGCTGCGACTCAATAACAGTTGCTAACTTGCATATAATTTACGCATGTCATGTAATAACATTTGGGAAAGTGCCAAAATCATACTGTTCGGGAACTATATAAATATTCTATTCATCTCGAACAATTAGAATGAAATTTAAACATTATAATTGGGGATAACATGAAAATAATAAGATTTTGCTTACTAGGCTCTGCACTCTTGTTAGGCACCACTGCGCAGGCAGCAAGCTGCAAAGTAACTTATAAAGCAAAGAAAATACAAATCGATCGTTTCTTATTTCAAGACGTACCAAACCTTAAATACCGCTCTGGTACCTTATCCGGCATAGGCGGAACAGCAAGCCAGTGCAAGAAAAATGCACTTAGGAAAATCACTAAGAATAATTGGACGGTAACTTATGCCTCGGTAAAAATGCAATAACAGCATTGTACTAAGCATAAAAAATCCCGACGTAGAGTTACTCTAGTCGGGATTTTTCATGGGCTAATTGTTACTAGCGAGATTTAAACTCTAGCTTTTCTCAGCTAGCGGCGGTAAACCATAGATGCCACCGGAATCAACTTCTAACCAATACCCTTCTTTCGTTCTCACTTTGACCAAGCTCTTCTCAATAAACTTTGCGCCAAGTTCTTCTCTCAGGCGTTTGATCGACTGCACGGCATGATCCCCCATATCCACCGAGTGTAATGGTTTACCAATAATCCGATGATGTGCCAGCTTCTTTAGGTTCTCGATCTGAGCTTTGTTCAGCTCCAGTTCTAGATTATTTAGCTTAATCCGGTTAGCCGGTAAGAACTCTAAGCGTTCACACAAAAATCCTGACTCACGCCATTGGTCAATTTTTTTTAAGTCCAGCGTTCGCAAGTGCATCTGATAAATTAAGGTACCCAGCAGTAACAGCAATGTACCAATCAAGATTCCGATAAGCGTCGTGTACAACGTCAAATTCATGGTTGCAAAAGTAATAATCGAGGATATCGCTGAACTAACAGCACTGTCTGCGGCAGAGCCTTCTATTGCCGCTTTTTCCCAATACAATACTTGGGCACTTTGTACACCTTGTGCAAAAGACTCCTTATTTACAGCTTTTACAACATAAATAACGGCAAATACGACCAGAAAGACAAAAATAATGATCGATGCTGCCAGCCCCCTCAGCAGCAACTGTTTGCCCACAGAGCCATGTTCTTTTTTAATCATTTTAATATTTCCTTACATCAACGTTTGATGAAGGCTTATGAAACCACCCTATATCCATATAACAAGGAGTGTTGAGAAACACCAAGAAATTCCTTCTCTAAAGTACAGCAAGCCCAATTAGTATAATTTTTAGGCCACTATAGCGATAAATTTTACCTGCGGCAATAAATTAATTGAATCAGGCCAAATACTTTGATGACATATTTTTAATGTTTAATTATTGAACTTAATTAGCATGAGAGATCAATACTTACACAACAGCATCTATCGGTTTCCACTCGTGGTACAGCAGCATTGACTCAAGCGAAAACTCGTAATAGTTGCCTCCACCCGCACCCGGTTGATCATGCTTTCTGGCGATTGGGTATCCAGCTAAGTGACACAGCATTAACGCCCCCACTGCCCCATGAGAAACTATCGCGATTGCTCCCTCTGAATTATCTTCCTTGCAAATGTTGCTTACCGTTTTAACTATTCGTTTTTGTGTCGCATCTGCCGTTTCCCACCCCCGAACAGAATCCTGTGGCTCGGCAAAAAACTTATCTGCGATCATTTCAAACTCTGCAGAGGGTAGATATCCGGTAGCTGACCGATCATTCTCACCTAACGCTTCAACCTGCGTCATTGGTAAAGCGAGATGCCCTGCCAGAACATTCGCGCCATCAACGGCTTTTTTCTCAGTACTGCAATAGATAGATGTGATATCGCTCACCCAAGACTGATTGAGTAGTAGGCGCATACGCTCCAGACCTTGCTCAGAAAGCGACCAATCTGGTACCGGTACGTTTGCATCAACCATTACTTCAGGATGCGTTATAAAATATACAGATCTCATCAATACTCCTTTATCTTTGAAATTTCCTATGTTGACGCTTTGACTTAGTTATCTGAATCACGTACCCGCAGAAAACTAGCAAACCGGGGCTTACCCTTTCTCGTTTTTCCATAATGCTTATAAGTCACTTCTGAGCCAACTGGTGGTGGCAAACGCCGCTCTTTATCACTGAATCCAGACCCAATCCGAAAGCGCGTGCCATCAGGCATTTCCATAAGCAATGCTCCCATCATTCCCAAGTATTTACCTTTGCCCGGCAGCTGCTTTATCACTCTCGCCTCAGCATCTGAATATCGCTTTACCTTCAATAGATTATTGCTGCGACCTGTTTTATACAGTGCATCCTGGTGATGCAGCATTAAACCTTCCGCCCCGTCTGCAACCACTTCATCTAACTGCGCCATCAGTGCTGCATGAGACGCAATACGATAGTGCTCAGCCTGTTTAATGTGCTTATTTTCAATAGCCCCGATCAAAGCATTCATCGCTATTAGGCGCTCAGAAAAAGTACCCGGAGAATTTGGTAATTCAAACACCACAAAGCGCACATCTCGCCACTCTTCATCGATGGGACCATTCTTCCTGACCGTACTCATCAACTGTTCAAAACTGTTTCGGCCAATCCACAATTCGCCATCTAGCGCACGTTTAGGAAACCCTTCAGTGAACCAAGACGGTGCAGTGTATTCATTACCTTGTCGTGAGATAAATCGGCTGCCATCCCAGTAAGCCCGAACGCCATCATACTTTTCGCTGACCCAATACTGATCAATATCTTTGCCTTGTTTGTAGACTTTCGCTAGTAGCAAATCGGGCTCAGCAAAGTCACTGGCAATAGCTGTTGCCGGAGCTAGGTACAGCATGGATGCAAGAAGGATAATAGATGCAGCTGGAATATTTTTCATTCAGGCATTATTACCAAGGCTACAAAAACACCGGATTAACCCAGAGGTGAAAGCTGCAATTAGTTCTCTAAGAGTCGATCTAAATCTCGCTGAATTGTATTGACGGACTGGGCAGCAACCGGAGCTCTTCGCTTGGTATGTCGTTCAACCCGAGCAGCTACATCTTCCCAAACTATTTCAGCTGGTGCTTTCTTCGGTTCATCCAACAATATCAGTTCGATATTGGCGTTTTTACGCTTGGTGTTATCCAGACGCAGTATTTCAACATCGCCTAAACGTGTAATTGGCTGCACATAGACTGCTTTCGTCTTAGTGATTTTCCGAGCTTGTGAATGCGGCGATAGCATAAATAGACCAGTGATAATGCCAAACAATGCCAAGCCACTGAACACACCCGTCCAAAATGGAAACCAATGCCTTTTTGATGGCTGTTTTACTTGGTGAGCAGAGCGCACATACTCATCCATCGTCACATAAATCGGACGACCCAGATTGTCGCTCGACAACACCGTATCATCCGAGTCGGAATAAAAGCCTGGAGGTATCAAAGGACGATTTGATGCGATCAGCTGAAATGAGAGCTTGGCATCACAGCTCTGGCAATGCAACTTTCTGGGCTCATCAAAGATGTGTTTGCTGATAAACGTTCGTTTCAGCTTCATTAAATCAAAGCTGCCACATCGATTGCAGTACAGCTTAGACTTGCCGCTACCCGCTGGCTTTTCCATTATCGTTTCTATCTTCCGTGACAGAGAGTTAATTAGATTACTGACTAACTCTCACAGATAACGACAGATGGTGTTAAAGACTTAGTTAAGACAGATAAATGGTAGCAACGATTGGATAAGAGCGGGTCACATTAAACTCTTTTCATAAGCGGTCAAAACTGACTGAAGTGCAGCAGTTGAGATATCATCGTTCAACGCAACCGCAGAATAAGTTTTCCCATTAATCAACAGAGCGGTGCAAGCAAGTGCTTGGGCGCGCGTGCCGCGTGACACGGAATGCTCGTCAAACTGCGTCACTCTGATGGCTTGTCCGTGCTTTCGCGTCAATGCATCACAAAGCGCCTCAACCACACCGGCTCCATTACCCGTTATTTCCTGACCCGACTCACCGATCACAAACTGCGCGGCAACCTGACCACCTTCGGTGTTTAAGTTATAGCGATTGAGCGTCCACTCCTTGCTGTTCTCAACGAAGTTAGAATCGTAAAGCGCTTTGATTTTCTCAGGTGAAATCTCTTCACCGCTTTTTTCAACAGCCAGTTGTACCACTTTGCTCAACTCAGCATGCATCCATTTTGGCAACTCGATTCCATAGTCACGCTCAAGCACCAGCGCAACACCACCTTTACCGCTCTGACTGTTGATACGAATAACCGCTTCGTACTCGCGTCCCAAATCCAGAGGGTCGATTGGCAAGTAGGCAACATTCCAATGCTTCAGGTCGTGCGTTTCGTGATACTTCATCGATTTACGAATCGCATCCTGATGGCTACCGGAGAACGCGGTGTAAACCAACTCTCCAGCCCAAGGGTGACGCGAGTGTACTTTCAACTCCGTGGCATATTCAACAACGTCGATCGTCTCTTGAATATTGGACATATCAATCTTAGGGTCAATACCTTGCGAATACAGATTCATCGCCATCGTGATGATATCCATGTTACCGGTGCGCTCACCGTTACCCAACAAAGTACCTTCCACACGATCGGCCCCTGCCATCACAGCCAGCTCAGCCGCCGCCACCGCACAACCCCGATCATTGTGAGTATGCAAACTAATTCGCACTTGATCACGTCGTTTCATCACACGGCAGAAGTACTCAATTTGGTCCGCAAAGACGTTCGGTGTGGCCACCTCAACCGTTGCAGGCAGGTTGATAATTACCTCGCGGCCCTTTTCAGGCTCCCACTCAGCAACCACGGCATCACACACCTCAGCGGCGTAATCCACTTCAGTTCCTGTGAAACTCTCCGGTGAGTACTGGAACGCCCACTCGGTATCTGGGTATTTATAAGAATAGTCCCGAACGTGACGCGCACCCTCAACCGCAATCGCTTTGATGCCTTCTTTATCCAGGCCAAACACCTGCTCACGCTGCACGGTAGAGGTGGAATTATAGACATGCACGATAGCTTTTTTCACTCCAATCAACGACTCATAAGTCCGCGCAATCAATGCTTCGCGCGCCTGCGTCAACACCTGCACCGTTACATCGTCCGGAATCAAATTTTCTTCGATCAGCTTGCGAACGAAGTCAAAATCAGGCTGTGACGCTGACGGAAAACCAATCTCAATTTCTTTGAAACCCATTTTCAGCAAGTGCAGGAACATGCGGGTCTTCTTAGGAATATCCATTGGGTTGATCAGCGCCTGATTACCATCACGCAGATCCACACTGCACCAGTCAGGGGCTTCAGTGATTTGCTGGTCAGGCCAGCGGCGATCCGTCAATTTCAACGGCGTAAACGGGACATACTTCTGATGATCAAACACGGGATTATTCCTTTTAGTGCTAATGTTTTCGCAAGTGAGCGGTGAGATAACGAAACACAATTATAGGGGAATCTAAGCGCAATGACTCATCTAAAATTGCGTGATTCAATTAATTTTGCACAATATTTTTTTAAATTATATGATGAAATTAATAAATAATTGCCGAAGTAGATAAAACCATGCAATCCAACACCACTTTAGACCGTTATGACATAAAAATATTGCAGGAATTACAGCACGACGGAGCCTTGTCCAATCAGGAGTTGGCCGAGCGCGTTGGGCTGACTGCTGCCCCGTGCTCTCGCCGTGTGAAACAGCTTGAAGAGTCAGGTGTGATAGCCGCGCGAGTGATCAAGATTGACGAGAAAAAAGTTAATTTAAATATGATTGTGCTGCTT
>ENA-ORXR01005267-ORXR01005267.1-marine-metagenome-genome-assembly--contig:-NODE-5267-length-10360-cov-2.830691_pt1 | contig 10360 bp, 11 predicted proteins | sample MGYA00237866_ERZ511479 | MGnify/ENA metagenome assembly ERZ511479
ATGCGACCCCGGTCGACGCGGCCTACAAGAACCGCTTCGAGTTCTCGGGAGACATCGCTGCCAAGCTGAGCTTCAAGATTGTGCCAGTGCCGGCTCCGAACGGACTTGATGAGGTTCGGGCCGTGCCGAATTTCGTCGGACTCACCGCCGTGGATGCGGGCGATCTTGCCAGTTCGTTCGACCTGACTCTCGATGTCCAGATCGACGATGGTGCCGATCCGGCGGTGGAGATCGTGGTGACTTCCCAGGATCCTGAACCCGGCACGGTAGTGACGGCTGGCTCGGTGATTGTCGTGGTGATTGACGTGCCAGCCGACAGCTGACGCTCATGAACCTAATCGTCACCGGCACCGTTGGTCGGAAAGCGCCCGACGCAGACCGCGAGGTCACGTTGCAGGTGCTCTCTGCAAAAGGGGAGTGGGTCTCCGTCTCAACGGGCAAGCCCAATGCGCTCGGTCTTGTTCGCGTCACCTTCAAACAGCTGCCGAGCGGCGACATGGTTCCAGCTGTGCGCCTTGTCCGCGGCAAAGAGCTGCTCGATCGCGTTGTCAGTGTTGAACCAGGCGACAACTTTGTGCAGATCACTGTCGAACAGGCGGTTGGCCAGGCCGAGAACCGACAGTTGAAAGAACAGCTCAGGGTTCTTGAACGCAAGCATGATCAGGCCCGGAGCGAGCTAGCGAAGACAGCAGCCGAGCGTGATCAGGTCGTCGCTGAGCATGATGTGGTTAAGGGTGATTTCGAGAAATTGTCTGCTGAGCATACGAAGCTGCAGCAGCGGTTCAAGGTTGTCGAGGCGGAGCGCGACCTGGTCAAGGTTGACTTCGAGCGGGTAACTGGTGAGCTCGTCAGCGCTGTAGCCGAGGCGAAACAGGCAGACGAAGCTGCTGACGCCGCGACGCTTGCGCTGGCGATCTCGGACCAGGATCGAGTCGAGCTTAGGGCAGCACTGGGTCGAACGAGGCTAGACCTGCGACAGACCAAGAACCAGCTGGTTCTATCTGAAGCCACCAAGGGAGATCTGTTTACCGAGTTGTTCGATTTGCGTGACCGGGTCGACGGCGACTTCGCGACGCACGTCCCGGTCGATGAGGTTATTGGTGGCCTGGCCGCAGAGATCGCCAAGGCATCAGATGCCTTGGACGCCGAGTCGATCGGCTACGAGCTGCAAGGAGTTCAGGTTCAGCTCAATGGCCTGCTGGACGCCGCCGGCACGTCAGTCAGTCTCGGGGCCCGGGGCGTCGTCCCCGAAGCCGGATCTCGCCTCGAGTTCAGCTTCGCGGCGGTAAGGCCCGTCGACTTGTCTGGGACAGAGCAAGAGGTCCCTGATCTGGTTGGCCTCACACCAATCGCGGTTCGGCGGCTGCTCGACGCTGTCGGGCTGCGCCTTGAATCATCAACCTCTTCGGTTGAAGTCGACCATCCTGCTGCACATAGCCAGGCGTTCGCTCAGTCACCGATCAAAGGCACGACTGCCTCCATCGGCGACGTCATCCACGTCGTCTTCGCTCAGAAGTAGAACCTGAGGCGCCCGTCAGCTAAGACGGGCAACCGGCACCATGAAGCCTGCTCACCCTGAAGTTGAAGATCCAAATGCTCAGTGTTTCGCCGCTCCCTCCGTCGCGTATCGCTCGGCCCCTCGCTCCTCACCACCACCACATATGAACGAGAGTTCATATCTAGTAGCGTCCGCAGTCGGAGTGGTGAAATACAGATCAGGAGAACCCATGAGTATTGACGATCGGCCAGCGCCGGGCGCGGCCCGTTCGCCGGGGATCAGCTACCAAGAGCTGCTCGACTCCGATACGCACGATGTCCCGTCGGAGTTGCGTGCCGAGTCGTCTCGCTATTTCGGCAGCGAAGACGTACCGGTCGAGCGCTACATCAGTCGCGAGTGGCACGAGAAGGAAGTCGCACACGTGTGGAGTCGGGTATGGCAATTCGCGTGTCGCGAGGAACACCTTTCCGATGTTGGCGACTACGTCGTGTATGAGATTGCACGCAGTTCGTTCCTGGTCATCCGCACCGCACCCGAGGTCATCAAGGCGTACTGGAATTCGTGTCTGCATCGCGGTCGCCAGCTAAAGGATTTCGACGGTCATTGCGACAACGAGATCCGATGCCCATTCCACGGCTTCGCCTGGGAACTCGACGGGAGCTTCAAGCGGGCCCCAGCAGACTGGGACTTCTCTACGCTGGCCGATCGGGTAGCAGCGCGTGAGTTCGAACTCCCCGAGGTACAGGTTGCCAGGTGGCAAGGATTCGTGTTCATCAACCCTGACCTGACGGCTGAATCGTTCCAGGAGTGGGCCGGCGATGGCCTAGACCACTTCGAGCGGTGGGACCTGACCAACCGCTACGTCGAAGCCCACGTGGCCAAGGTGATCGAGTGCAATTGGAAGATCTCACAGGAGGCCTTCTGCGAGGCGTACCACGCCGACACGACGCACCCCCACACTGCGAAGTACATCGGTAATTCGAATAGCCAGATCGACGTGTGGGACAACTGCTCGAGAGTGATCACGCCTGCGGGCACATCGTCGCCGATGCTTCCGTACGAGGTTGTGCCCGACGAGATGCTGCGGGCCATGTTGGACGTACGCGTCGACGAGGACACGCCGTTCGACGTCCCTGAGGGCGACACCTGCCGCCGGGTCGCAGCATCGAAGGCACGCGACCGATGGCGCCCCATCGTGGGCGAGGTAGCCGATGAGTGGAGCGACTCGGAGATGATCGACAACTTCGATTACACCGTCTTCCCCAACTTTCACCCCTGGGGATCGTTCAACCGCATCGTCTACCGGTTCCGCCCAAGCGGCGACGACCATCGCACCTCGATCATGGAGATCCTCTTGTTGTCGCCCTTCGCTGGTGAGCGACCGCCGCCTGCATCGGTCCATTGGCTCGACCCCGACGAGTCGTTCACCGAAGCGCCCGAACTCGGCCTGTTGGGCAAGATCTTCAACCAGGACCTGGCGAACATGTCCAAGGTGCAGAAGGGCCTCGAAACCTCAAAGAAGGGTGCCGTCACCATGTCTGACTACATGGAGTCGAAGGTGCGTTGGATCCACCACAAACTTGACGTGTGGATCGATGCCGGTGAGCAAGCCGCTGCCAGCGGCAGCGAAGTCGGGGTCGAACTGTGAAGGGCATTGTGCACCCCATGACGGGCGCGTTGTATGAGCAGGACGGTCAGGGCAATGTCCGCGTCGCCGTGAAGGACGGTCGAGTCGGGATCTTTACGCCTGACGGCCGACGGGTCTCGGGTGACAAGATCGATGTCGATATTCATTTGGCTGGCTGGGTTGGCGGCCCAAAGGTCAAGCATCACCGGTTGGAGACCTGACATGACAGAAACAACACCAGAGATGGTGCAGTACGAAGAGGTCAGCGGCGGCCAGATCGCGGTCATTACGCTTGATCGGCCCGAGGCCCGCAATGCTCAGAACAAACAGATGACCTATGAGCTAAATGATGCTTTCAATCGGGCGGCGCGGACCGAAAGCGTCAAGTGCATCGTGCTAGCGGCGAATGGCCCACACTTCTCGGCCGGCCATGATTTGAAGGGGCCCGGCGAATACGACGCTGAACCAATGTGGGTCGGCGGGTCCTATGAACGACGCGGGGCCGAAGGTGCCATGGCCTACGAGGAAGAGATGTACCTGCACATGTGTCGGCGCTGGCACGACATCCCCAAGCCCACCATCGCCGCGGTGCACGGCAAGGTGATCGCCGGCGGGCTGATGTTGATGTGGGTTTGTGATCTGATCATTGCAAGTGACGATGCGAGCTTTCAGGATCTAACAGTGGCCCACCGCTTGGGCATGGTCAATCACGTCGTTCCTGGCGACGAGTTGATGGACTTCAGTCTGGCCATGGCGGGCCGGATCGCCGAGAAACCTGCGTTCGCGCTGAAGCTGGCCAAGCTCGCCGTGAACCAAACGCTCGACGCCCAGGGCTTCCAGATTGCACAACAGCAGGCGTTCGGCCTGCAGCACATCGGCCACGCGCACACTCGTGGTGAACAAGCCCGTCAGCGCAGGGACTGAAAGCAGCCAGCTGCCGATTTCGGGCTGCCTAGGTCGAGGCGGCGTCTGGTTGAAGCAAGGCAGCGATAGTGCTTCGGAATCCGTTCACTGCGGCGCGGTGCAGTTCTGGCTCAGATGAGACTCCGATCAGGCCCACCGTCAGGGTTTCGAGCATCGCCAGGATCTCATCGCGGCGGTCCGCTGGTACTTCGCCATTGGCGATGCCCAAGTCGACTAGCTCGGCAAACATCAGACTGCGTTGGGTCGATAGCGCCTCACCCAACGGAGCGAGCTCATCGTGGCGGGCAGTGTCGACCCGGGCTCCAGCCTGAAACCGAGCGGCCTCGGGGACCTCGGCGTTCATGCGCACGAATGACCCAAGCAGCTCATCTATCCGTTCGGCGAAGGTTTCGGTGTCGCTGATCGCCGGCAGGATCGAGCCCGCATAGTTTTCGAGCTGGACGTCAGCATGCACGGCGTTGTAGAGCTCGACTTTCGAGGCGAAGTAGTTATACAAGGCCGATGGGGCGAGGCCGGTTCGCTCTGCCAGGAGCCGATAGGTGGTCGCGGCGTAGCCCAAGTCGGCGAAGGCGGTGCGGGCCGCAGCCAGGATGCGCGCCCGGGTCGCGTCGCCATCTGCGTCGATGGGGCGGCCACGGCGTGACGAGGTCATGAGGTCGATAGTAGTCAGATCGTCGTCAAATGAACGAGCGTTCACTTCGCCGGGGGCGTGCTGACTAAGGTTCTGTAGTGAGCGCCGTCGACCTTGCCAGCTATGACCCGATGGATCGCGAGATCCAGCAATGCCCGTTTGAACACTACGCCGCGTTGCGCGAGCAAGGGCCCGTGTTTCACCACGAGCCGACGGGGATGTATTTCGTTGCTCGTCACGACATGGTCAACAAGGTTCTGCGCGACACCACGACCTTCTCTTCGACCGGCTCCAACAAGAAGAGTGTCGCGTCGAGCGGCGTGATGGACCAGGTGGCCGAGATCATGGCCCAAGGGTGGCCGAGGGCCGAGACGCTTCTGACCGTCGATCCGCCACGTCATTCGAGATACCGCAAGCTGGTCGCTCGAACGTTCTCGGCGCGGCGCATCGCCATGCTCGAAGACAAGGTGCGCGAGATCGCGGTCGAGCTCATCGAGGCGTTCCCTGATGATGGCCCCATCGACTTTCATGCCGACTTCGCTGTGTCGCTGCCGGTGCGCGTCATCCACCACACGCTGAACATGTCGCCCGACACGATCGACAGCATCAAGGTTTGGTCCGAAGCAGCGAACATTGCGCTTGGCGCAACGCCGCCCGACGAGGCACGGCTCGACGCGGCACGAGCGCAGGTCGAGGCCCAGCGCTACTGGCACGACGAGTATCAGGACCGCCTGGCCAACCCGGTCGACGACATCTTGTCTGGCTTGGCTCATGCCGACTTCGACGATCCGGATTCGCCCGACGGTCAGACGCGCAAACTCGAGTTTCCCGAGGTGTACGGCATCATCAAGCAGCTGATGGTGGCCGGGAATGAAACCACCACCAAGTTCTTGAACGAGACAATGCGGATGCTAATCGAGCAGCCCGAAGTCTGGTCAGAACTGCGGGCTGACCCCGCCGCACACATCCATGGGCTGGTCGAAGAGGGACTGCGGCTCTCGACGCCGACCCAAGGGATGTTCCGGTATGTCACTGCCGACACCGAACTCGATGGTGTACCGATCCCACAAGGTTCGACAGTGTGGCTGATGTTCGCCGCGGCGAACCGCGATACGACAGTCTTCGCAGATGCCGAGTCGTTTGACCTGTCGAGGGACAACGTCAGCGACCATGTCGCGTTCGGCAAGGGCCATCACTTCTGCATCGGCGCGCCACTCTCGCGACTCGAAGGCCGCGTTGCCTTCGAGGAATTGGTAAAGCGAATCGAGTTGCCCAGATTCGCTCCCGACAACACATTCGAGTACGAACCGAGCTTCATCCTGCGTGGCCTGACCCAGCTGGACCTGCTCGCAACCAAGCGCCCCCAGTAACAGGAGTCCTGACGACATGCGCACCGTAACCGAGTTGTTTGATCTGACTGGTCACGTCGCGGTTGTGACCGGAGGTGGTCGCGGCATCGGCGAGGGCATTGCCGTCGCCTTCGCCGAGGCAGGAGCTGCCGTGGTCGTGGCGGCCCGGCGCACCGAAGAGATCGAGCAGGTAGCAGCGTCGATCGTCGCGGCCGGTGGCCAGGCAATAGCGGTGACTACAGATGTCACCGACGACGCCGCCGTCGAATCGTTGGCGCAGGCAGCGGTGGCCGAGTTCGGAAAGCTCACGATCTGGGTGAACAACGCGGGCGGATCGCCGCTCAAGGTCCCCGCCACCGAGCTGCCTCGCGACGAATGGGACCGCACGCTGGCCCTCAACTTGACTGCGGTCTACGTTGGCTGTCTGACTGCGAAGCGGCATATGGAGACCGGCTCGATTATCAACATCACATCCGGTGCTGGGTCCGGCCCGGTGCCCGGGAGTGTTCACTACGGGGCGTCAAAGGCGGGAACGAACTCGATCACCTGGACCTTGTCGGCCGAGTTTGCGCCCGACATTCGTGTGAACGCGGTCGCCCCGGGAGCCATCCCGACCGAAGTGATGCTCACGGCCATCGGCCACGACGAGTCCGAGCTCGACCAGGTTCTCGACAAGTGGAACATTCCAATGGGCCGCCTCGGCACGCCCCAAGACATCGGCGCCGCCTGTCTCTACCTTGCCTCCGACGCCGCAAGTTGGGTGACCGGTGAGATCGTGCGCGTCGGCGGCGGCGCCAAGCCCAAATAGTTCGCGGCACCGGCCCCCGACCAGCTAACACACCCTCGTTTCACTGTCACACCGGCGTAGGAGAATTGGGGTGCTGGCGAGAAGTTTTGTGGAGGTTGTGTGACGTCGCTTGTACGGAGACGGGTGACGAAGTCGGCGTCGCCGAAGCAGCGCCCACGGCCGGAATCGAACCGACGGCCTAGGACTTAGGAGATCCAATTCGCTGTTTTTCGGATTCGCTGTCGATTTCGCCCTTTTGTGTGACATTTGTGTGATGAAACGCAGTGCGGCGGCCCGGATCGTGGTCATCACACGCGACTGTGGCACACGCCCTAGTTCCCACCAGTTGCGGTGAGATCCTTGAATTTGGCAGGTGATGGTTCGTTATTCGCTCGCCGTTAAACCAGCGCGTTCATCTCGGGCTGTGGTGCGTGGACGGACCTGGGCCGCTAGCCAGCGTCGCTCGGTCGGGCGGTCACCGACCAGGGTGACGCGACGCTCCTCTCTGATGCTTAGGGATCGTGTGGCTTGGCGCTCCGCTGATGCTACGGGCCGCAGTGGTCAGGCTGTCAGTAGCGCCGCTGGTATTACAGCGATGCCGTCGGCGCGGCGATAGGCCTCTTTTCCTGTGGTGACGATGGCGGCATCGAGAAGGTCAGGCCCGATTCGATCTGCTAGCCATTCCAAGTGTCGGCTGTCGTTGCGATCTGGGGTGGCGGAGAGTTTCACCTCGATGGCCACAACTTTGCCGTCACCTCGTTCGATGATGAAGTCGATTTCGTGTTCTCCTGACCGGGTTCGCAGATGTCGGACGCTCGCCTCATTGGCTTGGGCGTAGGTCCGAAGCGAGAGCGCCACGAGTGATTCAAAGAGAGCGCCGAGCAGGGTTCCATCGCGGGGTATTGCGGGTCCGGCTGGTGCGCCTTCGATGAGTGCGTCGTTGTCCATGCCGAGCAAGCGGGCGGCTAGCGCCGGATCGGCAAGCTGATGTACTGGTGACGCGGCGAGTCTCCGGAGTCGGTTTCGGGTTGGCGCCCAGGCTGGGGTTTCTTCGATCATCCACAGTTGGTTCAGCGTCGCCCGGTATGGGATCGTCGTTGTTTTGGCAGGTTTGTCTGACTCGCCAGACGAGGCAGCGTCTCGAATCGTCTCATAACTAGCGGTGGTTGATGATGCAGCGGCGTAGGCAGTGATCCAACGACGCAAGGCGTCTTTGTTCCGAACATTATGACCAAGCTCGACAAAGTCTCGTTCGATTACTCGATCGATGTAGCCGTCGAGTTGGCTTCGTAGAACGCGTCCAGTCTGTGTGCGAATCGCCGGGAACCCGGACCGTATGATCTCGTTGACATAGTCCTCAAGAGAAACCGAGCTTGCACCCTGAACCGGCAAGCGCTTGCCACTCAACAGGTTTGCGAGGCTCACGGTGGGTACCGCCAGCGCCCGCTCGGCAAGAGACATTGGCCGCATTCGGACTGTCACGATTCGTCCTGCCCCACTGTGGGTCGGTGCCTCGGTCGGCGTCGCCGACCCGGTCAAAAGGAACCTGCCGGGGCTGGCATCGCTATCAACAGAGCGGCGGACCAGATCCCAGACGCTCGGGAATCGTTGCCACTCATCGATCAGGATGGGGGCGTCACCAGTGATCAAACGTTCCGGCGCAGCCTTCGCGATCTCAAACTGGTCCTGGTCATCGAGGCGATAGACGGTCCCGGCGCGGCGCATCCCGGTCTCGGTCTTCCCAACCGCCTTCGGCCCCTCGAGCGAAATAGCGGGCAACCCCAAAAGAAGTTCATCAAGTTCACTATCGACGATACGCGGGCGGTAATCCACGTTTAAACGCTACCAAATGGACGGCAACCGTCCTAGGCTTTGGACGCCTGCGGCTGGTCTGTTTGCGTATTGCGTTCAAACGAATCGATGCCCGCGAGCACAACGTCATTGCAGACGGCCTCCACTACCGGGCAAAGCAGCAGGCAAAGGCCTTCGCTGTCACCTGCGTGAAGTTCCAAGACGCTCTCGACGCTGATCTTGAGGACCGGGCGCTCGGTGACCGCCATACTGAAATCGCCGACGATCTCAACATCACAATCCACACCGCATAACCCCCCCAGTTGTCAAAATGGTTGTAATTGCAGCGCCCACGGAGGGAATCGAACCCCCGGCCTAGGACTTAGGAGGTCCCCGCTCTATCCGACTGAGCTACGTGGGCTAGGGGCCACACCCTACTAGGAGGCCCCGGGCTCTACTTGCCGGATCCAGACACGCCTGGGTTGCCCGACCTCTGCCCTGATACTGGACCGGCTAGAGCGGTTGGGCCATGATGTTGCGGTGACTGGCGCGCTGGATGACATCTTGACCGACCTCGCGGCTGAGTACGAGCGCCTCGAGTCGATCTTGGCTGGACTCACGCCCGACCAGTGGATCATGCCATCGGCGCTTGATGGGTGGACGATGCGAGATGTTGTGATTCATCTCGCTCAGACCGAAGAGGGCGTGATCGAATCGCTTGGTGAGCCAACCGGTGAGTGGACCACCCGCGACGTAACCCTCGATCAAGCCATCGACGCACGGGTGCACAACGACCCAACGCCAGCTGCTGACACGTTGGAGAGATGGCGAGCAGCGTCCTCCGCGTCCGTTGCTGCTTTGGGTCGCGCCGATCCCACCGTGGCGGTGCGTTGGGCGGCGGCTCCGCTCAAGCCGCGAACGCTGGCAACGACTCGGCTCGCTGAACACTGGGCCCACGCGTTAGACATCTGCGAGCCACTCGACATCGCCCTCGAGGACACCGAGCGCCCTGCGCCACATTGCCTGGCTCGGCCATGCCACGCTCCCCTATGCGATGGGCCTCGCCGATATCGAACCATTCGAGGTGCGGTGCACGCTCGACGCTCCTTCGGGTGCGACTTGGACCTTCGGGCCCGAGTCTGCGACCGAATGGATCACCGGATCAGGCGCGTCCTTCTGCCGAGTCGGCGCCCGTCGGCTCACCGGAGTCGATTCCGGCTTGGCCGTGTCTGGACCCGCCGCCGCCCAAGCTCTGAGCGTGCTTCGCAACTACGCCGCCTGACCAGTCGCGGCCGATCTCTGGGGCGAGCCGAGCTCACTGCTTGAGTTCCCCCCGGTTGAGGTCGTTGCAGTAGCTTCAATGGGCGAGTTCTCCCTGGTGTCGGGGCGGCCGGTGACCTTCACGCTCGTGCAGTCCCTCGAAGACGACGGCACCCGATTCACTTCGCTCAGCACAGTTGACACCAGCGCCCGCATGGACGTGCTTCGCGAGATGCTCATGCACCCCGACACGGTTACCGGGCTCAGCGATGCCGGCGCCCATGTAACGCTGATCTGCGATGCAACCATGCCCACCACGCAGCTCACCCACTGGACCGAGACCGGACCAAGGGTGAACAGATTCCACTCGAGTTGCTCGTGCACAAGCAGGCCGCTCGCACGCCGCGCTGTATGGCTTTAGCGATCGAGGCTCGCTACAAGTCGGCAAGCGCGCCGACATCAATGTGATCGATCACGCGAACCTTGGAGTGGC
>ENA-ORXR01005268-ORXR01005268.1-marine-metagenome-genome-assembly--contig:-NODE-5268-length-10360-cov-2.550618_pt1 | contig 10360 bp, 9 predicted proteins | sample MGYA00237866_ERZ511479 | MGnify/ENA metagenome assembly ERZ511479
ATCATGATTCGTAAAGAAGGAAAACTTCCTGCAAAAACGCTAAAAGAGTCATACAATTTAGAATATGGATCTGCAACTATAGAGGTGCATGAGGATGCTATTGAAGAAAATAGCCATGTTTTAATTCATGACGATTTGTTAGCAACGGGCGGAACGGCTATTGCTGCTGCAAATTTAATTCGTAAAAAAGCAAATGTAGCTGGTTTTAGTTTTTTGATAGAATTAAAATTTTTAGACGGATTAAAAAAATTAAATCAAATTTCTTTAAATACCAAATCTGTAATTCAATATTAATTTATGAGAAAAAATATAAAATATATTTTAGTAGTGTTTGTTTCTATTCAAGCAAACTCTCAGCGCTTGTATAGATTTAATGACAATGGTAAAACAAGTACCAAAGAAATTGACTTGATAGATACAAAATTAAAATTAGAGTTTGACTTTGAAAAAGAAACCGTTGCTGGTGAAGCTTGGTTAAAATTAAAACCACATTTTGACAGTACGGATAAATTGCAGTTAGATGCCAAAAAAATGAATATTTACGAGGTAAAATCAGGCAATAAGAATTTAAAATTTTATAACTCTGAAGATAAGCTAAATATTGATTTACCTAAGATGTTTACAAAAAACGACACCATTAGCATCTACGTAAAATACCAAGGAAATCCAAACGAGGTTAAAAACGAAGAAGGAGTTGCTATTACAGATAGTAAAGGTTTGTATTTTATAAACGCTTCTGGATCTGATAAAAATAAACCAACACAAATTTGGTCGCAAGGAGAGCCAGAACAAAATAGTGCTTGGTTTCCAACCTTAGACAAACCTAATCAAAAATCTACAGAAGAAATTATTTTAACAGTTCCTTCAAAATTTAAAACATTATCCAATGGTGTGTTAATTTCTCAAACAGAGAATGGCAACGGAACTAGAACAGATTATTGGAAACAAACCCTGCCTCATGCTCCGTATTTATTTTTTGTAGGAGTTGGTAATTTTGAAGTGATAAAAGACACTTGGAACGGAAAAGAGGTGAGTTATTATGTTGAGCCTAGTTACAAAGAAACCGCAAAAGAGTTGTTTAAACATACGCCAGAAATGTTAACGTTTTTTTCTAAGTTAACAGGAATAGCATATCCTTGGGACAAATATTCTCAAATGATTGTAAGAGATTATGTAAGTGGTGCTATGGAAAACACGGGAGCTGTAATTCATGCAGAACAAGCTATGTTAAGCAAAGGTGAGTTGTTAGAGCGTAATACTTGGGAAACAATAATTGCACACGAAATGTTTCATCATTGGTTTGGTGATTTGGTAACTACAGAGAGTTGGGCAAATATTACTGTAAACGAATCTTTTGCAAATTATTCTGAGTATTTGTGGCTAGAGTATAAATACGGAAAAGATAGGGCAGATGAGCATTTAGAAAAAACACAAAGTGCTTATTTAAATAAAAGCACTTTGCAAGAAAATTACGACAAACATTTGGTGCGTTATAATTACAGTAAAAAAGACGATGTTTTTGATGTGATAAGTTACAACAAAGGAGGTCTTATTTTGCATATGCTTAGAAATTATTTAGGAGACGCTAAGTTTTTTGCAGGAGTTCATCAATATTTATCTGACAATAAATTTAAATCGGCAGAGGCACAGCAATTACGTTTGGCTATGGAAGAAGTATCTGGAGAAGATTTAATGTGGTTTTTTAGTCAATGGTATTACAGTAACGGACATCCTAGATTAAAGGTAAGCTATGAAACAGATATGTTGTCGGAAAAACTCAAAGTAAAAATTACACAATTAGAAAAGCTTTTTGATTTTCCGTTATCTATTGATGTTTATACAAAAAAAGGAAAACAAACTTATGATGTTTTTGTAAATGGTAAAGAGAAGGTGTTTGAGTTTACTTCTAAAGAAAATCCAGAGTTGGTAAAAGTAAATTCTAACCATGTTTTATTGGCGGAAATTGATGCACCAAAATTAACTACAGAAAAATTAATTTACGAATATAAAAACGTGGAGCATTATGTAGATCGATTGTCATCATTAGAACAATTAAAAGATTTACAAAAAGAAAACAAAGATGTGTTTAACGTTTTTGAGCAAGCAATGGATGATTCTTATGAGGTAATTAAAGTCTTTGCTTTAGAAAATATAAATCTTTCAGGTAAATTCTCTAAAAAGAAAACAATTTCTAAAATAGAAAAATATGCTAAGGATAAAAATCCAAATGTATCTGCGGCAGCAATAGCTACTTTAGGAAAACTAATGGATGTAAATTATTTAACAATTTTTGAAAAAGGATTGAAAAGTATATCGCCAAAAGTAAAAGGAAATAGTTTATTGTCTATGTATTATGTAGACAAGGACAAAGCTGAAAAGTATGCAGAGGATTTACCTAGTAAAATTAAAGATGTAATTTATGTTCCGCTATTAAAGATATACCTAAAAGAGAGAAAAGAACAACACGTAGCTTTTGTAGCTAAATATTTATTAACGGGAATGTATTTTTTTCAAGATGAAAAAATAAAGAAGGATTTTGAAGATGCGTTTGACTGGGTGGCTAAAACAAACAATATAGAAGCTATTACGGTAATGACAGATGATTTTGTAGACAAGGGCTTAAAGTACAAAAAATACAATCTTAATTACAGAACTATGAAATTGTTAAGAGATGTAATTGCAAAGCAAATGACAATTAATAACTCTAATAAAACTAAAATCATATCAATTTTAGAAGAGGGAATTAAAAAACTTGCTGTAGATTAATCCTTATCCAGATACTCTTTAAAACTCCCATTTTTATAAAAAATAACAATTCTTTCAATTTCTGAAAGAGTTGTTTTTTTTTGCTCTTTTTCTAAAGAAGATTTCTCTTCAACAAGTTCCTCAGATTTAGATTTTTCTACATCACTAAATAAATCGCTTTTAGGTTTTGTAGATACAGAAGTATCTACATGTTTAGCTTTAGGAAAACTTTCTTTTCCATATAACAACCACTCCATAGAAACTTCCTTGTAGGTATCTACAATTTTTAAAACAAACTCAAGACTTGGTTTATTTCTTCCAGATAAAAGATGAGAGATACTAGATCTAGGAACTTTAATCTCATCAGAAAAAGTAGCTGCGGTTAAACCGTAGTGATTGAATATTTTATGGAGTCTATTAATGAAATCTTCTTGGTTTAACATTGTAAATTACATTTAAAAAGTTAATTGTTTACAAATGTAAACAATTAACGCTTAATAACCAAGATTATAGAGTAATTCACCTTTTTTAAACCTAAATAAAGGTTTAGTTAAAGTGTTATAATATACTGATAATTACACATTTATTAAATACTATATAAAGTAAATTTTAGAGACTGTTTTTTAGAGAGTCAGAGGTTTTTAAAGAGGTATTCATCTAATAAATACGGGGTTTAAAGCAGTTGCTTTTGTTTACAAATGTAAATTACATTTGTAAACAAAAGGTTGTTTACTTTTGTAACATGGAAAAAATAGGATTAAGTATTTTAGAGGAATGGTATTCTAACAATTACGAAACAAAATTAACGGGTAGAAGAATTCTTTTAGAAGATATAGAGCCCATACTTAAACAACTTAGCAAACCATTTGAGTTGCTTAAAATTGGCAAATCAGAAGAAAATAAAAATATTTATCAAATTAAGATAGGAAACGGTGCTAAAAAGATTTTGGTTTGGTCACAAATGCATGGTAATGAGAGTACGGGTACCAAAGCCTTGTTTGATTTGTTTAAATATATAAAAGACCCTGTTAACTCTGTTTTGGTAAATACCATTTTAAGTACTTGTACTATAGTTATTATACCCATGTTAAACCCAGATGGTTCTGATTATTTTACAAGAGTTAACGCTAATAATGTAGATTTAAATAGAGATGCAGTAGACTTAAAAGCTAAAGAAAGTATTTTGTTAAGACAGATACTAGATAAATTTAACCCTGATTTTTGTTTCAATCTTCACGATCAAAGAACAATTTTTAATGTAGAGGGTTTTAAAAATCCAGCTACAATTTCATTTTTAGCACCCTCGGTTGATGTAGAAAGAACCTTAACAGATGGAAGAAAAAAAACAATGGCAGTGATTGTTGCCATGAATTTAGGTTTGCAAACCTTAATACCAAATCATATAGGTAGGTATACGGATGAGTTTTATCCAACAGCAACAGGAGATAACTTTCAAAAACTTGGACATAATACTATATTGATAGAAGCAGGGCATTATCCAAACGATTATGACAGAGATGTTGTACGTAAATATAATTTTTATGCACTTTTAATGGGGTTAAATTATATAGCTTCCACAAACGAGTATTCGGACTACGAGGCTTACTTTAAAATTCCAAACAACGGAAAACAAAACTACGATGTAATTGTTAGAGGTGTAAAAGATGATAATAATAACAAAACAGATATCGCATTTCAGTACGAGTATAAGGTGGTTAATAATCTGCTAAAAAGCAAATTAAAAGAATATGAAAGAGGAGATTTAGGAGGGTTTAATGGGTATCTTGAATTAAAAGCTTAAATAATGGTTAAGAATATACATATTTAGTGTGTAAAAGAACAAAAAATTGTAGTTTTGTTGTCTGAAAAAATCAAGAAAGATAAAGAACTTAATACGACATGAAGAAGCATCATTTAGACGATATAGATCATAAAATTTTAGACATGTTAATTGAGAATGCAAGAACACCGTTTACGGATATAGCAAAGAAGCTATTGGTGTCTGCAGGAACAATTCATGTTCGTGTAAAAAAAATGGAAGATGAAGGAATTATTAAAGGTTCTACATTAACCCTAGATTATGAAAAAATGCAATATAATTTTATTGCACACGTTGGGCTGTTTTTAGAAAGTAGTTCTAAAATTAGAGATGTATTAAAATCTTTAGAAGATATTCCTAACGTAACAGTTGCATATATTACAGCAGGAAAATACAATATTTTTTGTAAAATTAGAGCCAAAAACACCAATCAAGCAAAGGATATTATATTTTCTATAGATGACATAGAAGGGGTAAGAAGAACAGAAACCATGATTTCTATGGAAGAGAGTATTAATGATAAAAAGAGAATGATGCACGCTATTTTTAAGGATTATTAATAGAATATCACTCTATAAGTAAACACCTTGGTACTTACTGCTAAGGTGTTTTTTGTATATATCTATTTTATATGGAGTTTGTATCAGATACATTTTTTTTAAACACATCAACAACATTTAGATACTCCAATCAAATTGAGTTGCTAAGGGAGGATTGGGCTATGGTAAATAGTAAAAATCTGTATTTAAGTATAGATTATTTAAAAGCCTTAGAAAATAGTTTTATTAATAATATTTCATATGTGTACGTAGTCGTTTATCAAAACAATACCCCAATAGTCATTGTTTATCTTCAGAGGATTACAGTACAGGACAACTTTTTTACCCAAGAAAAATTTCCAAGTGAAATTAAATCCCAACTTATATTAAATTTCTTAAAAAGGAATAACGGAAGTTTGTTGCTTTGTGGAAATTTTTTTGCAACTGGAGTAAATGGGTATGATTATTCTAATAATCATACAATAGACCCAGAAGTTTTGTTATCTGTAACAAACAAGTTAAGCCACTTACTAAATACAAAAAAAGATATTTCTCCTATAAAATTAATACTTTTTAAAGAGTTTTTGTTAGAAAAAGAGAAAGTAGTTCAACAAAAATTAGAAAACAAAACAAGACGTTTTCAAATAGACGTAAATATGATTTTAAAATTAAAAGAAAATTGGATTTCTTTTGAGTTGTATTTAGAGTCTATGAATACAAAATACAGAACTAAAGCTAAAAGTATTTATAAAAAAACCCAAAATATAACATCTAAAGAATTTACAGCATACGAAATACACTCAAATAGTTTAGAAATAGAAAAATTGTTTACCTCTGTTTTAAACACAGCAAGTTTTAATATGTTAGAGCTTACTGTTACAAGTTTTTATGAATTAAAAAAGCAGTTAGAAAATCAATTTGTTTTTACTGCATATTTTATAGAAACTAAAATGATTGGTTTTAGCACAGCTTGTATCAATCATACTTATTTAGATGCAAATTATGTAGGAATAGATTATAAAATAAACAAACAATACCCTCTATACCAAAGAATACTATTTGATTACGTAAAACTAGCCATTAATAAGCAAGCAAAAGAACTAAGGTTGGGCAGAACTGCAGAAACTATAAAAAGTTCTCTAGGAGCCGTACCTGTAGAAATGAACTTATACCTAAAACACACCAATCCTTTTATACAATTTGCATTAAGTCCGCTTTTAAAATATGTTAAGCCTAGTACTTTTGAAGTAAGAAGTCCTTTTAAAAATGTAATTAAATCCACATAAAATAATTTTGATTTGGGTAATTATATTTCACAAGTTTCAAAATAAAACTTGCGTTTTACACATATAAAATCTCTTTATAATTTCGTAAAACTTTAAAATCTGTGTAGTTTTGCAAAACTCAAGAAAAAATATATGAAATTAGAAATTAATAAAAAGAAGGTAGGAAAAGAATTATATGATTATCAAAAAGAAAACATCAATAAAGTTTTTGAGAAAATTGAAAAACAACCTTCTAATTATAATTTAGTATTTCAATTGCCAACAGGAGGAGGTAAGACCGTTATATTTTCTGAAATAGCAAGACGTTTTATATTAGAAAAAAATAAAAAAGTTTTAATATTAACACACAGAATAGAGTTGAGTAGTCAAACTTCAAAAATGTTAAGTGAGTTTGGTGTGGCCAATAAGGTAATTACAAGTGATGTAAAATCATTGGCAGATCAAAACGATTTTATGTGTTTTGTAGCAATGGTAGAAACTTTAAAAAACAGATTGAACGATGATTTGTTGGATATGAAAGATGTTGGAATAGTAATTATTGACGAAGCCCATTACAACTCGTTTAGAAAACTGTTTAAATACTTTCAAAACTGTTTTATTTTAGGTGTTACAGCCACACCTTTAAGTTCTAACATAAAACTTCCAATGAATGAAATTTATGATGAATTATTGGTGGGGGAGCCCATTACTACTTTAATAGAAAGAGGTTTTTTAGCAAAAGCCACCACATATACTTTTGATGTTGCCTTAGGCGGACTAAAAGTAGGTATTAATGGAGATTATACAGTGAAATCTTCAGACGATTTGTACACCAGTAATTTGATGCAAGATAAATTATTGCATGCTTACGTAGAACAGTCTTTGGGTAAAAAAACATTAATTTTTAATAACGGTATCAATACCTCATGGTATGTTTATGATACATTTAAAGCGGCAGGATACGAAAATATTCGTCATTTAGACAATACTTTTTCTAAGCAGGAGAGAAGTGAAATTTTACTTTGGTTTAAAAACACTCCAAACGCTATTTTAACCTCGGTAAGTATTTTAACCACAGGTTTTGATGAACCAAGTATTGAAACCATTATTTTAAATAGAGCAACAAAATCTATTACTTTGTATTACCAAATGATAGGACGTGGTTCTAGAGTATTGGGAAGTAAGAAAAATTTTAACGTAATAGATATGGGAAATAATGCGGCTAGATTTGGTTTGTGGAGCGCTCCTATAAACTGGAAACGTATTTTTAAATCCCCAGATTATTATCTAGAAAACTTAATTAATGACGAAGAGATAGAACGTCAATTTGTATATGAAATGCCTACAGAAGTTAGAGAGAAATTTAAAAACTCAGAACATATTAAATTTAAGATAAAAGAAGAGTACGAATTGGCTATCAAACGAGGTATTAAATCTAAAATTGTTCTAGATAAATCTGTAGAACAACATGCACAAATGTGTTTTGAAAATTCAGAAGATGTTTTTGATGCAAGAGACTTGGCTATTTTATTAGATGATGATATTAAAGATAGAATAAAAAAATACTCCCATTATATGATAAAAAGTACCAAAAACTATATAATGTGGTTAGAAGAAGATTACAAACGTAAGTTAAATACTTCTATCAATATGAAGTTTAAAGAATAATTTTTACACGTAATAAAATTATTTTAATTGATAGATTTCCAAAACATTGTTAAATTTGATAATTATAATCAAAATAATTATCATGAAAAAGACACTTAGAAATTTAGTATTAGTATGCTTAAGTACAAGCATGTTTGTAGGTTGTTCTTCTATGAACAAAACAACTAAAGGAGGTTTGTTAGGTTCTGGAGCTGGCGCTGCTATTGGTGCTGGAGTTGGAGCTTTAATTGGAGGGAAAAAAGGAGCTGCAATTGGAGCAATTAGTGGTGCGGCTGTAGGGGGTACTACCGGAGTAATCATCGGAAAAAAAATGGACAAACAGGCTGAGGAGTTAAGAAATTCTATTCCTGGAGCAGAAGTTATAAGAGTTGGAGAAGGAATTGATGTTGTTTTTGACAAAGATGCAGGAATCTATTTTTCATCTAATCAGGCAATTATAAATAATGATACCAAAGCAACTTTGTTAAAGTTATCAGAAGTTTTAAAGAAATATCCAGAAACTAATTTATTTGTTGATGGACACACAGATTCTGACGGTTCTGAACAACATAATTTAGAATTATCTTATTCTAGAGCAAATGCTGTTGCTGATTATTTAAAATCTTTAGGAATTCCAGACGATAGATTTACAATTAAAGGTGAAGGCGAAAGTATTCCTGTAGCTGATAATAGTACCGCCAAAGGAAAAGCAAAAAACAGAAGAGTTGAATTGGCTATTGTAGCAAATGAAACCATGAAAAAACAAGCTGAGGCCGAGGCTAAAAAATAATAGAATAAGGACTGTTTTTATGAGGCAGTCCTTATAATAGCATATTCTATTTAACATAATATAAATTATAATACATGTGTGTAAGTAGTATTTCCAAGCTTTACAACACAGTTTACAACAAAAGAAACGTTTGCTTAAAAAGTATAAAGCCTTTTTAAGCAAACGTTTCTTTGCAAATTGTTGAGCATCCATGGCTGCATTACTATAATCGTAATAACAAATGGATTTTAATTGTTTAAAAACCCAACAACCATTGTCTTCATATTATTAAGATAATCAAACAAGTAACTTATTTTTTTTGAGGTCTAAACGGTTTCATTACCTTTTTATTACATACTAAATAAGGACCATTCATAAGATCTATACAATAAGGAACAGCAGGAAAAACGGCATCTAAACATTCTCTTATTGACTTTGGGTTTCCTGGTAAATTAATAATTAAACTATTACCTCTTAATCCAGCAGTCTGTCTAGATAAAATTGCAGTGGGAACAAATTTTAAAGATTCGGTTCTCATCAATTCGCCAAAGCCAGGCATCATTCGGTCGCAAACTGCTTCAGTAGCTTCGGGAGTTACATCTCTTTTTGCAGGACCAGTACCTCCTGTTGTAATTACAAGACAGCATTTTTCTTCATCTATCAATTTAACAATAGTATTTTCTATAGTTTTTTGTTCATCAGGAACTATTTTATAAACTTCTTTCCACTCAGAAGTTAAATACTCTTTTAAAGTATTTATAATTGCTTTTCCACTAATATCTTTATAAACCCCAGCACAAGCTCTATCACTTGTAGTTATAATTCCTATTTTAATTATTGACATCTTAAATATTTACGACTTATATATTTTGTTAAGCTATTATTTTTAAAAATTCATTTCGTGTTGCAATTTCTGCAAGACAACCTCTATATTTAATAGTAGTTGTAAAACTATTTTTATTTATTTGTTTCTTCAAGAGAAACAAAAAGGTACTTTGCATTAATTATTACAATTACATTTTTGGGTTAGCAATCACTAATAAAAATAAACTGCTCTATAAGGCAACTTTTATCCTGTTTTTAGTGCTGGTTTGTGCTGATTTATATGGTTTAATAAAAAAAATGCTAAAAAACACAGTCAATACTCCCCTACTATGTAGATACATTGCTACTATACTATTTGGTTTTATTTAAATCACAAACAAACGCAACTACGTTGCAAATATAAAGTTATTAATCGTTAATACAACTCTGCTGTATTTTAATACTATTATTTTTTAAAAGGTGTTATTTTGACAATTACATAAATAGACTCCCTTCCGTATTTAAAATAGCACTTTAAGAACGATATGAAGACTGTTTTGTTTTAAAAATCTACTTTTAAACAATAAAAAAACTTGATGTTGTTGTGTTTTTGGTAAAATTACAAAGCATAAAAAAAGGAGACTCATTGTCTCCTTTTTTATGCTTTACGGTAAGGTATAATTATTCTTATGATATTAAAAGAAGAGTCTTAATTAATCTAATTTCTTAGCATTTTTCACCTTTTGTTTGGTTAAAGCTATTTCTAACACCT
>ENA-ORXR01005270-ORXR01005270.1-marine-metagenome-genome-assembly--contig:-NODE-5270-length-10352-cov-9.418297_pt1 | contig 10352 bp, 4 predicted proteins | sample MGYA00237866_ERZ511479 | MGnify/ENA metagenome assembly ERZ511479
GGGGGGGGGGGGGGGGGGGGATGCGTGCACAAAAGCCCGCAGGCCACGACCGTGCGACGGGGGTCCGCCCCGCAGACGCCGACACCGCCGATCCGCAACAACCGCCGGGCCAAAGGCGGTGAAACGGGCGGGCAGGGGCGGCGGCGGGTGGGCAGCGCGGGGGGGGAGGCGTGCACGCGGCGGGCGCGCGGGGGGGCGTCGACGCGTCCTGCACGCGCTGCACACGCGGCACGGTCACAAGCGGGCGCGTCGACGCCGAGGCGGCGTGCGCAAACAAGAGCAGGGCGGCCGGGCCTCCCCGCTGGAGGGCACGCTGGCCTGACGCGACCGGCCGTGGGGTGCACGCCAAGCGGCGTGAGCTGCTTTGCGTGCCTGGCCACCCGCACGCCTGCCCCCCCCTGGATCGGCTCTCCCCGGCGCGTGCAACGCGGCAACAGCGCACGCTGGACGCCGGGCCGACGGGCTGAAACAGCCCCGCTGCGCACGCTTGGCAGAGCTCTGCTGGCAGCGCGGCACGCGAGGGGGTCCACGGGAAGCTGCTCTGGCGGGTGCCACCGAGCCGCCTCCAGCCGCCCGTGGGTGGCACTTTTTGACAGGCGGCGTGAGCGCCTCCCGCAGATGGGTGACCCGCCGGTCGGACCAGAGCGGGCGGCGCAGGCCCGTTGGCGGTGCAGGGACAACGAGCACTGACAGAATCCCGTCGCTCCGCGGACGCGACGACCGTTTCCGCGGTGTTGCGGACGGGTCGGATCCCACCGGGGCCGCCGTCGCGGTGCGTGATGCATCCGTCGGGAGCGCCGGCTCGGGGTCGTGAGAGGTCCGGACGGTCCGCCAGATCAGCGGGTGCACGCACGCGGACACTGCGGTGGCTGATTGGTCGATGTCGCTTGACGAGACAAAGGCCACCAAGTCATGCCAGCCCATTGGACGCTTGTTGGAGTGAGTGCTCCCGCTGCATGATCGGAACTATATCTGAAAGATAGCCCCCCTTGGCGACCTCTCTTTGGAAAAGACCACGCAACCGGCGGTCATGCGGCAGAAACTGACTGTAATAGTGACTATGAAAATATTTTTGATCAACAAAAACCATTTATATTGAAATTCAGCGGGTGCTCACCAGCGCTGCACACCAGAGCCAGCGACCGCATGCGACGAGCGCCCCGAGCGGCAGCCGGTGAGGAGGCACCAGGATGTTCCTTTCGGAGCGTGCCTGTGTGGGCTCTTGCAGCGGCGGGCCGCTTGCAGCACTCCCATTTTCGAGAGGAAGCCCGTGCCGTTGTTGAGTGATAGCATTGATAGCGTGGTTCTGGATGCCGTATGCAAGCCATCTCTGTGCAGCCAAGCGTGATGCATTATTGATGCGCCCCAGCTGCACATGCGTCGATCGTAGGGTATCTGGGACACCACGTATTTGAGGTTAGCCGAGCACTTTCGTATAGCGGGCACGCACATCCGAAAGGCACTCCCTCGGGGAGGGGATCTATTCTCTCCCCTCGTGAGGAGAATATCCGCTGCCCCCGTCGTTTCTACGTTCCAAGGCTGGGATACAAGAGCTACACGCAACACTGTAGATTCTTGGCTGTATTGGTCAGGATGACAAACCCATCTGGTGCAACACTCTTTCACGAGTCGGCCTCGTGGATCTTCTTTTTGATGCTGTCTTGACAATCTCCAAGTCAAGGAGAGAAGTTGGCGATTCTTCCCCATAAATACGGACATCATAATCCAGCAAATAGCCACGTGGACGCGTCACATGTTCCGAATGGCCACTGCACGGTGGCCAATCTGAGCATGTGACGTGTCACATACTCGGTGTGGCCTCTGCCAGTGGCCATTCTGTGCATGTGACACGTCCACGTGTTGGTGGCGGCTGCGGAGTGTCGCGAAGGAGCGCCCGGCATGCAAGCGCATGCAGCACATCTGCAGTCCGTCGCTCCCCCAACTCTGACGTCGTCTTGAAGTCAGCGGCCGCGTCACCATCGGCCACCTCTCTCAGGTGCTGCTCTTTGGTGCCGTTGCTTTCTCGACTACATTTGTCTCGGCTGTTGTTCCTCCCCCCCCGCGTTACTTTTTTGGGTGTCGCTCCACGAGGCCGGAGCATGCCCTCAAATGGCGACCGGCACACCCGCAAACGCCGTCGCCGCCGAGATGCTGAGGCCAGCTCGGATGATGATGAGGAGGAGCCGCCCCTGCTGCGTCAGGCGCGAGAGGAACGGCAGGAGCTAGAGGATGACGCTCTCTTGCGCGCTACCGACGAGTTTGACCGGGAAGTGACCGAGGCGCAGGACTTTTCAACGCTTGAACTCAAGCCTGACCACGAGGCGCGACCGGTGTGGGTTGCCGGCGACGGGCGCATCTTTCTGGAGACCTTTTCGCCGCTGTACAAGCAGGCGTACGACTTTTTGGTGGCCATCTCGGAGCCACAGTCTCGCCCCGACGTTGTTCACGAGTACTGCCTCTCCAAGCCCGCCCTCCAATCCGCCGTGTCCGTCGGCCTAGATGGCGACTCGATTGTGTCGGTCCTGTCACGGCTGTGTAAGACCTCGCTGCCGCCGGTCGTGGCTGCCTACATCCGCAAGCATACCCGCACTTTTGGCAAGGCTAAGATCATCCTCTTCCGCGGCAAACACTACATCCAGACATTTGAGGAGAGCGTCGCGCGGCTCTTCCTCAACGACTCGATTATCGGACCCGCGCGGGTGCTACCGACGCCTGGCTCCGAGGGCGGTGCGGTTGGTGCGCCCGGTGGGGGCAAACCCCCGGCTGGCGGGGGGGAGATGGCGGGCGCCCTCGGCGACTCGACCGCGGGGGGGCCGACGTGGAATGTGGAAGGCGACGGGGTCACCCTGGCGGGCCAAGACGACGCCGTCTCGGATGCTGCTATGGTCCGCTCGATGACCGCCGCGCTGGATGAGGGCACGTCGGATGCAGCGGAACTTGGCGGTGCCGGCCCTGACGGGCCGAGCGACGGCTCGGCACCCGCCCAGAAGACATTCTCCTTCCAGGTGCGCTCCGACGCAGTGGAGGCCATCAAGCAGCACTGTCAAAAAGACCTCAACTATCCGCTCATGGAGGAGTACGACTTCCGGGCGGACGAGCGCAACGCGTCGATCGACATGGACCTCAAGCCGATTGCACGCATCCGGCCGTACCAGGAGAAGTCCCTATCCAAGATGTTTGGCAATGGCCGCGCACGCTCAGGCATCATTGTCCTACCGTGCGGGGCGGGCAAATCCCTCGTCGGCGTCACCGCCGCGTGTACGGTCAAGAAGCCGACGCTGTGCCTTTGTACCAGCTCCGTGTCAGTGGAGCAGTGGCGCTACCAGTTTGCGCTGTGGAGCACGCTGCCCAAGGAGAAGATTGGTCGCTTCACGGCGGTCGGCGGTGCCGCTGGCAGCGGCGGCGGCGGGAAGAAGGACGCGCCCTCCTTTGTGGGCGACGTTACGGTGACAACCTACCACATGCTCGGCAACCAGAACAAGCGCTCGGCCGCCTCCATGCCTGTCCTGGAGGCGTTAAAGAACAAAGAGTGGGGGCTCATGCTCCTTGACGAGGTGCACGTCGTGCCTGCAAACATCTTCCGCAAGGTGCTTATGAATGTCAATGCGCATTGCAAGCTCGGGCTTACCGCGACGCTGCTGCGGGAGGACAACAAGATTGGCGACCTGGTGTACCTGATTGGGCCCAAGCTGTACGAGGCCAACTGGCTCGACTTGCAGCGTCAGGGCTACCTTGCCACCGTGCAATGCGCAGAAGTATGGTGCCCAATGACCGCTGAGTTCTTTCGCGAGTACTTGTCGGGCACGCCCGGCGCTCGTAAGCTCCTCTACGCGATGAACCCCAACAAGGTGCGTTCCTGTCAGTTCCTCGTGCACTTCCACGAGGCCCGCAAGGACAAGGTCATCATCTTTTCCGACACGCTCTTCGCGCTGGACGAGTACGCTCGGCTGCTCAAGCGCCCGTTTATCCGCGGCGACACGCCGCAAGCGGAGCGCCTCCGCATCTTGCACCTTTTTCAACACACCCCAATGGTCAACACGATCTTACTGTCAAAGGTCGGCGACACGTCCATCGACATCCCCGAGGCCAACGTCCTCATCCAGGTGTCGTCCCACTACGGCTCCCGACGCCAAGAGGCGCAGCGCCTCGGTCGTATTCTTCGGCCCAAGCCGCGCGCCGGCCAAAACTTCAACGCATTTTTCTACTCCCTCGTCTCCACCGATACGGCAGAGATGTTTTACGCCGCCAAGCGCCAAAAGTTCCTTACCGATCAGGGCTACGCCTTCAAGGTCATCACCCACCTGGAGGGCCTCGATGCCAGCACCAATCTCTGCTACAGCACGCGGGAGGAGCAGCTCGAGTTGCTTGCGTCCGTGCTTGCCGCCGACGCGTCGGCGGCGTCGGCGACGGACGCGCTCGACGAGGCGGTTGACGTTGGCGAGCGCGCGTCGATGATGCGCAACAAGGCGTCCATGGCCCACCTGTCGGGCGGAGCGGGCCGGGAGTACGCGGAGTTCGTGCGCCGCGGCGGCTCGTCGCAAGTTGCCAACAGCATGGCCAAAAAGGTGGCCACCCGCGTGTCGGGCGTCGACGTCGACGCGGTGATGGGGCGCGGGGTGGTGCGGCACTCACTCTTCCGCAAGCGACTGGGCAAGTGAGCTGATGGTTTAGAAAGGTGCTGTGCATCGCTCTCGGCTACTTTACGTCCCCTTTTTTTTTGCTCATGTCATTTGTTGATGTATCATGTGTAGATCTTTTCGTTTACGCTTGGTCATGCAGTGTGTTGACATGTACGTGATCTCCCTGTGCTGTCCGCTCTTGTTCGGTTCGCAAAGCCTTGATCCCCTCATACGCTCGACGCTGGAATGCATGGCAGGACGCGTACCCCAGTGGTCAAAGACGACGGGAAATGCTCAACAGTACAGACGAGTGCAGAGGGGCAAAAGTCGCGTGGCAGTCACATGAGAGGGATCAGAAAGGAAGGAAAGGAAGCTATATGTCAAAAAAGGGAAATGAGGCAACGGGAGAGGCACTCGACGGCTCGCAACCACAGGTCGGTACTGCGGTGGGCACAATGCCATAGCAGTTGTGGACCAGTGCCGTGCAGCCCCCCTCCCGTCTCGTACCCGCCCGCGCCCTACAGCTGGGCACGGTTAATCACGTCCGACAGGTAATTTCCAAAGGAAGACGCGGCGCGCGTGGCGGCCTCCCCGAGGTCAGCCACCTCCGCGCCCGCCTGGCGTAGCAAGTCGCCGGCAAGCTCCCCAAGGTCGTCCTCCGAGCCGCTCGCGCGCATGGCGCCGCCGCCACCACCGCCACCGCCGCCGCCAAACCCACCGCCGCCGCCATACCCACCACCCCCGCCGCTGCCGCCACCATATCCACCCCTGCCGCCATAGCCGTCGCCGCCGCTCATCCCCCCACCACCACGGAGGCCCGGCCCGCCGCCAATGCCCCCACGCTCGTCGCGCTCGTAGTACACGTCCGCGCCGCCGCCGCCGCCGCCGCTCGTGTCGGACGGATCCCGAAAATCATCCGACGAAATGCCCTTGGAGTCGCCAAACCGCGACGTGATCTCCGCCGCGGACAGCTGCGGGGCAGCCGCCACCGCAGTGGCGCCGCTCATGGCGCCTGCCGCAAAGGCGCCGCCACCGGCGGCGCCGCCCATCCCCCCAAACCCGCTGGTCATGCGGGCCCCCGGCAGCGCTGACCGCACCGCGTTGACCGCCGGCAGCGCCGGCATGTCAGCGTCGGCCGGCACGTCCGAGCCGACCTTGGACCAGTCAATGGTCGACGTTGACGAGGCGGCGGCGCTGCCCCGGCCGCGACCGGCGCCCCCCCCCGGTGCGCGCACGGCGCCGCCGCCGCGGCCCTTGCGCGCGCCGCCCAGGCCCCCACCGACCCGACGGGCACCCCCAGGCCGACCGCCCATCCCCCCGACCCGCACCGGCGGTTGCACAATGGCCGCCGGCGCGGGCGCCGGCGGCGGTGGCGGCCCCGCCGCGTCGAGCAGCGCGCCCGCAGCGGCGGCGGCCTTTGGTGAAATGCACACTGCCGGCGCGCCATCGTCCGGGCCGTCCACAATGTTGAGGGCGGCCACGCCCGTCTCCAGCCGAGCGGGAGCGCTCGCCTTGCCCGCCCCACCAGCGGCACCCGCTTTGCCCGCCGTCGCCCCATCGCCGCCCGCGGCGGAGGAGTTGGCAGCCAGCGCCGCCGCCACCGCCTTGTCCAGGTGCGCCCGGTACAGTTGCCCGACGCGTCCCGTGTAGCGGTCAGCGAGGAAGCCGCCCGCATCCGACGCGGCCCAGCCGTGGTCCTTGAAGAAAGCCCGCGCCTTGCCGTTGCCGCCCACGGTCATGGCGGTGAGGTCCCGTGGCGACCATGTGTCCATGACCACTGACCGCACAAATGTAATGTGCGTGCCGAGGCCCCGGTGGTGACCCGAGCAGTCGAGGCACACAAAGATACCAAAGCGAGCCGACGCCCACGAGGGGCTCTTCTGCCCACAGTCAAAGCACGACTTATTCTCGGCCTTGGTGCGCAAGCGTGCAAGCGCTTGTTGCGAAGCCGTCGGCGGCGCCATGATGGGAAAGTTGCAGCAGCTGCAGGAGCAGCAGCGGCAGGCGCGGCGGCGGCGACGCAAAACAAGGTAACTGCGGCGGAAGCGTGGTATGGAGAGGGGAAGACGGCACCGGCTGGAGCAAAACCGGCAGTAAGCGTCTGCTGAGCTGTGGGCAACCGGCCGGTACGCTCTCCCTGTCCCTGACTGGAACAAACCGCGGCGAAATACGCCGATGCAGCAAGCGCGATAATCAAGTGCTAGCAGTGCCTGCAGCGAGAAGGCGATCGAGGAGCAGCTGTGGGTACGTCGCCGCAGTTGGGCAGGTAGGTACGAGAGCGCTGAGAGCGCGTGGCGCACAGGCAGCCGACGCTGTCAACCGCCAGTCCTACCGCGGGCGACGCCGAGCGGAGGTGCCAGCTGACAACAGGGCACAGGGGCGGTGGGCGGAGGCAACAAACCGCCGCAGCATGGTGGCTTGGTTGCTCACAGAAAGCAGTGCTTACACTGACTTTGAAAACACATCACAAGCGCACTTTTTTTTCATGTTTCGTCCTGCATGTCCTCGACACATCTTTTTCCATCTAAATGGGTACTTGGTGGTCGATGCCACCGATGCACGCTGGTGAAGGAGGGAAGGCGCGTAATACCATTGGTTCCGACCTTCCATTGACTTTGCCGGATCGAGATGCCGGTGAAGGTTCCAGAATGCACTCGAGGCGCCCACTCAAGGAACGATCTGGGATCAACGAGAAGGCTCCAGCAACTTCCATTGCCCTCCCAGCCAACAAGCTGTGTCGAACGCAGCGCCCACCTGCGGCGGCGACGCGGGGCGCGCTTGTGCTGCAGCCACGGGCTGCGGGCAGGGTGCGCACACCCCGCCGCTGCCTTGCTGCGACCATGCGCGGCGCGGCGCCGCGTGCTGCTCCGCAAGCCCATGCGGGCAAGATCGTGCTCGGCCTCTGGCGGTACGCTCGCTGCGGTCGGGCAGCTTCGAGACTATAAGACGAAGCGCCCCGGTGCCGTGCCCGAACCGTCGCCCGCCTCCATTCCTCATCGTGTGTTCACCACACCTGCACCCCCCTCACCCGCGTGCCGACCCTGCGTGAGTGACCGACCGCACGCTGCGCCCATTCCCGCGCACCCACTTCCCCATCCCCGTCCCCCTGCACCCCCCTCTTTGTTGCTGACCACCCCCACCGGCACCATGGGGGGCCCCACCATCGGCATCGACCTCGGCACGACGTACTCGTGCGTCGGCTACTGGACGGACGACCGGGTGGAGATTATTGCCAACGACCAAGGCAACCGCACGACGCCGAGCTTTGTGGCCTTTACGGCACAGGAGCGCCTCGTCGGTGACGCGGCCAAGAACCAGGCGGCGGTCAACGCGGCCAACACCATCTACGATGTGAAGCGCCTCATCGGCCGCAAGATGTCTGAGCCGTCTGTGCAGCGCGACCTCAAGCACTTCTCCTACACGGTTGTGAGCAAGGACGGCAAGCCGTTTGTGGATGTGGAAGTCAAGGGCAGCCGCAAGCAGTTCTCCCCAGAGGAGGTTAGCGCGATGGTCCTGTCCAAGATGCGCGAGGTGGCCGAGTCGTACCTCGGCAAGGAGGTCAAGGACGCGGTCGTGACGGTGCCCGCCTACTTTAACGACTCTCAGCGGCAGGCGACCAAGGACGCGGGCCTGATTGCGGGCCTCAACGTGACGCGCATCATCAACGAGCCGACCGCGGCGGCCATTGCGTATGGGCTGGACCAGAAGAAGTCGGCGGACACGCCCCGCGGCGAGCGCATCGTGCTCATCTTTGACCTCGGCGGCGGCACGTTTGACGTGTCCCTCCTCTCCATTGACGAAGGCATCTTTGAGGTCAAGGCGACGGCGGGCGACACGCACCTCGGCGGCGAAGACTTTGACAGCCGCATCGTGCAGCACCTGGCGGCCGAGTTTAAGCGCAAAAACAAGAAGGACCTGACGGGCAACGCGCGCTCCATGCGTCGCCTGCGCACGGCGTGCGAGCGGGCCAAGCGCGCGCTCTCGTCGGCGACGCAAACGTCGATTGAGGTCGACTCGCTGTTTGAGGGCGTTGACTTTTACACGTCCCTCTCCCGCGCCAAATTTGAGGAGCTGTGCATGGACCTCTTCCGCAGCACCATGGACCCGGTGCAAAAGGTGCTCAAGGATTCGGGCATTTCCAAGGCCCAAGTCGACGACATTGTGCTCGTCGGTGGCTCGACGCGCATCCCCAAGGTGCAATCCCTCCTCTCGGACTTTTTCAACGGCAAGGACCTGTGCAAGAGCATCAACCCCGACGAGGCGGTCGCGTACGGCGCGGCGGTGCAGGCGGCCATCCTTTCGGGCGTCACGAGTGAGGCGACCAAGGACTTGCTGCTGCTGGACGTTGCGCCGCTGTCGCTCGGCATTGAGACGGCGGGGGGCGTCATGACCCCGCTCATCAAGCGCAACACAACCATCCCCACCAAGAAGCAGCAGATCTTCTCAACCTACTCGGACAACCAGCCCGCCGTGACGATTCAGGTGTACGAGGGCGAGCGCGCCCGCACCAAGGATTGCGGTCTGCTCGGCAAGTTTGACCTCACCGGCATCCCCCCGGCGCCGCGCGGCCAGCCGCAGATTGAGGTGACCTTTGACGTTGACGCCAATGGCATTCTCAACGTGTCGGCGGTGGACAAGAGCACCGGCAAGCAAAACAAGATTACCATCACCAACGACAAGGGCCGCCTCTCCAAGGAGCAAGTCGAGGCGATGGTCCAGGAAGCCGAGCAGTTCAAGGCGGAAGACGAGGCTGCCCGGGAGCGCATCGAGGCGCGCAACGGCCTCGAGGCGTACCTGTACAACATCAAGTCGTCTGTGCTGACCGACAAGGACGTCAAGGACAAGCTGTCGGAAGAGGACCAGTCGACGCTCGAGCGGACCATCACCAACGCGCTCGAGTGGTTGGAGAGCCACGACGACTCGGACAAGGAGTCGTATGAGCGCAAGCGCCAGGAAGTGGAGGAGGTCGTTACGCCCATCACCACGCGCTTGCACCAGGCATCTGGCGGCGGCGGCGGCGGTGGTGCCGGCCCAATGCCGGGCGGCATGCCGGGCGGCATGCCGGGCGGTATGCCGGGCGGTATGCCGGGCGGCATGCCGGGCGGCTTCCCTGGTGCCGGTGGCCCCGCCCCGATGGATACGGACCCGAACATTACCGTGGAGGACATTGACTAGAGGGTTTGTCTGCTTTTTTTTCCCTAGGGGGGTGTTGATGGCGTCTTGCGCCAGCGCTCCCCGTTGCTACCGCCTGAGTCGGCCCTTTGTGTGTATAGAGAATTGTTTGTAGACGTGTGGCATTCGAGTGCCTTTCTTTACACACTTGTTGTTGCACCTCTCAGAGTGTCCCACCCGGACCGTATCCAACTTTGTCCAGCACGCGTGTCCCCGTGGTCAGCCCCTCGGCCGTGCATCTGCCGAGGCGCACGAGTCGGAGGTGGGTCCACCCAGTCGAGCCAGACCCTCGGCACCGTCCCCTACGTACGGACGCAGGCAGTCGGCAGATTCCCGCCCGCACACGGTTCTTGGCTCAGACGGCGCGGCCCGTTTGTTTGCCCATCGCCGCAGGCCCCCAGGAGCGGCGGCGCTCGCAGCCCTGGGAGCGGCGGCGCTCCCCCCTGCCACGGGTGGATGGGTGGGGCGCCCTGCAAACGCTGCTGCCCCCACAAGATCGGAAGAGCGTCGTGTAGGGAAAGAGTGTAGATCTCGGTGGTCGCCGTATCATTAAAAAAAAAA
>ENA-ORXR01005271-ORXR01005271.1-marine-metagenome-genome-assembly--contig:-NODE-5271-length-10350-cov-11.885233_pt1 | contig 10350 bp, 8 predicted proteins | sample MGYA00237866_ERZ511479 | MGnify/ENA metagenome assembly ERZ511479
GGGGGCGCCGACGGCGGGGCGCACGCTGCGCGCGGGGGGGCAGGGGTGGGGGCGCCACCGGGCAACTCCACGGTGGTCCTCGCAGGCCATGCGCGCGCGCTGGGAAGGCGGTGCCTCGGTCGGAACGACATGCTGCTGCTCGCGCGTACGGGAGAGGGGTCAACCGTAGCACCAGGCACTTTGTGTTTTCTATGAATACTCGTGCTTGGTCGTGTACACGCCCCTGTACAAAGTACCGAAATGTTGTTGTCGTCCCAATTTTGTCGACGTGGTCACAGCCATGAGAGGGTCTTGGTCAAATGCCCATTGGTCGATCCACTCTATCCGGCTCAGTGGATGGCTAAGACGAAGTTTCGGACCGTACCCACGCTTCTTGACAGCGACGGGATCGACCAAAATTCGGCAGACAGCAATCGACGGGGCCATGTCACACGGACGAGAACGAGGTAACCGAAAGCACTCGTACCCTCCCTCCCCAGGGGGCTGGTCCCTTGCCCGCCGTCGAGGCCTTGGTGGCCTCCTCGGTCACACCCACTTGTTCCGACACCTTGTCCCCTCTGGTGCGCTCGTTGTCTGCCACAACTCGTGTTGTCCTGTGGCAGCACCGCGTCGGACGCGGCTGTGCAGCACACGGTCCCCCCATCCCCCCCCCGCGCTCACACCTCCGCCACCCCTCCAATATCAGGCGGCGGAGGGTGCGAATGTGTGCGGAGTGGTCGAACCGGAAATCGACCCCGGCCCGCCAACACGGCGACCAGAAGCGGCAAGGTGACCACCACCACCGGCATCTGCCCTGTCGAATGCGTACTGCTTGCCATAATTGAGCAGCAGCTCTTGTCCGACAGGAACATCCGTAGTCGTGTACAGACAGCAGAAGCGGGGGCCGACCAGGAGGTCGGGGTCTACGACGCCACATTCAACGCGAACCTGCAGACGAACGTTGCTGCGAGGCCACTCGGCAGCCGGGACGGCGTCCATGACCGCCCGGTCCGTCGGCGATGCTGCGCGCGGGTCGTTGACAAAGCCCGCGACGCAGTAGGGCGCGGGAGAAACCCACACGTCGTACCCGCGCGGATGGCTGCGCCCCGACGTTGTCGAAGTTGAAACCCGTGACGACTCCGACGCCTCGACGCGTACGTCCATCAGCTTCAGGGCGCGCTCGCGAAACTCTGCAATCGACGGCGCATGGCCGCCGAGCACGTCCTGTGCGTACCACGCACTCCGAGATGAGACCCTCCCAGAGTTCTGGTACATGAGCGCGCCGAAGAATGGGCTAATCAACGTCCCGCGCGCCAACGGCCGCGCCGCGAAAACGCCGAGACCGGCGTTGCCGCCCGCCATCTGCGACTGCGCGACAAAGACGCCCGACGCGGCAGCGGAGTGGTCCCGCAGCGCCTGTGCGTCCTCGGTCCCCAGAGCGCATCGCAGGGGCAGCGGCAACCGGTCCAGCGCCACGCTCCACAGCTGTGCCACCAAAGCCGCGACAACCCGACCTGGCTCGGGCGCCCGAGGGTGTGCCGTGGTTCCCAGCGCCTTGCGCGTCTCATCCGCCGCCCGGCCAAGGCGATTGGCCAGAAAAAGAAGAAGGTCGCGCGGAAGAGCCGAGTGCACAGGGAGCCCTTCGGCTGGGGGGGCCGACAGCCGCGCAGATGAAGTTGCGGTGGTTGTCGTAGTGCTCGTTGTTGCGCGTCCCAGAGTCGGGGACGGGCCTCGGGCTGCGCAAGCCACTCCACCTCCGTGAGCGGCCCCGCACGCCCCGTCCGCATTGCCAATCGCCTGTAGCTCTTGGGCGGCGGCGCAAATTTGCGAGTGCGCCTCACCCAGGTGACGCACAAATGCCCCAAGCACAACTTGGTCGCGACAGATTCGCCGCAACCGCTCGAGCCCCGCCGTAATCACCTCTGGGTCGGCGTCTGACACGATCACCCGTCGGTGCTGCCCGCACGGGGCGCTGAGTGCCGCGGCGGCGGTCGAGCAAGTGCCGGCGAACGGGTCGACCACAATGTCCCCGGGCTGGGAGAATCGTTGTATGAGCTCAACGAGAAGAGCCGCGACCTTCTGCTCGGGCCGCATGTACCGCCCCGACCCGTCCGCCGCTGGAACTATCTCGCACGCAGGAACGTCCCGGACATTGTCAATGACGTTGTCAAAGGCCCGAAAGCGGGACGGAACCGCGTTGAACGTCTGGTGGTTGACCATGACGTGCGCCGCTGCCGCATCCGCTCCAGCGCGGGTGGAACCAACAACCAGGTCCGCCTCGTTTGCAAGCGCCGTGTTGGTCCGCACGCCGCGGTTCTGGGTGTGCACCGCGCGAATGGCCAGCAGTGGATGACTGTCAACCAAGAACGCGGCCAACCGACGCCCATCGTCACCGACGTCTTCGACGGCCCGCAGCTGGGACACCCACATGGGCGCCTGCTCCCAGCTGCAGAAAATGAGCACGTGGCCGCCCGGACGCAGAAGCACACGAGCGAGTTCCGCAAAGTTCCGCGCATCAGCCGCAGACAGTAGGTCATAGGCGGAGTGCGGGTCGCGGGCAAGACGCCGAGTGTTGAACGGAGGGTCCGTCAAAATCAGCTGCACGCGGCCTTCGAGGTCGGGCCAGTGTCGCGGAAGAGGGTCAACCGCAAAGTCCGTCCGCCGCGCACTTTCTCCCACATCTGCTGCTGCTAGTGCTGCGGCCACGGCGCTGCCAGCAGCTGTACCAAGTGCTGGAACCGATGAAGCCTCAACCCGCAGGGCATCAGAAAGACGTCCGAAGCTTTGAGCAGGCGTCCCACCGCGAGAGCCAACGGTAGCTCTGCCGGCAGCGCTTGTCGCGGTCATCGCAACTGCGTGAGTGGCCGAAGACTCATAAGCCCGGCCCACATACGTGCGCAAGACAGCCAGCATGGCGCGATCAAGAACGGAAGCCAGTTGAGCCGCCCGTGCTTTGTCCGCATCAGCACGCGCCCGACCAGAAAGAGGTACACCACGAACTCGGGACACACCCGTGCCATCGTTTTCAGCTGCAGACGAGGTTGACAGACCAAGGCACGTCGCGTGGTACATGGCGCGGGCCGCCGAATGCGCTTGCCGCTCAGCTGCGCGACAGGCCTGACGCCGACGAATGCGGAGAGTCCCAAGGCGGTCTAACGTATGCAGTAGACGACCGTCAGCCGACAAATAGGAAGCTCGCTCTTCCATGTCGTCGTGCTTCTCGCTTTCATCCGCCCGGCTACCCTTCCCTGCTTTGAAGCCGCTGCTTCTGCTGCTGCTGGTGCTGCTGCTGCTGCTGCTGCCGCTGCCGCTGCTGCTGCTGCTGCTGCTGCTGCTGCTGCTACTGCTGCTGCTCCTGCTGCTGCTGCTCCCGCTGCTGCTGCTGCTGCTGCTTCACGTGATTTGCGTGCTGGACGAAAGCGCCGCCAAGGAAGAACCGGCCACGTCATCGTCCAGAGACGAATCCAGCAAAGCGGCACCGGTCGCGCCGCTCCCTCGGCCGGCCGTACTGATGGACGGCAGCGCGGTCAGGCCGGCGACGACGGCTCGGAGGATGGGGGGCACCGCCCCTGTCGCCAAACGCCACAGCGGGCGACGATACTGGCCGATGGACAGGCGGCCCCGAACGATGCGCAGCCACAGAGAAGCGCACTGCACGCCAACTCCACAATGCCCCTCGACGAGCTCATCGATAGAGCGCGGCCGCGTACACTGATGAAGGTGCTCGAGGAACATAGCTGCTACAGCGCGCACTTGAGCGTCTGCGAACGGACGACGATCGCGCACCGCGTCGTCGGTACCCGAAATGAACAACAAGTTCGCAGAAGATGCCCCACAGCCGTGGTCCAACTCCACGGCGACAACATGTGGCGGAGCAAACCGAGTGGCGCTGTCGAGAGGGCGAGAGAGTGCCGTGTACTGCGAGTCCGCTGCCGACCACAGAAGATACGGGTGACACAGCGCCTCGACGTCAACAGCACAAACAGACCGCGCCACCGCATTCCAGCCAAGAACGACCCGGTGCACCGCGTACCGCAAATGTCCCACCGCAGCCCCCAACCACTGTACAGTTGCGTGCTCGCCACGCCGTCCGCGCGGCAGCTCAGCAGCACCTCGACGCAGATTGTAGTACGTGCTCATCCATAGCACGAACTCAAACGACGTCAGCGTGCGCAAGGACGCACGACAGGGACCCGACAGCCCATCAAAATCCTCAGAAGAAAATAACGTGGGTGCCAATCGCTGCATCGCTACTGCCACCGCTGCGACATGAAGATCCCACACGGACGGTGTGAGACGCATGGCAGTCGCCAACGAGTCCAGGCCGTCCTCCTGTCCGCCGTGGCAGAGAAACAGCTCCCAGACGCGGACATCGACCGCGGAAGCGGAACCAATGGCAGGCGCCCAGAGGCGCACATACCGCCGGGCATCAACGCAGTAGTCGTCGTCGTCGAGCATCAGATGAAAAGGGCTGCTGGGGTCGCCGCACTCTCCAGAGGACCCCGACCGCACCGCAAGCCGGCCCCGCCCGCAGCTTTCAAAGCCACCCACAAAGCGCTTCAATTGCCACACGACGGCGTACGCGCGGAGAGTCGACGGCGCGTCAAGCCATCGAGACCCCTCAGACATCGATGAAGAGCGAGATGATGACGACGACGACGCGATCGACGTTTGGCGGCGAACCCACAGGAGCACAACCGTCCACTACGCACCAGGTACAATGGCAGGCGGCGTCTGCCAAGTGAACGACACAAACCAGCCACGAACAACACACGCGTCCGGCTTGCGATGCGCCAGCAAGAACAGGTCACGCAACTCAGCAACACATAAGACGACGACATTGAAATGTGGCAGCTTCTCTTGATCGCATCCCTCAATTGCCGGCGAAGCGGGTCTCACGATAGCGCTTAAGACCTCCGAAAGTCGGGCCATGGCGGCCATGAAGAGTATGCGGTGTGCACGCAACCTCACCGCCGTCAGCACACCCGAAAATGGCAGAAAAGGCGCCAAAGGCGCCAGGCAGCAGGTCGGGGAAGAGAGGATGGCGCTCAAAATACAAGCTGGGAAGCACCGTCTAGGCCTTTGATCCATTTCCACAGGCGGAACCAATAGAAACGCAGACTGACACCGAGACAGCTGTTGCCAGATAAAGCGGCCGTCAGCCAACAAACAATAGGGGCTACATAAGACCAGTGCCGAACCCATGAACTACAACGTCCTCAATCACAAACCACATCAAAAGCAACATCTACAGACGCGTCATAGGTGTCGTACACCATAAAAGCACGAGACCAAACCTCGCATCTCTCACTCAGACCGACCTCCGGCATTCAAGGTCCACATGCCAAATACAATGGAAAAGAAGATGTGGATCTCCCACATACGTGAGATCATACGTCGCACACTGACAGGGTACTATTAGGTTCTGAGAAGTTGACAAAATTCGATTTCTGAAACACTACGTGCTACTTTCAAAACTGGTAAAACAGAGACAACACACTCACAGAAATGCTACTTTTCAAAATCGTATCCAACCTGAGTCAAAATCATACTGACGTGGGACAGAAAATATTGAACCGATGTCGCGGTACTGCTACCGTGACACAAGGTCGGCAGATAAGACTTGATTCGTTGATCAGCCGAATGGACTTGTAGACTGACTTCCAGAGTTGGAAGGAAAAGTGACCATGTGTCGCGCTATGCCACCGAGACAGATGGTTGGAAGAAAAGTCATGCTTCATAGAACAGCTGAATTGACTTGTAGAGTGACATCCGGAGATGGAAGGAAAGCTGACCATGTGTTGCGGTACTGCTACCGCGACACATGGTCCGCAGAAAAGTCTTGATTCGTAGAACAGCCGAAATGACTTGTAGAGTGACTTCCAGAGTTAGAAAGAAAGTTGACCATGTGTCGCGGTACTGCTACCGCGACGCATGGTAGGCAGAAAAGTCATGCTTCGGTCATCATGTCCTTTGAGGTCGATGGTTGAGAGTTGATTATAAGTCGCGCGTTTTCTATGGTGGGATTGGTTCTTTAAATATTTTGGGTTCGCTGTGGTGCTACTATGGGATGATGACCTTTGCCAATTTGGGGTTTTTGGGTGGTGCTACTATGGGTTTGAAAGCTGAGTTTTGTTCTAATTACAGGCTCATTCGGATGGGCTCACGTTGGATGTCACTTTAGGTGCGGATTGTGTCCCTGTGTTATGGGTGGTGGTGAGGTGGACGTGCTCTGCTCATGGAACGATGCGAACACTCTAAAAGTGTGCAACAATGTCCACTATGTCTTGAACATGATGCACCATACAAATCAACACAAAGCTCTGCTGCCCAAGGCCGATAGCACAGTCGGTCATGCGGCAGGCAAAGCACAGCCCGCGCAGAGATTGCGACCAGAAGAAGATCAACAGCAAAGCATGCAAACGTAGATAAAGCAAGTCACCCATCGCCCTCCCCATTCCACTCCCTGCAAAGTATTCTATCACTCGACAATGACATGCTCAGGCAGGGCCAAGTGAATGGCGTTCGCTAAAGGCACACCCTTGTCCTGCAGATACATGTGCAGGCGGATGCACCGTGAGTATCGCATTCCCGTGGCTTGCGGCCCAGCCGCAAGACGCGTGACGTTGTCCGCGGCGCCGGCGCCAGCGTGAACGACGTCGCCTCGGAGAAGCACAAAAGAGAAAGGAGGAAGGTACACCAGCTCAGGCCGCACTATACGGCGGGTGGCGTCCCCCTGTTGAAGGTGCCGCAGTACCCTGGCACTGTCAGGCCAGACCCGCAAGATCGCCCCGTCGGCACCCGTTGCCAGTAGAAAGTAGTTAAGCGAGGCTGTTGTCGCGTACACGGGAAGAGGAGCCGCCAATGACGAAGAAGACGAGAGCGGCGGCGGGGCTGTGGTTGACACCGTCGCCGGCGCCGCCGGGGTTGGCTCTGCAAGCGCCGCTGCAGCTGCTGCGGCACCGCTGGCGGATGCGTCAGCCAAGTCAGCCTTGTCCGCAGACGTGGGAGCCGGTGGCGGTACCATGGGTGTCGTCGATGGCGGCGGAGGAGGCGGGGGTAGCGGCTGTGTAGGAGGCATCAGCAAAGAGATGGTGTCGTCGTCATCGACACCGCTGGGAGCAGAGCGTGCCGCAGAGGCAGCCGCGTCCGCCGCGGCAGCAGCGCCGCCAGAGGCGTCGCCCAGGGTGACCGTGGTGGCATGCCCGAGCGCACCGGCGGATGAGGGCGCCGCAGTTGTCCGTGGAACCGCCAACGGGTCCGAGTCAACGTGCGGCCGTTGCGGGCGCGCCTTGTCCGTCGTAAGGAGCATGCGTGACCCCGTCTTGGGCATTTGGATGCACAGCTGGTTGTTCTCCGTTCGACCGCCAACGACGGAGAGAATCTTGTACGCAACAGCCGCGCAGAACAGGTCCGCCCGCAACTTGGCCTCGTACACGCCCTGCTCCCCCACGTCATCGCTCGGCTTGACGGCCTCGTTAATCACCGTCATCCGCCCTTGCCCCTTGGCGAGCTGCACGCTGTCCTTGGCCATGTTGTCTCGATTGTGGATGCTGGTCCACACCTTGTCCTTCTCCACTTGGCCCGCGTGCTGCTTGGCGACGCTCTCTTCGCCAGGGAAGAGGCCGACAAAGTGCGACAAAACCGCGTCAATGTCCTGCCCAAAAGCCAGAGACCCCGCCGCGTTGACACCATCATCCCCAGCTCGAGACACGTGCGGCAGCACCACCCACCCACGCTCGTGCAACAGCGTCGCAGCGGCGCGCGTGCCGTTCTGCTCCGCGGGGTCCACCGCAGGATCTTGGTTGTTGCCGACATCTGCAGCTGCCGCGCCAGAACGATGAGCACGGGCCGTCGCCGACAAGCCGGTGACCGGGTCGAGCGCCCACGACGGCTGGACACCCGCCGTCACCCGCTCGGCGCGGCCATACGCTGCCATGTACCGGGAAGCCGCAACGTCCGCGTCGTGCCATACACTGTGGCCGAGGAAGTCGCGGGCGTGGTGGCTCTGAGGAACGAGCACAGCAACCGCTGGGACCGGCACCGTCGCGGCGCCGCCGCCGCCCTCTAGCTGCTTCCGGATGGGGCCGACCAGCGGCAGCAAGGAGTTGGAGATGGGCGGCGGCGAGTCGTCATACGGCTCGGGGACGTCAGGGTGCACAAGCGCCGACAGGGTGCCACTACCAGCCAAACCAGAAGCCGCCGACGCGTCGCGCCCACCGCGTCCACCGGGCCCAAAGCCACGACGGTGCCGACGCTCCCAAACGTTGTTGTCTCTTGCCGACCCTCCGCCAACGTTGAAGGTGGCGTCGACGTCGCTGCCGTCAGCGGAGGAAGCGTTCCCGCCGCCTCGGTTCCCGTCCGCCGTTCCCTCTGCCGCCTCATCGCCAGAGCCGCCACTGCCGCGAGGATGACGATGACGCTGCCGCTTCCGTGCTCGCTCAACCTCACGGACGGTCCCGGCGGTGCTCTCGCCGCGACCGCGCTTGTGACTCGGCGCCGTGCCGTCCTCCGAGGCGCCCGCACCAACAAGGGGGCGGGACCCAGCCCCGGCGGCTTCGCCTCTCGGGGCGGCTGCTTGCTCCCCGCCGCCATCCCCGGCGCCAGAGCCGCCCACATCTTCCCCATCGTCGCCAGCGCTCGGGGCACGGGGCGCAGCGCGACCCCGACCCGCACTCACACGGTCTCCCTCTCCCTCACCTTCTGCCATCTCACGTTGGCGGCGCGAGCCGCCCGCCGAGCGGGTCCTACCGCCGTCCCTCGAGGGGGGTAGCTCGCCATCAGATACCTCACCGAGGCCGGCTGCCCAAAGCGCACCATCGGCCCCGCCGCGCCCACCACCACCGTCACCCACCCCGACGTCCTCATCTGCGTCCGCCGCCGCGGTCTTGTCGGCTGCGCCACCCTTCTTTGCAGCGGCCGCCTTCTTCCTTGCCGCCTTCTTGGCCGCAGCGGCCTTTTTGGCCTCGGCGGCCTTCTTGGCGGCGGCGGCCTTCTTGGCAGCGGCGCTCTTCTTTGCCGCCGCCGCCTTCTTGGCCACCGTGGCTTTCTTGGCCGCCTCGGCCGCTGCCGCCGTCTTGGCCGCCTCAGCCGCCTTTTTGGCTGCCGCCGCAGCCTACGTCGACGACATGGGGGGCCGCGTGGGGCGCGCGGGAGCCGCCGCCGGGGGTGGGGGTGGGTCGACAAAGCGGTCGAGCTTCAACGCCCACTGGTCCAGGTGCGCAATGGTGAGCGGGTCGAGCGCGCCAGCAAGCGCCGCCCGGTTCTCTTTCTGCTCCGGAGGCTCGCAGGTGAGAGAGAGCTCCTGCAGCTCCTCACCGACCGTCATAGTCTGGCGTGGGCGCGTGATGTGCAGCAGCTTTCACGGGTCGTCATTCGCCTCGATAACCGCCGCGCCGGGCTTGCGAGCCGCTGCGGCCGCCCGAATGGCGCGTGGTGACCCGGCCTCCACCCCGGCGTCGGTCACAGCGGCCTGCGCTAAGGCAATGCCTTTGCGTCCGGCCTTGATGGCGGCCCCAAAAAAGAGCGCAATGGAAGAGTAGAACATGTTGTCCAGCCCGCCCTTGAGGCGGCGGATGTGCTTGTCCTTGTTTTGCGTCCTGACGTACGCCCAGCCCATCTGCAACATGCGCAGGCACACCTCGTCGATCTCCTCATGCCGGGTGTTGTCCTTGGTCATGCCAGCGGGGGTGAGGAGCCCAGGGGTCGTGAGACCTTCGACCGAGAAGGCAGGGAGCTTGTTCTTGCCCTTGCCGGTTGCCTCTGCCTCCTCCGTCTCCATCAGGCACGCGCGCATGAAGCGCACAGCACGAGGCGCGATGAGGGCGTGAAACCCAATCTTGAGCAGCCGCTTGATCGACTCGACGCCGACATACTCCCCGTTTGCTCCACTCGGACCAAGGTCCGCCGAGTGGATGCTCTTGGCCATGTTGATCCTGTCCCGCTTGGGCACGTCGTGCTGGACGATGAGCTCGGGGTTGGAGCGCACCACGTTTGTCGCCCAGTGCACGTGCTGCGACTGGGTGCTGACGTTCTTGGTCGACGTGTTGGCGCGCGAGCCCAGCATGAGCTGGTCCGTCGCGCTCAGCGGCATCTTGTCCGTGCGCTTGTAGACGAGGAGAGGGATGGAGGCGCTTGCAAATCCCGGCTTCTTGCGGTTGTACAGGTGGGTGTACGCGCGGAGCCGGTGCGCCCCGTCGATGAGCACCAGCGACTCGACTTCCGACTGGCCGTCGGACGACGCCTTCTTGCACACCTTGATGAGGCCTTTGCCGGGGTCCAGGCCCTGCACCCACAGAGTGTTGATGAACAGACGGACACCTTGCGGGATGAGCTCGCGCGTCGTGAAGTCTGGCCACTCGATATCGTTGA
>ENA-ORXR01005273-ORXR01005273.1-marine-metagenome-genome-assembly--contig:-NODE-5273-length-10348-cov-5.106027_pt1 | contig 10348 bp, 10 predicted proteins | sample MGYA00237866_ERZ511479 | MGnify/ENA metagenome assembly ERZ511479
GATCAAAAAGCGCTTCTGTCTGATATCGCGACAGGTAAAAAGCTGACGGATGAAATCGAAGAGAAGATCAAGTCAGTCCTCAAGTCCTTTACGGATAACTTTGCCGCTTAAGGAACTCGTCTCATGGCGTCTTTGAAAGAGCTAAAAAACCGGATCGGCAGCGTAAAAAATACGCAGAAGATCACGAAAGCCATGCAGATGGTTGCCGCAGCGAAATTGCGCAAAGCGCAAGAGGCTGCCGAGGCGTCGCGTCCGTATTCCGATCGGTTGAATGCCATCATTAATAACTTGGCCAATTCTATGGCAGGGACTGAGGGCGGTCCTGAACTTCTTGTTGGTAATGGTAAGTCTGATACGGTCTTGCTTGTCGTCGCGACGGCAGATCGCGGTTTGTGCGGCGGCTTTAATACAAATATCGTCCGCAAAGCCCGCGAAGAAATCGTCGCATTAGAGCGTGCCGGTAAAACGGTGAAGCTCTATTTAATTGGTAAGAAGGGCTATGATCAGCTCAACCGTCTCTACGCCGACCAAATCGTTGAGTATGTCTCTTTGAAAGAAGAGCGCAAACTCCACGCGGGCATCGCCCAATCTATCGGCGAGAAAGTCACGGCGATGTTCAAAGCCGGTGATTATGACGTCTGCAAATTGATTTACTCGCAATTCGTCAACGTCATGCAGCAAGACGCCGTCTCTAATACGTTGATTCCGGCTATGGACGCATTGGGAGCAAAAGATGAAGCGCCCGGTGAAGATGCCGCTGACAGTGTTTCAGCTCCTGATCTTGACGGCGCAATTTATACTTATGAGCCGGATGAAGCCGGAATTTTGCAAGTTCTTTTACCGCGCAACATCAACACCCAAATCTTTTCAGCTCTGCTCGAAAATCAAGCGGGCGAAATGGGGTCAAAAATGACCGCGATGGATAATGCGACGCGCAATGCGGGCGACATGATCGACAAATTAACAATGACATTTAACCGGACACGTCAGGCACAGATTACATCTGAACTGATTGAAATTATCTCCGGCGCAGAAGCGCTGTAGGAAAGAGGCTAGAGGAACTTACTCATGGCAAAAGCACCAACAAAGAAAGCGGCGGCGAAAAAGCCTGCTGCCAAGAAAACCGCCGCCAAGCGAAAGCCTGCGGCGAAAAAGGTCGTGAAAATGTCCAATGCGGCCAACACGAATAAGCTCGGCGCAGGCCGTATCAGCCAAGTCATCGGCGCCGTCGTTGACGTGGAATTTGACGGCGGTGTTTTGCCGTCCATCTTGAACGCGCTTGAAACCGACAATAACGGCAACCGCTTGGTGCTCGAAGTTGCGCAGCATCTGGGTCAAAACATTGTTCGCACCATCGCGATGGATGCAACGGAAGGCCTCGTTCGCGGACAAGCCGTGACTGACCTTGGTGAGCCGATTACCGTGCCTGTTGGACCGGAAACACTGGGCCGTATCATGAACGTCATCGGCGAGCCGATTGATGACCGCGGTCCTGTGAATGCTAAAATGAAAGCGTCTATCCATAAGGAAGCGCCGGCATTCGTTGACCAAGCGACAGAGACAGAAGTTCTCGTCACAGGTATCAAAGTTATCGACCTGCTTTGCCCATATTCAAAAGGTGGTAAAATTGGTCTCTTCGGCGGTGCCGGTGTTGGTAAAACCGTTTTGATTATGGAACTCATCAACAATATCGCGAAACTCTTCGGCGGATATTCCGTCTTTGCGGGGGTGGGCGAGCGGACGCGTGAGGGGAACGATCTTTATCACGAGATGATTGAGTCTAACGTGATCAATCTCGAAGGCGAGAGCCGCGCGACATTGGTTTACGGCCAGATGAACGAGCCTCCCGGAGCGCGTGCTCGTGTGGCTTTGACAGGTCTATCGCAGGCTGAGTATTTCCGCGATGAAGAAGGCAAAGACGTCTTATTCTTCGTCGATAACATCTTCCGCTTTACGCAAGCCGGTTCCGAAGTGTCAGCGCTTTTGGGCCGTATTCCTTCTGCTGTGGGCTATCAGCCGACATTGGCGACAGAAATGGGCCAAATGCAGGAGCGTATTACGTCTACAAACAAAGGGTCTATTACATCCGTTCAGGCGATTTACGTCCCGGCCGATGACTTGACTGACCCTGCACCGGCGACATCATTTGCCCATTTGGATGCGACGACCGTTTTGAACCGTGCGATTTCTGAGAAGGGTATCTACCCGGCTGTTGACCCGCTCGATTCCACGTCTCGTATTTTGGAGCCTCGGACTGTTGGTGAAGATCACTATCAGGTGGCGCGCCGCGTCCAAGAAATCCTGCAGCGTTATAAAGCACTACAAGATATCATCGCCATTCTCGGCATGGACGAGCTGTCCGAAGAAGATAAAATGACCGTGTCCCGTGCGCGCAAAGTTGAGAAATTCCTCTCACAGCCTTTCGATGTTGCGGAAATCTTCACCGGTTCCCCAGGCATTCAAGTCCCGCTTGCGGACACCATCAAGTCCTTCAAAGGTCTGGTTGAAGGCGAATATGACCACTTGCCTGAGCAAGCGTTTTACATGGTCGGCGGTATCGACGACGTGCTTGCAAAAGCTGCCAAAATGGCTGCGGAAGCGGCATAACAGACAATGGCTGATACGCTCAAATTCTCACTGGTCTCTCCGGAACGCGAACTCTATTCCGGCGATGTTGAACAGGTCAATATACCCGGCACTGAGGGCGATCTCGGCGTGATGCCAAACCACAGCCCGCTCATGGCGGCCATCCGGACCGGCACGATCACGGTTATTGAGAACGGCGCAGAGACTAAGTTCTTTGTTCAAGGCGGTTTTGCAGACGTGACACCATCCGGTTTGACCGTGCTGGCGGAACAAGCTGTGGCTTTTGATGCTCTGGATAAGGGTGCAGTCGAAGCACAAATTGCGGCGGTCGAAGCGAGTTTGCCTAACTTAACTGGCGATGCGGCGCTTGCAGCTCATCAAAATCTGGATGGTCTACGTGCGGTCCTCGCAGTTTAAGTCATAAAGATATGGATTTGCGGCCTCTCACTTTGCGGTGAGGGGCCGCTTTCATTTTGACGTCGTGAAATCTTTCGGTAAAGCGGGTCATGTCCAACCCCACTGTCATCGCCGTCGCCTCTGACTCCGCTCACAACATAGTCAAACCCGTTCGAGAGAGCATTAAACTGATCGCGGGTTGGGGCGTTGAGGGCGACGCCCATGCAGGCAAGACTGTTCAGCACCGTTATGACAAACGCCGGAACCCAAATGCGCCAAATCTGCGCCAAGTCCATCTCATGCAATCCGAGCTGTTTGCTCAGGTCGCGGATTTGGGGATGACGGTCGAGCCCGGGCAGATGGGAGAGAACATCACGACGCGCGGCGTAGATCTGCTTCACCTCCCGCAGGGTTCGCAGCTCAAAATTGGCGAGGCGGTGATTGAGGTGACCGGGCTTCGCAATCCGTGCAAATATCTCAACGACATTGCCACCGGCTTGATGAAGGCCTGTATCGGGACACATGACGATGGCACTATTTTTCCTCAATCGGGTGTGATGGGAATCATCTTGGCTGATGGTGAGATTAAAGCCGGAGACGACATCCGTATTATGACGCCACCGGAACCACACAAACGCCTCAAACCTGTTTAAATTACATCACATGTTCCGTTTTCTTTTCAACACGGCACTTTGGGTCTCTGCGCTCGGCCTTTTTCTCTTTGGCTATGCGATCCTTATTGAACCCGCACAGTTGAAAATACGCCATGTCGAATTTGTTTCGAAGAAATATGAGGGTTCGGATATTCGTATCGGTGTGATGGCTGACATTCATATTGGCGGCATGCATGTGCCGCCAAAACGGGTTGAGAACCTTGTAAAAGAGATGAATGCGCTCAACCCTGACCTCGTATTGCTACCCGGAGACTTTGTCGGAACACATCTGAGCTACGCGGAAGAAACAGATGAGTTCAATGCGGCGATAGAGGAGGGCATGACTTACTTGCTGGATCTGAAAGTTCCCGCGTTCGCGACCTTGGGCAACCATGACACGCTTTACGATAACGACATTATGGTCAAGATTTTGGAGCGGCTAAATCTAAAGCTACTGGAAAATGCGGCGACGACATTCAGGGGGCTGTGTTTGGTCGGCATTAGTGACTTCAAGACAGCCGTGCCGGACAGAGCCGCTTACGATGAGTGTGAAGACAACATGCCGCCAATCGCTTTCACCCATTCGCCCGATGCATGGCAGACCTTTCGATCCGATACCATCTTGGTCCTTGCGGGTCATACTCATGGCGGGCAAGTGAACCTTCCCATCATTGGACGGCGCGTAAACTCAATATCATTAGGGGCGGAGCACAGTTACGGTTTCTCTAAAATTGGAGGCGTAGATATGTTCGTCAGCGCCGGGGTAGGAACATCCATATTGCCAATCAGGTTCCGCGCCCCGCCGGAAATTGTTATTCTGACCCTTCGGTCTTCACGGCAGGCGCCCGCGTAGTGTTAGAAATAAATGTCCAAGGATCAATGACCTCTGGTTTTTCAGAAAAACTGGAAATCTGATTAAGGGTCTCCCCTTCAGCAAAAATCATATCCAAAAACGCCATTTTCATGAATCTTGAAAATTTCGGATCGTTTCTATTTTCCATCTGCAATATCAGCATTGGAAGAGAGCTGGCATATAGTTCGTGGGTGTCGTCGATGCTGTCAAAGTCGAGATATGTCTTTACCAACGTTTGCGCGTCTTCGGGATCTATACGCCCAAAGACACCACTCGCTAGGGCTAAGTCATAAGCTGCGGTTTCTAATCGCGGAGGGCGAGTCCCTTGGAACTCGACATCCTGTACAGATATTTCGCCTCTGTCTACAGCCAGAATTTTGGGATACAGGTCGAGCCTATATTGATACGCCTTTTCGATGTTGTCGAAATTTCTGTCGATTTCAGTGTAGACTTGCGAAAGAGTCACACGATCAAATTCCGCCTGGGTTCGACCTTCCCACCATGCATTGAGACCAAAGGCGAGTAAGACGCCAAAAGTGATGGCAAGCATTTCCAGAACAAGTCGGCTCCAACCGGACAACCATTTAAATCTCTGTGGTTGAATGTTATCCCGTGTTTTTATCTGTTGCGGTTCAAGCATGGGTCTCTTTAGCCGCCAAGCTTCGGCGAGCGCAAGTTTCACTTCGGCGCTTAACTTGGACTAAACGTCGACACTCTTTGGTGCGTTAGGCAGCGGCTCTAATCCGTCGATATCCGGTATCGGCGCTGCCTCAGGTGTATATCGCGCGTCTCTATCGGCCTTATTGGTCACGAGAATGAAGGTTACTAAGGCGACAAATGATAAGCCACCCGCCAATAGAAAAGGTGAACCCGGCACGTAAGGAACATCCATATTTCCCGCGAAATATTTGGTTATTCCAATGAGATTGTCAGGAAACGCCTGCATCTGCCGGTCCACGCGATTGGCCGAGTCGCCAAATAATCCGAACATCCCGGTCATTGCCATCGGTCCGGCCATCAGGGCGAGACCTTGTGCAGCGCCGATCGCGCCTTGTAACTCGCCTTGTTCGGACTCCGACACGCGGCTGCTCATCATATTTGTCAGGGCAGGGCCGTAAAGACCCGCCAACGCCGCGAAAGGCCCCGCCGCATAGATTATCCAGCCTGCATCCGCGCTGCCCATCATGGTGTAACCCACGACGGCAGATAGCATGCCGATGAAGCCCGCCCAAAACAGACCGATTTTCGGAATGATTATCCGGATGAGCCCGCCTTGAACAATCATTGACGCCACCGCAAATGCCCCGAGCGAAAAGCCGACATCGCCGGAAGTCCAGTTCAAACCTTCCATTGTGGAGAAGGCATAGGTCGTTGGATAAACGGTATGCGCGACGGCCAAAACAAAGAGCACGAAGATCAAACTTTTCACACCTTTAATGCGGCCCAGGGTGAGAACTGAACCAATCGGATTGGATCGTTTAATATCAAACGCACGGCGTTTGGATTTGGCAAGCGTTTCCGGAAGAAACTTCAGTCCATAAACGACATTGATGAAGGAGAAAAAGCCTGCGGCATAGAAGGGAACACGCGTACCATATTCGCCCAGAAGTCCGCCTATGACAGGGCCCAAAAGGAAGCCCACACCAAAGCTGGCGCCGACAAGCCCGAAATTCTGCGCGCGTTTTTCAGGAGAGCTGACGTCGGCGATATAGGCGTTTGCTGTCGAAAAGGTCGCGCCAAAGATCCCTGCCATGGCGCGTCCAATATAGATAAATAAGATTGTCGGTGCGAGCGCCATAACGATAAAGTCAATTGCCAGGCCGCCCAATGACGCCAACATGATCGGACGCCGCCCAAATCTGTCTGATAAGCCTCCAACTACCGGCATACAAATAAATTGGAATGTGGCGAAAATCAGTGTGAGCCAGCCGCTATGCATCACCGCTTCATGATTTTCCAAACCCGTCAATTCTTTGAGAAGATCGGGTAGAACCGGAATGATGATACCAAAGCTGATCGAATTGATCATGACCGTGATCAACACAAATGTGAGCGCATTTTTGGAATTTACGGGCGAGTGCGACATAATCAGGGTTTAGGCGAGGTGACAGGTTTTGCGAAGGATGCAAATTCGACCATCAAGCGTTCATAGACAGGACGTTTAAACGGGACAATGGTGTCCGCGATCGTATTGAGATCGGCCCAGCGCCATTCAGAAAATTCCTGTGGGCCGTGCGCTTTTAAATCGACATCCGATCCATCGCCATAATACCGATAAGCATACCAGCGTTGGCGTTGGCCGAGATTTTTGAACCGTCGCTTCTTTCGCGCCAGCATTTCGGGCGTGAAATCATAATAGAGCCAGCCTTTTATGGCGTCTAGATAATCCATATCGTCAGCGCGCAAACCTGTTTCCTCGAATAACTCGCGCTTGGCTGCGGCCTCTGGTGTCTCGCCTTTATCAATCCCGCCTTGGGGACATTGCCAGACATATGGGCCGTCTTCGCCGAAGCGCTTGCCCAACCAAATTTGGCCCTGCTGATTAAATACCGCCACGCCCACGTTCCGGCGATAATCCGATTTTTTGCGTTTCATGATTTATTTCAGGGCAGAGGTGGCAGGCGCGAGTTGCAGATTCTGCGCCTCCAGCGTGGCGATCCAAGACTGCACTTCTGCTAGGGTTTCGGGATAGACAAAGCCAACGCCAACCGGATGAGCGCCCGTCTGGGCATCTCGGCTCAATCCGGTTAAACGGGCTGCAATAACCCGCGCACTTGGGTTTGGGTCGATTAGGCCATGTCCGGCCTTGAAAGGCTGGCGAACGGAACTCGCCAGTGCCGGCAGCGAGGGCGCTTCGAAATCACCGTCCGTCAAAAAACCAAGTCCTGTCTGAGAGAGACGATCCATAAAAGGTGCTGCGGCGTCCGCCCGCGTTAAAAAGGCATCGCCGTTGAAATTAATCAACCCTGCATATCCTTGTGCTCGCGACAACATCCAGTCCAAATTGCGACCGTTTTCAGACTGGGGCAAGGCAACGCGCAGTGCTCTGTTCGAACCAGGTTCTGTCGGATCAAAATTTGCCGACTCCATAGGTATTTCAATGAGGACCTCATGCCCGTCCGCGCGGGCGGTGTTGACCCATTCCTGCAATCCTACGCTGTGGGCTGCGAAAGACAGGGTCACATCGGCGGGTAAGGACTGAATGGCGTCTTGGGTCAGCCCTCGGTTCACGCCCAAGCCCCCGATAATGAGAGAGACGGGCTTTTTTCCGCCTTGACGGGTGAAGGGTCTTTTATAAGCGATCAGTGAATTTCCGGCGGCTTTGGAGGGAACAGGACCGAAAGCACTTTCCCGCGTTAACCCTGCAATAGGCGCTCTGGGTAAGGCGCGAGTGTTTTGCGCAATTTCTATCCGCTTTGGCTGTGGCCCAGCCTCTAGCGGCGCGTTTCCGGCTCCGGCGGTTTTTATGGCGTCCGTCGGGTTGACGCCTTCCGGAACATCGCCGGCCAACAGGTCGGGCGTCACCAAGCTCATATCATCCAGCGCCGTCAGTGTTTCGACTTGCGGAAGCGGGGGCAGGGACATTGACCCGTCCGACCGGGCATCCTCAGCATTTCCAAATGCGGCCACTGCCAGAACCGGCAGGGCCAAACCCAGACCCAAAACACAAGCGGCCATTAAAGCATGTTTGCCTTTCGAGGGCAGGGTGAGCGCAGTGCGGCGATTCGGATGTTCGTTGGACATAGGTTTGTCTAAGAGCGTTTGCTCTCAGGGACAAATACTAAGGGCCGCCTAATATTTGCTCGACTGCGCTTCCAAAAGACGCTCATATTGAGAGGTTTTCAAGATTTCGACGGCTTTGCGAAGTTGATAATCTTCGTCTTCCGGGAACGTATCAGGAGGATAGATGATATCATCATATTTCTCTTCATAATCCGTTTCATCGGGGTTGATGAGAAAGTTACGTAAAGAATCCTCGCGGAAGCGTTTCCGTATTTCGCCTTTGTCTTCAAGACCCGACACTAAAATATCCGGCATAATGCCTCGACCCTGAATGGAAGCCCCCGAGGGTGTAAAATATCGCTGCGTTGTCAGGCGAAGCGCGCCTTCCTCAGGACCCAACGGAATGACGGATTGTACAGAGCCTTTGCCAAAACTCCGGCGGCCTAAAACAACGGCCCGTCCACGATCTTGTAAAGCGCCCGCGACGATTTCCGCTGCTGAGGCAGAGCCCGGGCTCATGAGGACAACGATTTTTGCATCCGGATAGAGCTGGCCGTCTTCGGCGTTGTAGCGCTCATTATCGCTCGCATCCCGGCCTCGTGCCGAAAGGACCTCGCCGCCATCGAGGAAGAGGCCGGAAATACTAACGGACTCTGTTAGCAAGCCCCCGCGATTTCCACGCATATCGATAATTAGCTTGTCCAGTTTTCCGAGTTCAGCGTCGAGCAGGGCTAGAGCGCGCTTTGTATCTTTGGTGAGCTGGTCATTATTAAATGTTTCGAGTTGGATGTAGCCCACACCCTGCTCAACTCGGTGACGAATTGCACGCCCGCGCACAGTATCACGAACGACGACGATATCTCTTGAGGCTTTGTTTGGAGACAGGACTGTGACGGTCACAGGTTCACCTTTCAGCCCGCGCATACCGCTGACGGCGTCGTCCAACGACTTTCCGCGAATATCAATCCCGTCCACGGCAGTAATAAAGTCGCCGCCCCGGATTCCGGCCTTATAGGCCGGGCCGTCTTCGATGGCATAGTTAACTTTAACAAGACCGCCCTCAGACTGAATTTCGATGCCGAGACCGCCATATTCGCGGCGTACGGCCTCACGTTGTTCTGTAAAATCAACGGGCGGCACGTAGGTTGAGTGGGGGTCCAGAGAATGCAGGGCGCCATTAAGCGCATTTTCGATCAGAGACGCTGTGTCGACTTCCTCAACATATTCATTTTGCACGATGGCGAGGACGTCTGCGAAGACACTCATTTGATTATAGATTGCCTGCGGGTTCTTCTCATCGGCAATGGCAGAGAGCGGCAAGGTCGCGGCGAGCGCCAAAGCGCCCCACTTCAACGGTTTCAAAACAGGTCGGCGCATGACCTAGCCTTGTGCTTCGGCGAGTGTTTTGGCGTAAGTCCCGGATTTCAGAATTTCAATCGCTTGCAAGAGTTGATAATCATCGGAGATTTCAAACCCTTCAGCTGGATAAAGAACCACGACGTCTTCGACAGTATCCTTATCAGTGCCGGAGTCCTCATCCTCATTCGCGATTGAATTTGGGAGGCTGGCTTCGGAGAAACGCTTTTTATCCTCACCGTCGTCTGGAATGGCCGAGATCATAATGTCCGGAGTGATACCGCTGCCTTGGATGCTACGCCCTTTGGGTGTGTAGTAGCGTTGTGTCGTGATCTTTAACGCGCCGTCGCGTCCACCACGCAAAGGAATCACATCCTGAACGGAGCCTTTGCCGAATGTTGTCATTCCGACGATCAAAGCGCGGCCTTTATCTTGTAAGGCGCCCGCAACGATTTCAGAAGCAGATGCCGATGCGCCATCGACTAAAATAATAACCGGAACATTTTTGGCCATCTGCCCTTTTTGAGCGTTATAGACGTTCACATCATCCGCACGGCGTCCCCGTGTGGAGACAACCTCACCGCCATCTAAAAATACGGACGACACTTCGACAGATTGCGTGAGCAAGCCGCCGGGGTTCCCACGCAGATCAAGGATCAAGCCGGGTAACCGGCCACCATTTTCAACTTGCAAATCACTGATTGCGCCGCGCAACCCATCTGCGGCTTTTTCATTAAATTGCGCGATACGAGCATAACCGATGCCATCTTTTATTTCGAAT
>ENA-ORXR01005274-ORXR01005274.1-marine-metagenome-genome-assembly--contig:-NODE-5274-length-10347-cov-11.334372_pt1 | contig 10347 bp, 10 predicted proteins | sample MGYA00237866_ERZ511479 | MGnify/ENA metagenome assembly ERZ511479
CGACGGGTGGGGCGCCCGGCAGCGGGTCACGGCCGCGCGCGGCGGGGCGAGCGGGACTACTCCCCCAAGGGGCGAGACACACAGAGACGGCCCCGCCCCCCCGCCGTGGCGGGCGGCTAGGCGTCGTGCGGCGCTTGCGCCGCCCCACCCGCTGCCGCAGGCGCCGCCTCCTCCGGGTTCGGGCACGCATTGCGGTGCTGGTTGAGCCGGTGCGCGTAGGTCAGGATCCTGTGCTCGTCCAAGCGGAGCAGGCCGTCCCGCACAATCCTCTTGACCAGTGGCGACGTCGACTCGCTGCTCTGGGCGCACCCGTCGGCTGGCAAGCACCAGTTGTTGTTCGACCCGTGCGCGATGTACTGCCGCGCGCTGACGGACCGGTTGATCACCTCAGTGTCCGGGCTCGGTACCCCCGCGACGGGGTCCCTGTGCGCAAACAGCCGCCAATGGCAAAAGCTCTCGTTGAGGCGGTCACACATGGTATCGTTGCCGATGCGCGGGGACCCAAACGTGATGACCGTCGCGTTGAGGCGGGTATCCTCGGGATGGAGACGACGGCGATGCGCGTAGGCGAGGCCGAGCAGCTGGGCCACCGCGCCGCCCAGGCTGTGGCCGCAAAAGACGACGCTGGTGACTCCCGCCTCGATTTGCTTGTCAATGTCGTCCAGGACCTCGCTCATTTGGGGGTGGAAGGCGTTGAAGAAGCCGGTGTGCACCATCGCAGGAGTGGGTAGGCAGGAGCCATCGGCAACGTGCAGCAATCGAATCTTGCCGTCGTGAAGAAAATCAGACAGCTGCTTGGTCGTCCCACGACTCGCGGCGAAGAGACTGTTCTTGTAGCGCACCAGTGCTGTTGGTGCCACTTGAGAGCCGGACAACGAGCACGCTTTGTACGCAATTTGTTCTTGGGTGAAGCTGGCAACCGCCCGTCGCAGAAGAAGCTCGCGAATCATACCATCGGGGTACTGTGCGCCACCTCCAGTTGCCGGTCCTTCGGCGGGTGGCCTGTCCGGCAAGTAGGCTATGTGGGACATCACTAGCGCGTGGTAGGTGTTCCAGCACAGGTCGTCATCCGTCTGCTCATCTTGAAGCTCCGTGTGGATCACCGTACCCAGGAGCCCTCCTACAATTCGGTCAGAGTTGTCAGCCACACCGGTGGGGTTGCCACGGGCACGCCTGTACGGCTCGTGGAGGGGCTTAGCAACCATAGCTTGAAGAGACTGCCACAGCAACGATACCTCTTGGCTGCTAGTCCCAGCCGGTGCTGCGGGAGTCGTTGCGAACGGAGGGTCCTCAGTGTTGAGTCCTTCGCATGGCAGCCAGATAAGGCAAGCCGTCATGGGGTGGCAACAGCACCAGCACTCTGGTTCGTGATTGTGCTGGGTGCCGCTCAAATCCCAGCTGTGTCTGCGAAGCAGGCTCGCACCTTGTCCTGGTGTTGGTGCCAGCCCACGCTGGACCATCGTCGCCTCGACCTTGATTTTGGATCATAGCCACTTTCAGTTGCAGCCGATCGTCTATCTTTTTTCAGTCTATTCAATGTCAATCTCCATGAATTTTGAATAGAAAACTAGTTACGACTGCATGCACTACTCTGGGTACCGCATCTGCCGTTTGAAACAAATATGGAAAAAATATGGAATATATATATATCTACAAACCATTATCCAGAGAAGGAACACGGCACCGACTAGACCCAAAAGGAGTGCGACACCGGCCAGCGTCCGTTGGTCATTGGGAGGGCGGGTTTGTGCCGGCATCGCCCAAGGGTGAAAAATAGTCGGCGTGCACACAGAAACCAGGGCTGCAAGCCAGACCCGAGGGAGGGCGCGAGGTGAAGGAATGTTCGGGCCGTCGCCGATCGGCCCTGCCCTCGCGCGCTGGCGGAAGATAAAACCGCCGGAAGCCGGAAATTCTCAGGCCTACCAGGACTCCCGGTCGGACCGCCCCACCCTGCACTCAGTTCTACATTCTGGTACACCAGCCGTATCCCCTGCAAGAACGAGGTACAATACTATGAGCGCTCACTCTGCCTTGATACTCCACTCACGTCCGCTATGGCTTCCCAACCTCAACTCGAGTGAACAAAGACAGGGCAGCACCGGCATGCTTCTCCGGAACCGCAAGCCCCTGGTGCCTACTAACATTTTGACAACGGCCCACCCTCCTGGAGCTGAAAGCAACCGAACAGCGCCCTCACGGCGCCACTCGGAAACGCCTCTGGCGCTCGTCCGAGCCGAGATCTGCTTAAAACGTCCCAAAGTGGCCCACGGGCGTTGGAATCGTAGCTGTCGAGAAAAAAAGCCTGTTAAACCCTTGAACTTCGTGTCCAGAACGCATCGAGGATTCACGGTGATCGGCGATCGCGACCATTCCACGCAACCAAATTTGACTTTGTTGCTTGCACTTTCCGAGAACGCACCATCTTGCACAGACGCTCCCGCCCAGCGTGCGTGCATTGTTGCGACGGCGCCCACCAGACTACAAAGTGACCGTGCTGTGCGGGTCCCCTTCTTGAGCTCGTCTTTCAGCCATTGCCAACTGGATACGTTGGCAACCCAAGCGGTCTCCGCGCACAGAGACGCGGAACGCATACTATATTGCCAGGACATCAACGTTTGCGGCTCGCAGAGTGATTCAAAGATGTGACTGGTGTAATACTGTACGGGTGGGCAATCGGATGGCCCCCTTCAATCAATTGAATCGATTTCAGTCACAGCTAATATTGATTTTACAATGATATTCTTGTAAGTATGAAGACTTTATAGTATGAGATGCGACTTCTTCTCTATTTTCGTGGTCAAGTACCATTGAAATGTGCAGTGCACTCATATTGAAATGAGGCACCGGTGCTCATCCGCGCCCAGCCGTCGGGACGCCAGGTATATATCGCGGGGTGCTAGAAGGAGTCCTCCAGACGACCTCTCTACCGCTCCAGGCATCGGTGCGGAAAAAAGTTCGGCCCCAGCAGAAGAAGCGTGTGTACAGCCGTTCTCCCAAAAATCCCGCACTCCAACTGTTGCAAAAGTGATCCAAATCGGCCTCTGCGGGGTCGTAGAGGCCGATTTGGACTCTTTTGCAACTGTTGGAGTGCGGGATTTTTGGGAGAACGGCTGTAGACGACAGACCTCGTACGAACCTGGGGTCGCGCCACCTTTCTGCCATAGTCGTGACCCGCGAGCAGCTCCACCGACGCGATTCGTAAAGGCAAGACCGTGCAGGTCTTTCAGCTCTGTTCTCTACCGAAATGACCTGGGCACAGCTGAGGAAACGTCAGACACGCAAGTGCGCTGAAAAGCGTCAACGACGATGCTCGTGGGAGACCTGGCCACACTGGCAATCGGAAGACTCGTGTCACAGTGCGATCGAAAAAGCCAGGCTTTCGCATCGAGTAATACATTTGTGGCTCCAGTCTTGACGACTACAGCAGTTCTCTTAAAAACCTCGCACGCCAACTGTTGAGCAACTCTTACAAATCGGTCTTCACGGGGTCGCAGACGCTAGCTGGTATTGTCGTTGCGCCAAAGAGTGGAGAGTCCATGCCTAACAAAGAGGGGCTTTTCTGCTTTTGGTCGGCCCAGACATCGATCGGCTTGACTGGGGCCTCTCCAGCTTTTGACGGAACGACCACAAGAGTTGTGCAACAGTTGGCGTGCGAGACTTTGAGAGAACGACGGTACTGGGCGAGGCAGGTCGTGCAATACACTCAGTCCACAACGGGTTGACCCAATTTCTCATGGTAAAACCGATATTTAGTCGACCACGATTTTTGGCCCGATAAACACGAAATCGACCGAATTCAATATATCGATTGCTCATCCCTAAAGTCTTTGTTTACTGGTGGCCTGCACACATCGCGCGCGCGGCCGAAGGTCCTCTTCTGGCCTATCGCCGTGACTGGGCCTGGAGTCCGTGAACTGCGGTCCGCTAGCATGCCTAGAGCATGTACGAAGGCCATTGTCTGGCCACCCACGCTGCTAGCTCAGCTGGTAGGGTGACTCGCCCACCCAGTGTGCATTGTTGCCACTGCGCCCACCGGACTATCCTGGATACGTCGTGACTGTGCTGTGCGAGCTCCCTTCTTGAACCCGTCAAGGGGGATTCATGCTCCCCAGCCATCGGATGGCCAGTCGGGAGGCGGTGACTATGATTCGCAACACGAGCGGCCTGCACAATCAGCGAGACGCGGAACGCACAGCCTGTCGTCAGCGAATTGAAATCTGGGGCTGGCAAGGTGACACGGACGCGAACGCCCATTGTCGGCGGAGTGCGCACCTCGCCCCCGTGGCGGAAGGGCCCCGCGTGGGGCTGTCGCCGCGCCTGGGCCGGCCGGCCGTGAAATGTGGCCCGCCAGCATACGTAGAGAATCTATGAAGGACAGTGTCTCCAATCAAGCTGCACGGCCACATGATGGAAAGTCTTGCCTTCACCAGCATGCACTCTCTGGAAAGAATCTGCTACCATGGTGCGTGGGGTCGCAAGCGCTCGTCAGGGGTGACGTTCGCTGTCGCAGTGGCTTCCACCTACAAGGACATCGACCCTGTGCTACTGCTTTTCTCGCCGCACTCAGTTGATGTGTCCCAGGTGCGTTCGTGCAAGGCAGCACACAGTTGAATGTGGGGAGTACGCCCTGCGCCACGCAGCGCGCCTCTTGGAACCTCAACACGTAATCGGTGGGTACGGTTGCTAACACAGCGCTGTTTCGGCCTGCTTGTCTGCCCGAGTTCTGTTCATGGTTTCGCCCCTTTTTCCGTCGTAGCTCTATCCCGTGTGCCCTACATTTCTTGCGCGTCTTCTGTGGCTGGTGTTATCGGCGCGAGAACGAGGGTGACGATCGCCCGAGTGTCCTTCACTTCATTGTTTCTTGTTGGCTATTCGTGCGATGGAGGAAGAAGACGCGGGCAGGTTGACTGAGTGCGGCACCGGCAGCGAGGCCTGTCGTGATGTGAGCATCGAAAGCGACGAGGAGGCTGCATCCGCTTCAATGGCATCGGGTGCAGATGTGCACGCGGCCGACGCTGCTCTATCCCTGCCCAGCCGTGTGGAGTGGGCGGCGACCTTGGTGGCACTTGCCGACGCCCTAGTAGAGCACCACGAGTTCGACACAGCGCAAGATGTGCTCTACGACGAGCTGCGGGACGCAGGAGTGTCGCTAGACGGACATGGCCATACCAGCACCGCCGAGACTCGGTACGAGGCGGCTGCGGCGTTGGTGAACGCGCTGGAAGCCACCCTGAAAGAGCACGTCCAGCGCTTGGTGACAACTGACGGTGCTACGGAGATGCTGCCCGCGAATGTGATGCAGCTTGAAGAGGCATTGGAGCAGTTACGGGCGGTGGAGCGCAACTTTGAGGATGAAGAAAGGACGGACCTCCAATGCGTGACGTCGGTGCTGTACTGCGTACGGGACCTGTTGTTGCCCAAGAGGCAGCAACCAGTGCGACCGCCTGACCAACAATTGACCGACCAACAATTGACTGACCGACCATTGACGGCCGCGCCCCGCACTCGCTCCATTATTTCGACAGCGCTCAAGGGGCTGACGGACGAAGACTTCAATGCGATATCCGGAGTGGGGGGGGACGCGGTAGACCTAGCCAAGACTATGCTGCAGGTGCTGTCTGTCGCAGAGTTTAGGCGCCTTTCGTGGCTGCAGCGTGCCACTTCGCTGCCGAATAACGAGGGAGATGCCAAGTTGCGTTCTTTTTGCGTAGCGCTGGCTCCTGGCGGGTCCTCTATGGTCGATCCCTTTTGGATACGTCCATCATTTTCCCCTGACATTTCTGCCGGCTTACTTGAAGGGCTGTCTAAGCAGTCGCAAGCAACTACCATGATGCTTGGTGTCGACGTACGTCACGCGTTCGCCGCGTCTGTCGCTGCGTATGCGGGCGATGACGTCTCGCCTGGCTGGCTTCACGATCGGTTCGGAGCTACGGCGGGCTACACGCTGGTCAAGTACGTCCCAGCCCGCTGCGGTGTTTGCTCCATTCTATTGCGGCATGGGCAGTGCTTGTACGTGGCGACGGCCGGGGCTTTGTCGTGGAACCAGTGGGTCAAGCTTTTCGCTGGATCGGTACAGCCTATCGACAATACCAGCTGCTCTGAGGGGTGGCGGTTTCCCACAGCCCAGTCGGGTCGGTGTGTCGTCAATCGGGACGTCTGGGACAAGTTCGTCAAGCAGGCCGGCGCGTTGGTGACGCCGCTTCGTGACGCCGTCAATGACTCCCAGCCAGGGGCCGCCGTTGTCAACTCTGTCGTTTTTTGTGGCCATGGCCTCGGCGCGGCAGTTGCGCAGCTGCTGGCCGCGGCATGGGATCCATCCGGTAGAAGCTCGAGGCCAGTGCGAACGCTCGTCACCTTCGGGTGCCCCGCAATCGGCGACATCGGCTTCCAGGCTCGGTTGTCAGGCATGACGCGGCACCTGCGGCTGTTTGTTGACCACGACCCCATTGCCGGGCTCCCTTTCGCGTCGTGTGACGGCTTACGCCTAGCCCCCAATGTCCGGCAGTACTCGTCGGTCCAAGCGGATCAGCATTGGGCACTCTCTCGGGATGGGCGGGCGAGCAAGACCTGTGCGACCTCCCCGTCGGTGCTCTCCCTTTCCGTGGCTGGAGTTGCTTTTGCGAGCCACCACTCCCTCGGTGCGTATGCAGAATGCCTAGCTTGTCACTTTTGCGGGGTGGCGGCGGACGCGGTCCTATCGGCGGCGAGGAACTCATCCACGCCCTCTATGCGGAACCCATGGCCATTTGCTCCTTCATTGGTGAGTACGTGCGGAGATGCAGATGAGACGTCATCAGTCCCCACCCCCCCGCAGATGTCTTCACCACCTGCCGAAACAGCTGTTTCCGAAGAACGGTCGCCGACTCAAATCGTCGCATCTGTGGACCATCCAGACAACATCACCTTGGCCATCCTCCGGTGACGCACCGCCGCATGGCCAGAGGACGGGGCGGCGGCGGGCTTGTCGTGTGCGCTTCACCCGCGCGGCCGCGTCCAAGATGGTTGACCGTGTGGGCGAGAGGGGACAAGCGGATTTAGTGGAGAATCACGGGGGCCCGAGAGGCTTTGCTGGAATCAACTGGGGTGCGCAGAAGAGCGCCGACGGGAACCTGCCAAACGGCATGAGGGAGGAGGCGGCGCCGCGAGTGAACTGGAAGGTCCGACTGCGGGCGGGCGCAGAGAGTGGCGAACACCGTTTGAGGGAACACCGTCTGGAGGCACCCGAGGACTAGCCCTGGGCGCGGCGGAGAGAACAACCTACAAGTTTTTCGTTTGACACACTCGACACTGACGCTGTGGGTGTGACATGACGGCCCCAACGAAAGCAGCCCGCTCGGAAAACAATCTTTCCGACACCATACACAGCCAGTCGAATGCAGACCTGCATGACAGAACGAATGAAGAGTCAACCGCAGCCGGGGAAGCAGCTCATTTTGAGCAGCTCCCGGACGGCGCCGGCCAGCGGCCAAGCCGTCAGCCAAGGGTAGCTGAAGGGGTGGCCGCTGCTGCAGGCACAATGCACGCCAGTGCGGGATTCGTGCGGCCGGCCGTTCCGCAGATATTGCACGCGGGAAAGCAACCCGGTGCTGAGAGCCGGCAGGACTCAGGAATGGCTGGGGCGTTTGCACTCCCCATGGACGCATTCTAAAGCCTACTCCATCAGCTTTTTATTGGCCCATTCTCAGGCGGCTACCACCATAGGCTGGTGAGATAGAGGTTCTGTTTTTAATCCCTCCGTTGTACAGAACCCCATTTTGTGCAATATCGTGTCCGCTGGTGACGCTGCAGGCTGTAAATTAACGTTGCCTGGCGACGACATAATGCGTTTCATAGGTACTGCAGGATTGTCTGACCCGCATTCGTGGTTGTTGGGGCACGTAAGCGGTGGTGGCGGGGGGCAGGTGATGCTCGTAGCTGGGTGAGAAAAAGCACAGCGTTTCCATGCGATGCCAGATCGGATCAATCGGAAACTTGGCACACCCGACAGTGAGAATGAACGCGTTTCCACGATGAGGTCCAGGCACAAGATCTGAGCAGCGACACTGATTCGGTGTCTGTACGTTCCCGGCTGCCAGAGACGGGGAGATTCTCGAGGGACAGAGAAACACCGAGGTGTATCTCAGCTCTACAAGGCCCTTGAGCACCTTCTTTTTTTTTTTTCTGAGTACCCATGCCACAGAGACCAGTTCTGTAGCTTCTCATGGTCAATCAACTTCTGGAACAGCCGAGAAAACTCTTTCTCCATACGCCTAAAGGCATGGAATATACCTTTAAGAGTGGGTGGTGCCGGGTGATCCGTCAGCTGGTAGATGGCCGGCGGCGACGGTGTCTGCGCTGAAGCGAAGGCGGTTCGAATTCACGGTGCACCAGCTGCTGGGGCATCGTGTGATGCAGCCCGCGTGGGCGCCAGAACGACATAGCGGCAACGAATGCGAGGTTGCACATGGTAGATAGAGGCTGAGCACAAAGGCAAAGCGATGCAGCGTGCGCGTGTACACCCCCGGGGTCATACGTACCCTCTGTCGGAGACATGCGTACGTATGTGGGTCAGAGAAGTGCTGGCCGTTGATCGCACGTGATGAAGGCAAGGGGTGGCCGGGATTGCCTGAAGAAAGAAAGACCGTGAACACGGTGTTGCTACAGTCCAGATCTGCGACGCCGGAGCCACAAACAGTACCTAAGCTCCCCGTGGCCCTGTCCACAGAGCAACACATGCATCAACAAAGCACCACATATCCATGCCGCTGTCTGGCGGTGCCACCGCAGCAGCATCGAAAGACAAAGGCGGGTGGCTCACACAGCGCCTCGAGCATGGTGTACACCCCGCCCCCCCCCTGAACAAATTGGCGACTCATTCCTTCTACGCCGTCTCCGTCGCCTTGGTCAGAACGACAACGAACCCGTTGGCTGGGTCTCGCAACGCCATCTCCCGCATCTTGTACGGCATGGTGCGAGGCTTGAACAGCACCTCGGCCGTCGGCGGCAGCCCCGCGTACGCCGCGTCCACATCGACGCCCCGGACGTAGATGGAAAACTGGGCGCCCGCGCCCACCGGCGCGGGCGCCGTCGCCAGCGCGCCTGCCGGCAGGTAGTCGGCCTCGAGGGCGGCGCGGAGCTGCAGCATCACTTCGGCGCCGGCGGCGGTCTTGAGCATGGCAAACACCACATCGCCGCGGCGGCCGCGGTCACCGACGGGGACGGGCGCGGCGGCGGCGTCCATCGCGTACTGGACTGCAAACGGGAGGACGTCGACGTAAAAGGCGAGAGACGCCGCCATGTCATCGACGAGGAGGCAAACGATGGCGGCCTCGCCGGCGGGAGCTGGGGGGGGGGGGGGGGGGGGGGGGGGGGCACGCCGGGCGTACCGATAGTCGCCGCCGCCGCGGCGGGGGGGACGGGGGTGGCGCTGCTCGTCGCCATGGCAGCGGGGAACTTGGTCGGCCGCCGGCTTGACCGGCGGGGAGGTTGGATGCCCAAGCGGCTGGCTGACAAAGAGGTTGGTCCCCAAAGCGGTCGGCCGACAAAGGGGTTGAGCGACGAGGAGGACGGACGCTGAGGGCCGCGAGCGGCGAGGCAGGAGCGCGTGGGGCACTTGACGCGGGCGGGAACCTTGGCACAGGCGTGGAGCAGGGGGCGGGGTGGGAGGGGCGGCAACAAAAGGCAGAGGCGACGAGGAGGACGATACAGGTGACCGAGCACCTGTGGTCAGCGACGGTCCTGGCGACGCACCGTTCCTGCCACTCACCAGCGGCCACGCACGCGCAGATATAGGTATCACCGCCACCCCATGCGCTCAGCGCCCGCCGCACGCTCCGACCCCAGGCCAGACAAACACCACGACCGCGCCGCCGACGCGCCCGACTTGGTGGCCCGCCAACGCCCCCGCCCGCCCCACTGTGCCCACCACACGGTGCGGGCGCCGACGCGGCGCTCCCCGCCCACCCCCCCCGCCGCGCGACTCCCGGATGCACCTCGGTCCCTGGCGTGGCCGACAGGGTTCTCCCCAGCAGGGTCCGCCGCCCAGCCCGTGGCGGCGCGCCCCGGCCGCACCCGCGTTGCGTCCGGGCTTCCATAGCCCGCGCCGCCCGCCCGCCATCCGCGCCCAGCGATGGTGCCCGCGCGCCTGCGCCCCGCGCGTGCGACCGCCCTGCGGTCGCGCCATCCGCAGCGGCAGCTGCGCAGCCGCGCGGGCGGCACGGCGCACGCGCGACGGGTGACCCGGCGCGGCCCCAACTACTACTGTCAGACCGACACAACTCCACGGGGAGCCCCGCCACTTGCGCGGAGAATTCGGCGGCCGCGGCTGCCACCGCCGTGGGCCACGCCGCCACCCCCCCCCCCCCCCCC
>ENA-ORXR01005275-ORXR01005275.1-marine-metagenome-genome-assembly--contig:-NODE-5275-length-10345-cov-10.197020_pt1 | contig 10345 bp, 15 predicted proteins | sample MGYA00237866_ERZ511479 | MGnify/ENA metagenome assembly ERZ511479
GGCACACTGTGCCACGCCAGCACCTCCCGCCTGCAACCTCCCTCTTGGATGCCGTCCACACAAGAGACAATTTGTGGACGGGAGGGGTTGCCGGGTTGGTCGCGATGCTACCCCAGCCGCAAGAACGTGCGGGCGCGGCCGTCTAGAGGGGCTGACAAGCTGTGTCTGCGTTACCTGGATGAGGCAGCTTGACTCGTCTACGTAGAGCTCGCCGCTGTCCGTCGGCAGACAGCAAAACTTTTGCCAACCTTCGAAAGAGCTTTGAAAAGAAGGAAGGTGCCACGCGTCACCTAATTGGCCGATTTGGGCTCGCACGGGCGTTCGCATCGTACGAACCCGGGAGAATAGAGGCCGTTTTTGGGGGAGGGTTTGTACGATGCGAACGAGTGTGCGAACCACGTCTGAGTTATCCGGTTGTAATTACGTTCTTGTCTTTAACATATTCCGTGGGTCCCGCACCGTTTGTGAAGCCGGAACGAACGCCGACATTGCTAGGTTGTGCGTATATCTGCCACGTGGACAACGTGGCACGAATATCGGCTACGTGTGTGAACTGGCGACATTGCTGGTTGTGCTCTCAAGGGAAAGTCGTTAAACGATCATCTTACGCATCGTAACGCGTTAAGTTGCAGAGTACGAGACTTGCTAATACACTTAAATTCACGGAGACGTGCATTTGTACCATAATTATTGGCCAAAGCCACTCGAGCGCTCCGTCGTGGATGTGGATCGGAAGATTGTGGTCGATCAGTTGCTAGACTTTGGACTGTACTCCTGGAAAATCAATAATAAATACATTGGTATCCTAAGTCGATAAAATTGTTAAGGAGGTTAGACGATTGTACATAAGTTAGTTGTTCCGGTTTTTTTAACTATCATATTAATAACATGCACACCTGAACCTGATGGCAGAGGGTCGAGGAGCGATGACGGCGGAGGCTCCCCCAGCGGCCGCGACCACCGGTCGGCCTCGGCCGGTCCGCGCGGCCGTCTCGCGGCCGCTGCGTGTGAGTGGTCAGCGGCGCCGCGGCCGCGGTCCGTGCCGCGTTGCGTGTGCCGCTCCGTGACGCGCGCAACCGCGGTTGCGAGGGCGGGTGGCGGCAGTGCCTAGGGACACCTCCGTGTCTCATAGAAAGGGTATGTGGAGTGTCCTGGAGCTGGACAACCCATGAAGAGCTCTGCTTCGTATGGGGCGGGGGGAGGGGGGGACATGGCAGGATGGTCTGCTGGGTGCTTCCGCGGCATCGCCTGTATGGGAAGGAAGAAATATATTCTGGGCGGCCTCCTTCTAACCCAAGGATAAACAGCCTACGCAGGACCCATTTCTGCTGTCAGAATGAACAGCGGAACAGCCGTTCTCTCGTAGCAGAAGACAGAAAAACCGCATCATTTAGTGCGAATCGCCCAAATGATGCGGTGCAACTTAATTGAGAAAACTGCGACCAGGGTATTTTCGCGAACGCGCCCGCAATTCGAATGAGCACGGCCGGGCCAAGGTGGCCCGAGCGGCCGACCCAATGCCGACGACGGCTGTCAATGTTTCTGTTTGGGCTGAGCCACGTGGGGATGTACACCTGTGCTTCCTTCCTTCCGTCTCTCCCCCCTCGCAGTCCAATTTCTACTCTGCGAGGTGATCTGCCGATTCCTGCCTCAGTGGGGCGCGTGTGGCGGAGCATCGGCCGCCCAGGATGGGCGGCGGCGCCCACACCCAGTTAAGGGCGGTCATAGCATATTCGCTGGCGGATGTAGCCCTACTCAAAATAAAATACATTACAGCTGTTTCGGTGCCACGTGATGGACTTTGGCACCATTCTAGGGACTTTCACATGAAGCGCCGTAATCTGTTGCCAGCTCCAGCCGAGGTCCAGACGCTTCATGCCCGATACGCGTCACACGCGTGCGAGCACACCCAATGCACATAATCGATCTCGATGCCGAAGCATCCCCACTATGACGCCGCGGTGCCCTCTATTGCCGTCAACTGTCGGTGTTGCGACCACCGACCTGTCCAGGTACGTTCCTTGTCGCTTGTCCTTCTGCCATACCAGCTGCACGCCCCGCGCACTCAACTGGAATCGCTCCCACTACTTTTTTCTTGCCCCCTTCCACTATCGCGGCCACACATGATCCTGACCTCTACCCCTACTGCCCATCCCTGTTTTGTTTGCTTTCCCAACTTCGTCCGCCCTATCTACCATTCCATGAACCTCACACAGTATCGTCCCCATAGATAATGTGCCTGACGAGAGTACAGGCGGTGTCAGCAGCACCGGGGCGCCGCCTGCGCAGCCACAGCTGGACAGCGCCTCGCAGAAGCAAGTCGTTGCGGGCGAGCGCCAAGTGGCGCTCGGGCAAGCACGGCTTGATCCCGCCGCCGCTCTCAGAGTCCTTGAACAGACGAATGTAACTCTGAACGCGCCCCTTCTCGCCCGTGTGGACGCGTTGGTCAGCCGTCATCTGATGGCGACCAGTCCAGAGGTGGTCACCGTTATGCTGGGCAACGGCCACAAGAGACGGTATCTACGCGAGATTACGACACGCAAGGACAAGGTCAAGCCTCGGCAGGCACGGCGGCGACTCGCGCAGGCCGAAGAGGCCGTTTACAAGATCTTGCGGGTGGGCGCTGGCATGGCGTCAGCTGTCCTGGAAGACATTTGCCGCAGGGCTCGCACGAGTGGTGGCGTGGCGGTGGCGCCGAGCGCTGCCGTTGCAGCGCTTCCTCGGAGGCTGCAGTCGCAGTTTTTTGCAGACAACAACATCAGTGCTGCCACTTTTCAGCGCTTCCGAATGCTGCTGGGCCCCAAGTGCGGCCTCGCAAGCCCACTGGCGCTGCGTAAGGACCTGATGAGGGCGGCAGTGGAGGAGAGCAACCAGGCTACTACAAACGGACAAGGAGCCTTCCTCGTCAGCCCACGCGCGGCGCTGGAGGCGCTCATATTCCATCTGCGCCGACAGTGGCAGTTTCTCGAGCGTGCGGTACGTGGAGCGGATGGGCGCGAGCTGGTGGCCAGTCGTGCCTTTGAGGGGCAGAAGACGGCGTATATCCCGCCTGCTTCCTGTGTGAAGGATGTCCACATTTGTTTTGGACTAGACAAGGGGGGCCTGATCAGCTCTTGTAAAGCAGTTTTGTCCTGTGCCAACCAGCTACGCCCTTCAAGCCGCGGAAACTCCATCCTTTACGGCATCTTGCCAGAAAGATGACCATGCGGCACTCACCCAAATGGCGGACGTCTGCGTACCGGATCTAGATTCCATGCGGACAAGTGGCTTGTAGGTGGATGGCTCACGTCGGGCTGTGCGTCTGATTTCGTACGGTGACTACGCCTTCATGACATCCTGGGTCGGCCACGAGGGGGCCAGCAGCTGTATGCCCTGACTCTGGTGCACTGCGCTCCGGCGGCGGACACAACGCAACGGGCAGCTCGTGGACAAATGGGGCAACATGCAAGACGGCAGCCTCGCACGAGGCGTGGCCAGAACCCGTGCGCATTTTGAGGAGATGGCCTCCAAGTTTTCTGACAGCGGCAATGGCGCGCGTGCGTCCACGATGGCGTTGGACGAGCACTTCTCCATCGAAAGCCGACCGCTGTTGGTCCTTGACCCAAGCCGCACCTCCCCCATGCCTCTACATCTCACATTGGTAATCACGGGAGGTCTGCTACGTCTGGGGATTGAGGCAGTGTACTTCCATCTTGGGCCGGCGCGAGCTGGCGCGTACGCTGTAAACCTGGCCTTGGCTCTACGATTTGCCGTGGGCGTCGCACCCAAACCCTACTTTGGTGGCGCATTCGAAGGCCGCCAATGCCAGTTGATTGCGCGGAGGCTGTCGGCTGTCGTCGAGCTGTTTGCAACGTATGTGCCCGCTGCGGACGCTGCGGGGTACAGCGCGGCATGTGGCACCTGGGCGGAGCTGCTGCCAGTGCTCACCCGACGGGGGACAACTCCACCGAGGGCGCCAAGTCCTTCCAGGCCGGCACCGCTCGGTTTGTGGATGGGCTGTGCGCGGCTTTTCCATGGTTTAGCGTTTCACCAAAGCTTCACACGCTGTGCTGTCACGCACCAGATTTCCTAGACTATTTTGGGAGCCTGGGTCGCTACAGCGAACAGGGGCTCGAGTCGTGGCACGGACACTTCAACAAGAATGCCGCAAAGCACCCAGCTGACAGCTTTCTGGGAAGCTGCTTGTCCTACGTCAAGCGGTCGGCTGTCAGCCGGGCACCCGAAAACGCCGCGTACAACCGTGGTGCAAAGCGGTCTCCCGCAAAGGCGGGGCCTGGGGCGCGGGACGCCAAGACACAATTTGACAAGCGGACCAGGAAGAGTAAGCGGTCTGCCTGTAGCCGGGGAAAAAGAGACGCTCGTCCGGGCGGCGGCGGTGGCGGACGTGGTCGCCCAAAAGATGGCGGAGCAGGCAGATGGCTCTGTCGTTGCCGGGGGGGGCAGCAGCATATGGCACCTTCGTGGCGATCCACTCCGCTCCGCGGCGCACGCCGCCCTTGCAGAAGGGCACCTGGCACTCGACCCCGGCCGCCGTCACGTGAGAATCCCGGTACCGCATGTCTGAGGCGGCGCCGGAACGGTTGAACAAGATGTAGGCCCACACCAGGCCGCCACAGCGGCTGGAAAGCCTATTTTCCGCGGTGCGGAGGCCGATGCAGAGCGCCTGCATGATGAAATCGGCCGGGGTGGGCAGCCACTTGAGCGACTGGTAGCCAACCAGCGCCGCTTGGACCTCCTTGTAACCGGCCACGGCGAGCGCGACGACGTGAGCCGCTGTCGGGTCGGGGCAGCCGGCCATGGCGTGAATGCTGCTGATTGTCGACAAATACTTGCCGAGCGAGTTGGGAGGCAGCGCCTCGCGCTCGTTCTCGTAGGCGATGTAGCCGACGGTAGTGACCGCGTCGGCAGGCAGCGGGACGAGCGTCCGGTAGGCGCAGACAGCTACAGACGCTCGCCAGCACGACATGTAGGAGCTACGCGTCGACGAGAGGTAGGCGTGCAGCAGGAGAGAGCGAGAGGGTGCACTCATCGCGCCGGGAAACGGCTGCGCCTCCGTCAGCGTCGGTTGGAGTTCGGCAAAGCGGGTGGCGTCGCTGACGCCGCGCTGCCGTCGAGACGGAACGCGACTGTCCGGCACACGGGGCTGGGGGGAGGGCAGTCCGTCGCGCCGAGCGTGTACACGCCCTCATCCAACGGCAGCAGAGAGAACTCGGCGCACGCCTCCACCGCCGGGGCCCACCATGGCTGGGTCTCCCACCACGGGGCGACCAGCGTGACGCGGGCGGCTTTCTGGATGATGCGGTGGACGACGGGCCCGACGAGATGGAAAGGCGGGTTGGCCCAAGAGTTGTCCACCGTTCAGTCGTGGTCCATCGCGTTGATGCCCGACGAATTTCAGGTGGCAAAGCGCGATATGAAGCGCCCACAGGGCGTCGTTAAGTCGGTCGGGAACAGGGCTAGGGTGTGCGGCCCGTACTTGGCCTCGAGCCGCGTGAACCCAGCACAGCTAAGCGTCCAGTCGGTACTGTCCCGCTCGCGGGAGAGGCGGTCCGCCCCGAGGTTGAGCGCCGACGGAAGGTGCTCGGGCCGGAGCACGACGCCCATCGCCTCAGTGAGATCTTCCAGGCGGCGCAGCTCGTCTATTGTCGCCGGCGACGAGGATGTGCCGCTGTTGATGACGCCAATCGCCACCTTCGAGTCAATTTTGAGCCTGATGACGGTCTCGCGGTCGGAAAGGAGGGCGCGGAACGACTGCAGCCTCAGCCTCACGGCGCCGAGCTCAAGCGGGTTGATGTGCAGCGTCCGCCGGTGGGGGTCATGGAAGCCCCGCGCCGGAACGACGCCGTCGAGAACCGCCCCCCAGCCGACCGTGCTCGCGTCCGTCTCCATAGTGATCGTCGGAGGAGCCGGCCAGATGGCCCGGCCCGTCGACGCATGTTGCCGCAGCTCTGACCACAAAGACAAATCCCTCAGGCACTCGTATGTGATTAGCACGTCGCCCGTCACCCGCGCGTTGAGCACCGCGTCGAGGGCGGCGAGGTGAAAGCGGGCGGTCAACATGCTCAAATAGGTGCTGACCGCCGTGCCCGAAAACGAGCGCAGCTGGGAGAGCGTGACGTGCCTGCGGTGGGAAGTTTCCCAGCGGAGGTTGGAGGACGCCGTCAGCGCGATGGAGATGGCACGGTCCGGTGGCAGGAGGAACAGTCGGCGCTCCGAGTCGACGGTAAGTCCGAGAAGGCGGATGGCCGTCGTCCCGGTCTACACTCCCTTATTGCGGTGGAAGCGCACCCCGAGGCGGCGGAAAAGGCGCTCGACAGTGCGGACCGCGTCGATCCTCTCGGCTTGCGACGCCGGTTGGCCGCGTTTCGCCGGGAGGGCGCCGCCCAAATCGTCAACGTATGCAATCCTCCGAGAGACTTTTCCACGGAGGCACTGGACGACCGGTCTTCAGACTTTGGTCCACGTGTACGGGGCGACGCGGATCCCGAAGGGCATTTTCAGTGGGGGGAAGATGCGGCTGTCCAGCTCGAAGGCCAGGTAGAGGGCGTCCTCTGACCGGAGGAGGAGATGGTGGTATGTGTCGGTGACGTCCCAAACCAGGATCGCGTCTGCCGGCCGGAGCACCTGGGCGAGGTCTGCCAGTGTCTCGTAGCGGCATGTCCGCTGCGCCATGAAGCGGTTCGGGTATCGATAGTCGATATCCGTCCGTTCCGCGCCACTGCTTGACCGCACGACAAAAAAGGCGAGCGAAAGGACCTTGATGTGCCGCCACTCCGCCGGGTTCGTCAACTCCCGGACGTACCCGAGGTCCAGCTGCCGCTGGATCTCGCCCTCCATGAAGACCGCGTCGGCCGTCCAGGCGGGGTACGGGCGGGCGCGCGGCGCCGGGGGTCGGCCAGTCCACGGGATCTTCACCAATTGGGCGATCGTGTCCAGCACCCAGGCGCTCGCGCCCAGCACGAGCCAATCGGGAAGCGAGCGGCGCACACGATGGGGCTGGCGGTGCCCCATGGGCATTTTTTCCACCGGGGGGGGAAAAGAGGGAGTGGCACTCGGCGACGGCGGTCGCGACCGCGGCGGCGGCGTGACCAGGGGGCACGCGGGCATGTGCATCGGGGGCGGTTGCTCCCGTGATGACGACCCGCGGGCGGAGATGGTGGCGGCGGGCGGGAGCTTCGGCCATTTGCCAATGCCGCGCACCATCGCGGGCGGGGCTACTTCCTCGCGGCCGCGCGGACTGGGGCGTCTCCGCCCACAGGTACGCGAGGACCGCGCCGGCCGGCGGAGGAGTGAGCGCCACCGTGGCCACCGTTGGTGCCGCCGTCACCGCCACGACGCGCAACCCCGCCACCACCGTAGCCAGTGGCGTCGCGGGCGGGAGCGTGAAAGCCGCGCGCAGCCGCGCCAATTTTTGCGGAGGCATGAACCTCCGCACGAGCAACGCGGGCGCGGAGCTCTCGGGCGTTGGAGCCACGGAGGTTGTGTCGCGGGACGGCAGTCGCATGGGCGAAAGCGTCGGCGAGCGCCGGCTCCGTCTGGCGGTGCGCGAAGAAGTCGTAGCGCGCCGATCTGAGCGTGTAAATGCGGCGGGCGGTGAGACAGAGGGAGAAGAGCTCCGCGTCTTTGACCTCGTCGTCGCTGAAGAGGTAGGCATGGAGGGAGTTGGAAAGCCGCTCCGTCCAGGCAAGCGACTGGTACCAGGCCTGCGCCTCGTTCTCTTCCCGAGAGCCAGCCGCGAAGTTGGCAGCCTGGCGGGTGTCATCGGGGGAGAACGGGAAGAGCAGCCCGTCGCGGCGCTCGACGCACGACGGGATGGAGGATATGCCAAACTTTTCCTCGGCGCCGTCGGGGAGGGAAACCCGGTCAAACCTGTCGTCGAGTTGGTCGCCGCCGACGCGGTCGTCCTTGTAGTTGCGGCGACCGGCGGGCTCGGGTCCCGCAGCGGCGCCGCTGGCGACAGACGGGACAGGCGCGCGGACCGCAAAGGGGGCACGGACGGCCGCGGGGGCATGTCGGTGCCCGTCTTCGACGGGCGCGTCGTCCGCAGCCGCGCAGGGCGCGTACACAGCAAGCCGAGCGAAAGCGGCGGCGAGGTCCCGCGCCAGCGATTGGATGACCTCGGCATCGGTACGTCAGGTAGTCGATGCGGCCGCGGCCCCCATCCCTTGGTTCGCCGTCGCCATATCTGCGGCGGCGAGGGCCGCGTCGGCGCGGCGGAGGCGCTCGAGCTCTCTCGGTGTCCCCTCCTCGTCTTCCTGCTCCGACCCGCCGCGTGACGGAGGGTCGGCGACCATCTTGGCCAGCGTCGCATCCGTCGGCGGCTGCGCGCCCCCTAGTGCAGCGGACCCGGCGGCGGCGGCGGAGGCGGCGGTGGCGGCGGCGGCAATGGCGGCTTGGTCGACGTTGATGCCGTCGAAGTTGCTTCCAGTGCTCATACTTAGGTATGCGCGACGTCAAACCGTGGGCAGAGGCCCAGGAGAGTTGCTTCGAGCTGTGTGAATCAACCACCCAGATAGAAACGAGGACATTGGGGAGCAGGAGGGAATCAAGAAAGCAGAGAGAAAGCGCGCCCTTCGAGTACTCAACCCACTACCGTCCGTCGCCCGCAGTCCGCGCCGCCACGCCCGTCCGCCCGCCGTCTCGTCCAGCGCCGTTAGCGCGGTGCGCCGTGCGCGCGCGTGGCAGCGTGCGCGCGCGTGCCCCTACCGCTGCCGCCGCGCTTGCGTGGCGGGGGCTGTAGCGGGGGGTCCCCGCTGCGTTGCCGCAGAGTTGGAGGCTATGTCGCGGGGAGGGGGGCCGGGGTGCCTGCTCGAAGTTGAGAAGTGCTTGCTGTCGTGGGGACGTTGCGGCGGCCGCGGCCCGTCGGCGGTCGCGTCCATCACGGGGCGGGCGTTTTCCCGCTCCGCCCGGTGGGTGCCGCCTCGTGGGCGGCCGCTGTGGTGCGTCGCCCGTCCCGTTGCGGGCGCCGCCACGCTGGCCGCCGCTGCGGTGCGTCGCTGGACAGCCCCCGGGAAAAAATTCCAGTTGCGGTTCCATAGCAAATCGTTGACACCAGTGCAGGAAAAAGGGCCGCAGTCGGTGAAGAGGGCGCGTGCAGGCACAATATATGGGTATAGAGACCAGCTGGCAAAGCTACAGCAAGTCGTAGGTGCCTGACGGGACCCTCTCACAGCTGTCTGGCACCAACGCGTTATCCTCGAGCGAACATGCCACGTCAACTAGCGTGTACCAAGCGTCAGCTCGGCGAGTCAACAGCTCGGGAGGGACCGAATGGGACCCAGTCCGGCTGTCCGACGTCGAAGACATGTCATTTCCAGCGGGTACCACAACAAAGGCCAGTATTTGTACTCGAAATCGGTTGCTCCGACTTCTACCCGTCCAAATTGATGTCGCGTCGAATAATTTTCGTGATCCGATCAATTGACTTCCAACCGATTTCGATTCATCGATTGCCCATCCCTAATCCCTGGGGAGGGGGTCGACCGTGCGTGTCGTCTATTCCACCGACACCGGGCGGCGAGGCCACGTGCTCGACCCGCAGCGGCAGCCGCGCGCTCCCAGAGCTTCTCAGCGCGAGTCCGACGCAAACTTATGCTTCGTGTTTAGGATTCTGGGATACTACATGGGCAGCGACGGCGTGCGGGCTAGGCAGCGACGGCGCGCGGAAGGGGACAGTGGGATGGTCCACGGTAGCATGTAAGGGCCGGGGCAATAGGCCGAGGAGCGGGTGGGTAGGATCACCAGGAAGCAGTGCCTTCTATCTTTCAGTGTGCTTGCTGCCACCGACGACGGTGGCGGCGGGTACGCGCCTCGATGCCGTCCGCGTCATCGCGTCCCACGCACCGTTCGGGCGCGCCAGGCGTCCACCGCGGCGGCGACGGGTAGGTGGACACCGCCCCATGAGTGTTGCCTTCGGCCTCGCTGCTACCTTCCGCTGCCATGACGGCCTGGGCGCTCTCGTTCCATGCCGCGGGCGTCGGGCTGTGCGAAGGCGTGACGGCGACACGCGTCGCGCCGCGTGTGGGCCGCGCGTGCACGATTGGAGCCTCGGCAGCGCGTCGGCAGCCGTGCCGTCGTCCCCGCCGCCCCGACGCACTGAACGGTTTACGGTGCCAGTGTGGCATCGGGCCTGTCATCGGTGCGGCTGCCTATATGGGTGGCGTCGATGGCAGAAGCGGCAATTGCGTCGGCGGTGCATTGGCGCACGTCGGCGGTCGGTCAAGAAGGGGGAATTATGACAGGGTGGGTGCTACTGGAGGGGGTGGCATCCATGCGGGGGTGCGCAGGGGGAGTGCCGGTGAGGTGGCGCGGGAGCGGGGTACAGGGGCGGAGACACCCGCCGGAG
>ENA-ORXR01005276-ORXR01005276.1-marine-metagenome-genome-assembly--contig:-NODE-5276-length-10343-cov-9.364115_pt1 | contig 10343 bp, 8 predicted proteins | sample MGYA00237866_ERZ511479 | MGnify/ENA metagenome assembly ERZ511479
GGCACCCCCTGCCCACGCGTCGGGGCCCCGCGGGGTGGAGTACGAGAGGCGTTCCCACGCCAGTGTCATGCGCGCATTTTTGGGGGGTCTGGAAAAGCACACGTGTGGGGGGCCTGGACGCCAGAGCAGCGTTGTCTCCACTCCCTTGTTCTTGCTTGTACCACTGTGTGTGCACGTGTTGGTGTTTTCTCAGACCACTGCGTCGGCCGCCGTCAACTTGTGGGTAGTGGACCTCGATGTGTGCCTGTGGAGCGCTCTTGGCACTCGCTGCGACCGTCCCAGGTTGCCACCCGACGCGCTGTTTGATGCGCACTGCCCAAACCGGACTTACTCGGTGTCGTTGCACCTCAGCGGCCATCGCAATCAGCGCCATGGGGCCTGCGGGCAGCACGGTGGGCTTGAGGTACACGTGCGACTCGCGCCGTAGAGGTGTAGGGCCGCAGTGTCCTGGGCAGGGGGATGACACGACGAGAACTCAAAGCAGTTGAGGGACCCCACGTCTGAATGGGCCTGCCACCGCGCCATTTTCAGTTTTTTCAGAAGTGTTAACTTCCAATCCTGCTTTTAAGAGCGCATTTTCATTTTGGCTTTCAGATAAAGTGTGTATTTATTGTGGATTTGGCGTGATTGTGGCCTTCCGAGATCGCGATCGACCTCCGTTCACACGTGTGTGTGTGTGGCTTGAAGGCCTCACGCGGCTCTCCGGGATGCTCCTGCTGCCTATCGGTTTTGCAAGCCCGCAGCGGCATCAGAGGCGGCGGCCAAGATCCACGCGGCACGCTCAGCACCACCCGCCTCCCCCGTGACTCGCCTATCGCCGCGCACTGCCACCGCGTCCTCTCCTCTTCGGCGCCCACATCCCTCCCCCCCCCCTCCCCTTCCTTTGCCGCCCAGCATCCCCCACCACCTTCTCTCCCTCCAACCCCTGTGATGGCGTCCTTTGCGCTTGGCGGTGCGTCCGTCGTCTCGGCCGGCGCTGTCGCCGTTGCCGGCGCGGTCGGCCACCTGCTCCGCCCCCGCGATGACGGGCGCACGCTCCCCAACGTTGTGGCGTCCCGCGCGCTCAATGGGCGGACGGCGAACCCCACGGGTCCGTTTATCGGGTCGGTCAAAGGCGGTGGCGTTGGCGGCGCGTCGTCTGGCAGCGGCGCGCCCGTAAAGGACATCACCCAGAATGGCGACGCGCCCAAGGCGGCGGCGCCCGAGGCGGCGGCGCCCGAGAAGAAGGCGGCGCCCGCCCCCAAGGCCGCGCCTGCCCCTGAGAAGAAGGCGGCTGCGCCCAAGGCTGCCGCCAATGACGATGCAAAGGCCAAGACGCCGTCCCCGTTTGAGCTGTTTGGCTTCAAGCCGACCGTCCTGCCGGGCCCCCCCGGGCCGTACGATCCGACCAAGGCCGTGTAAGTGGCGCCGGTCCGGGCTTGCTGCTGCACATGCGCTGTGAGACAAAGGGTGGGCACGAGGGGGTGGCGCCGTTGCGACGCGCAGCTGTGTCGTGCGGCGGCTGGTTGCTATCGGGGTTGTTGCATCCTCTCCTTTTTCTTATTTGCTTGGCCGTTGTGTTCATCACCGCCACCCGGTGTTTTCCTCTCCATTCATGCGTTGTTCCCTCGCGTAGACCTCTGATTGAGGTTGTGCAAGCATTTGGGTCTGCGTCTCTTGTGTCCATCGGTCCACGTGCACCACTCGCATATTTGTCTACGTCTTCGCCCGTCACCTACACAGGGACACCACCGACTGCATTGCGATTCTTCTTGTTGCGGCAAGCTGCCCCGCATCATACACTGCAAGTCGCGTGGTTTTCAAACACTTCTCTTTCGCACAGCACCGTGCGGCAACACAAGGAAATCGGTTCCTGCCGCCAGCATCAAGCATCGGCACCCATACAATGAACGACATGTATTAGCACCCAGGTGCTGTGTTTTGGCTTCCGGCCATGTCATCCGGAACTACTGTCTACACGAGCTCCACACAACAGCAAGAATCAAGCATATTGGCGCACCAGAGGTACGCCACGTTGACCCTTACATCCCCGCCGCTAAGGCTCCGCGGGTAGGACCAGCCCCCTGCCCACAACACAACTGACTACACCTAGTCGGTTGCCCAGCTCAAGGCCGCACGACTGTTGCCTGCACAAACGCGGCGTGGAAGTCGTGGAAGAAGGCAACAAAATCAGAGCGAGACGTTCGCCCGCGGTCATCCCGGGAGCGCACCAGCCGCACGAGCGTCGAGGAGACAATCGACGCTTCCGGGGCGCCGCCGTCAGCCACACCCGCGCTGCCGTCGCCACCACCCCCCGCCGACGATATCGCCGCCGGGTCACCCGCAACGGCCACGCCCTCGAGGAGCACATTGACGTGGAGGTGTTGGGTGCCGCCGAGCGGCGCGTCAACCTTGACCTTGACGACCCGATCCCGCTTGACCGCCAGGTCGCACCCGGCCGACAGTAGCACCCGTGTCACAGCGGAGAGCGCCGCAGATGGCGGCAGCGCCGCTGTAAACGCCGTACAAATGTCTTCCTCCTCCGCGATGTTCGAGCTCGTCCCCTTAGTCAGGTTGGAGAAGGGCCCGGACCCGCCCACGCCCGCGGGGATGGATGACGACGACGACGGGGTGCCTGAGGTGGCCTTGCGGGAGAATAACATGTTGGCAATCTTCCGCCGGGAGCGCGCGCTAGCCGACGCGAGCGTCGATGTGCCGCCACCGTGGAACGAGGAGAGAGCCTCCTCCGATGGGGAGAAAGGGGTCGGACTGACACACCCTGCACCGGCAGCAGCACCCCTGTCTGACCCTCCAAGTTGCGTGGCGCCCGACAGGCACGAGCCTCCCGCGACCGCGCGGCCCGCCCCCGCCGCTACGGCGCTGTTGGGGCGGACACGTCCGCTTCCTGCCCCCGGCCGCGCGTTGGAGAAGCGGCGATAGAAAGGCTTGCCGCCGATATCCCCAGTCGTGGCCGAGTTCGTTGTCATGATCTGAGGGGGCGCCCCACCCCCGCCGGTAGCCAGCGACAAGGCTGGTGGGGCGTCCCCACTAGCGGCTGCCGCCCCGGGTGGCTGCTCGGTTCCACTTGACCCACCCGATCCGCCGACGTTGCTCGCCGACGGTGGCGCATCGGCGCCGCCTGGCCGCCCCGACGTTGTGCGACGCGGCGCCCGTCGAAACATCCCCGACGACAAGGACGGCCGCTCGCTTACCCCATCCTGCATGCCGCCACTATGCCGTTGGCTCCCCGCTGGTCGTTGGCCGCTGCCGCCAACAGCGCCGCTGATGCTTTCTGTGGTGCTACTGCCACCGCCGCCGCCGCTGCTATTGCTCTCCACAACACTGGTCGTCGAAAAGGAGCGGCCGACGCTCAAGTCGTCCCCGCCGCTCCCCGCAGCGGCAGCAGCAGTGGAGACGTCCGAAATGGAGACTGATGGAGAGGGCTTGGGCGACCGCCGCATCTTGGAGGCGATCGAAAAGCGGATGCCCGCGCCGACCAGCTGCGAAGCGTGGATGGCCGCCGCTGGGGAGGCGGACGAGCGGGAAGACGCCTGCACGTCCTCGTCCTCCGTTTTCGACTCCTCTGCGTACGATGATGCGCGCACGTCAAGCGATGCGACGGCTGGCGGGAGCACGTCGACGCTTTCACACCGGCGGGAGAAGCCGCCCTTCAGACGTCGCGACCGATGGGCGGGTGACATGCCCGCCGCCCGGTCGGGTGAAATCGGCACCGCCTCCCAGCCGGAGCGGGAGCGCTCCCGCGGGGAGAGGGCGGCCAGTGGCGAGGCGAGTGGTTGTGCCGCCGACAAGGATAAGCCCGCGTGCGGCTGTCGCCCACCTGCCGACACCCGCTGCGCGGGCGCGGCTGCGGAGGCGGCGTTCACATCCACCGCAGCGGTGCCCTGGGAGGGCAAGTCGGAGGAAGTGCGCCCCCCCCGTGGGGGCATCCCAACCGCCCGACGCGCCAGCGGTTCTTCCGCAACTGACGCGGACGCCGGGGAGAGGACGCCGACCGAGGAGGGGATGGTGTACAACGGCTGCCTGTTTCCACCTGGCGGCCACGGTGCGTCGACGGCGGCGGCGACGGCGGCTGGTGGCAACGAAAGGGGGCGTGCAGCGGCCATCGCCGCCCACGAGGGACCCCACGGCGTCTGGGCCGTCTCGGACGGAGTGGCGAGTTGGCAAAAGACCGACGCCGGCTCGGCCATGTCGGGGAGGTCCACCTCATGCACCGACGCCGAATCGTCTGACGACGCACCAGAGCAGTCCGACTCGAGGTCCGAGTCGCTGTCGCTGTCGGGGCAAACGACGGGGGGGGCAGCGGGCCGCCCCGTGCGACGCATCCGCCGCCGCTGTGCATCGCTGTCTCCGCCATCGACACCGTCACGGTCGTCGACACTGCCACTGTCCCTGCTGCCAATGCCGCTGCGTCTCGTGCCATGCCCCGCCGGGCGCCGTCGTCCCCTTCGTGATGAGAACGCCACCGATGCCGCCGCCGCTGACGACGACGGGGACGTCAAGTCCGTATTGTCGGTGCGGACGAGGCCCTCTGTGGCAGGGCTGGCAATGTTGGCGGCAGCGTCGGCATTGGCAGCCCCCGCACCCTCCCCACTGGCGCGGTCAGAGCCACCCCCCTTGCGCGGCGGCGCGCCCCATCCCCGTTCGTCGACCCCACCGGTGGCTGCCTTCCTTGCGGCCCGCGCCACGGTCATGGCTGGGCCAACCCCGCCACGGTCTGGCGCCACCCCCCCGACGCGACCCGAGTGCCGCCCGCTGGGCAGGGGCGGCCCCCTTAACGACGGCGACAATAACGGCTCTCGGCGTCCGCGGCGGTGCGCACGGCAGGCAGACGTCTCGTAGAGATGCACAGGTGCGACACTGTTCGACGCGGGCGCCTCCTGCTGGCCTCGCCGACCCACCACGACGACCACCACCGCATAGAGAAGCAACCAATGCCACTCGCTGCTGCATCACGGCGGCAGGGCCGGGACGGCCACGCGACATGCGCACACGTGACCGCAGCGGGGGAGGGGGAAATGACAGAACGTCCCGGCGCCCCACTGCACAGCCACCACCAGTATCGGCATCAGTGGGAGCGGAGGGGAGGGGCAGGGTGCGTCCTTGAATGACTCATGCAGACGACAGGCGGCAGCAGACCGCTGACCTGCAGGTCATTGGGGCGACGGACACTCGCACGCGCACGACGGGGCTGTCACCCCAGAGAAGAAACAAACGGGACAGCCGCGCTCGCGACAGCCCCATGATCAAGGGGGAAGTAGAAAGAAGTCCATCAGTGGAGGGGGGGTGATCGCAGTGACGGAAAGGCTCACGGGGAGGGGGAGGGGGGGAAGGAGAGGGACGCGAACCCAGGAAAATAATCGGGCTCCGCAGACACACGCGACTTGTTCCTACAGCACGCCGGCTCTTCACGGATGCGAGTGGCAGACACTGGTCGAGAGTAGCCCAGCTCAACTCCAAGACTGCGCGGCATGCCCAATCTGGTCAGTAGCGGAAAACAACCTGAATCTTCGTCACCTGTGAGGCGGCACGATCATCTGCTGCCGGTCTCGTCTCCCGCGCGCCCTCTCAGTGTTTTCATCATTTGGAGAGTCACGCTTGCCGGTGCTGCCGGCGTGGAAGAGGCCAAGAAACCTCATGCAGCAGAGGGTGGTCGCCGCTTCGCACGCGCGCACAGGAGGAGACCGGCAACGCGACCGAGCAACAGCGGTCCCTACCGTTCGCGGGTCGCTGTGTCAGACCTACCGACACAAGGCGTACGAAAATGCAACAACGACTGACCGTCCCGGCCCGTTTCACTTGGTTCGAGACCAACATCGCGGTTATTCAATACCACACGATGTCATAGCGGGCATGAGCGGAGAAACGCTTGACGCTGTCCCTCCAAGTTGATGTCGTCCATGTACCCGTTGAGCGACTTCCTACTGTCGCGGGCCTTCTGTTGCGCTCTTCGCCTCTCTCCCCTGCCGCCCTGTCCCCTCGAGCTACCTACTTGGTTTGATCAGCTGCGCCACAGATCTCAAAGCGCAAGAGAGCGGCAGACAGCGAGTATTCAGGAAGGTCACGACATTGTGCGTCAGTGGCAATAACAGAGGGCTGGTCAATCGTAAATCGCAATCTTCGTGCCGATTGCCAATAGGAATTTAGAGTGAGCTGGGAGCGGCGGCGAGTTCACAGCTGTGCCCGACGAGCTCGCAATTTCATTGCCTCGAGCATACAGCCGAGCGGGGGGGCTACCGGGAGATGCGTGGTTGGATGCATCCCAGCTTGGTACAGCTCAGCGGACGAATATACTTACGAACTTCCAAGTCCCGCAACCCGGCCAGCGCCCTATTCGCGCCAAGCCACGGACAAGTAGGCGCCGCCCCGATGGCAACCGCGTCCCGCCACGCACGCACCCTCGACCGCGTAAGCTTCGTCGCAGCGGCCGACGCCCGCTCCTAGCCCCTTCTCCACGCCGTTGAACACTGGCAACCTTCGCACTACCGTGTTGCTCCCTCCCTCTCCCCACTCCCGTTACCTCCATTCTATCTACCCATCTTCCCCCCTTGCCGTCCCACGCGGTGCCGCCACCATGGGCGGCGCTGGCTCTGGGAAGGGATCGAGTTCCCGCAAGGCCGCCACCATTGGGCTAACCGGTACCACGTCGGGGCAGACCAAGTTATCGTTTGGCCCGGCCTCTGGCAGCCGCGCCAAGGCGGGGGTAACCAAGAAGGCCGCATCCTCCAAGGCCGCATCCTCCAAAGCTGCCCCGGCAGCGGCGGCGGCGGCGGCGGCGGCCGAGATGGTGGACATCGACTCGGACTCGGAGCCAGAGGTGATGCCCAAACCGCGCGGGCGGGGGCGGCCCAAGGCAGAGCCCGCGGCCAAGGCCGCCAAGGCGGAGCCGCGAAAGGCCAAGGCGCCGGCCGCCAAGGCCGCCAAGGCCGCCAAGGCGGAGCCATCCAAGGCCAAAGCAGCACCGAAGGCGCGGGCGCCCAAGCGCTCAGCGGCGGCGGCCGGCGTGGACGTGATCGATGATGACGATGATGACGATGGTGATGTGGCGCCCCGCGCTGCCAAGCCGGCCGCGCCGGCCGCCGCCAAGCCGGCCACGCCAGCCGCCGCCGCGCCACCGCCGGCCAAAAAGGCCCGCGCAGGCCCGCCGTGGGCGTCGGGCGCCCCCCCCCGGGCCGGAGAGAAGGAGGTCCCCGTTGGTGCCCCCAACTGCCTCAAGGGACTCGTGTTTTGCCTGACGGGCGTCCTCGAGTCCCTCCACCGCGACGTTGCGTCGGACCTGTGCAAGCAGTATGGTGCGCGCGTTGTGTCGGCGCTCTCTCGCAACGTGACGCATGCGCTCATTGGCGAGGAAGCCGGGGCCTCCAAGCTCAAGAAGCTCAACGAGTTGAAGGCAGCCGGCAAGGCGCCGAAGGTCATTGACGAGGACGGGCTGTTTGAGCTGCTTCGCACGCGGGAGGGCGACGGGCCGCGACCGGGCGCTGCGGCGCCGGCCGCGGCACCGGCCGCCGCCGCCAAGAATCCTGATGCACCCGTGGTGGCGGCCAAGGCGGCGCCGCCCCCCGTCCCCCGCCCCGTAGGCGCGGCCGACAACACGGAGTTGTGGGTGGACAAGTACCGCCCCAAGGAGATATCGGACCTGGTTGCCAACCCCAAAATCGCAAAGGACCTGGAGGCGTGGTTGCTCGGGTGGAAGAGCGCCCGCGCGGCCGAGCGGCTCGCTCGCGCCGCCCGTGGCGGGGGCGGCCCCAAGCGCGGCGCCCCCAAATCCCCCGAGTCCGAGGCCAAGGCGGCGCTGCTGGCCGGCCCTCCCGGCATTGGCAAGACGAGTATGGCGCACGTCATTGCACGTGCATGCGGCTACGAGCCGCACGAGATGAACGCGTCGGATACGCGGAACAAGGCGGCGATTGCGGGGACGGTGGCAGACATTGTGCTATCGTCTTCCATTTCCTCCTTTTTTCCGTTCAAGCCCAAGGCCGACGCGGCCGCGCCGCCGCCCCGGACCAAAGGCGGCGGCCGCAAGGGCAAAGGCCGCGCCGCGGCGCCGCCGGCTGCGCCCGTCAACGCCTACCCCAACGGCCAGGTGCTGATCATGGACGAAGTCGACGGGATGAGCGGCGGCGACCGGGGCGGCATGCAAGAGCTGATCAAGGTCATTGCTTCAACGCAGGTGCCGATCATCTGCATCTGCAACGACGACCAGGCGCAAAAGATGCGGACGCTCGCCAACCACTGCTTCAAACTCAAGTTCCGCCGCCCAATGGTCTCCCAAACCCGTGCCCGGCTGCTGCAGATTGCGATGCGGGAGGGCTACCGCCACATCGACCCGCAGACGGCAGACAAGCTGGCTGAGTCGTGCCACGGCGACATTCGTGCAATGATCAACCTGCTGCAGACGTGGCGGTCGTCGTCCGAGACGCTCTCCTTCACCGACGTAAAAGAGCGGATGAAGACGGAGGGCAAGACGCGAGCTGAGCAGTCTCCCTTTGAGCTCTACCGTTCGTTCTTTGACAACCGCAGTGGGCGGTCAATCAATGACCGCCTCGACGATTTCTTCATGGACGCGGACCTGATGCCGCTGTTTGTGCAGGAGAACTACCCGTCGTCAACCGCTGCGATCGGCCGCCCACATCTTCTTGCGGCCGCCGCGGACAGCATCTCTGAGGGTGACCTCCTCAACCAGATTATCCGCTCCGAGCAACGCTGGGACTTGATGCCCGCGGCGGGCCTCCTCTCTGCTGTCCGCCCCGGCGCGATGGTCGCCGGCGGCATGTCGGGCCGCGCCAACTTCCCAGCCTGGCTCGGCAAGTTTTCCACGGAGCGGAAGAACGTGCGGCTGGTCAAGGAGCTGGAGATGCGCTGCAAGGCCGGCACCCACTGCTCCCAATCCTCTCGCGCCTTCCGCCTTGACTATGTGCCTGCGCTGACGTCGGCGGTGGCGACGCCAATGGTTTCCCTCGGCGCCGCGGGTATCGGCCCCGCCGTCGCCGTCCTCGACGCCTACTTCCTCAACCGGGACGATGTGGAGGCGCTGTCGGGCCTCGGCATTTACGCCAAAGGCACCGCCCCGCTCGACGCAGTCGACTCCAAAGTCAAGGCCACCCTCACCCGCACGTACAACACGAGCAGTCACGCGCAGTCGACCGTGTCGGGCGCGCACTTTGGTGTCAAGGGGACCGCGGCGGCCAAGCCTACACCCGTGTCAGCGACCGCCGCAGAGGTTGTCGACGTGGAGGACGACGCGGACGCGGCGGCGGGTGGCTCAGACGCCGACCCAGACTCGGACGAGGAGGACGTGGAGGCGGCCAAGAAGTTCATGAAGAAGGGCGGCCGCGGCAAAGCGGGGGCATCCAAGGCAACGGCGGCCAAGACCAAGAGGAGGTGAGCGCGCCACGTGGGCAGCCGCTTGGTGGACTGCTTGTAGGGTTTGTTTACTACATGTGGCACTTTTGTGCTTGGTGCACTCGCTTTGTCTGGGTCTCTCTTTCTGCCTGCTTGCCTCGGTGCCACATCGGTGCCTTTTCTGTTTTCCGTTTTCGTCCTCTTTGCTTTCTGCCCCCATGCGCATGTGTCTGCTGGTGTCCCGCGCTGGCGGCGTCGGCATCCTGTCGATCCCCTCGCCGCAGTTTCTGTGGCGGACCGCGCAGCTTGGCCCCGCCCGCCTTGCTGTCAACTGCCCTACATTTGTTCTGTGGTTCGCCACGCTTCGCGTCATGGCCAGACGACTTGGTGTGCTGCGGGGTGCCAGTGCCATTGCGCTTCCTGCTGCGGCGGGGTCGCGGCGGTGTCGCGGCTGCACAACTGGCTGCATTGACAGCTGTTTTTGGTACGCTGCCCATATTCAGTTTGGCTCGGTGGAACCGGACACAGGGCAAGGCTGAAGAGTTGAGAGCATGCGTACACATCGAGCACAACATCACTCACCATCAAGCAAACCAAGGCACGTGTAGGCACCGAGCCCGAGCGTCCATACGCAGGAGCTCCGACGACCATGACCACCGCCAAAATAACGTACCGAAATGAATGACACTATTGGTAGCTGGTATTTTAATCCTATGGAACTTCGTCGAGGTCACGGTCACGACAACTTACACCGCGTCTCTGTCAACCCGTCGGTCGTGGTCCCCCGTCCTCCTTCGTCTCGGACCCCACCACGCGGCCAGTTGCCCGCGGTCAGTCGGCGTGCTCGCGTCGCGCGCTCGTGCGTCTGAGCACCCCCTTCCCTTTTTCGCACCCCCCTGCATTTCCTTGCCTCCCTCTACATTTGTTCCCCCCCCCCCCCCCCCCCCCCCCCCCCCCCCCCCGCCCCCCCCCCCCCCCCCCCCCCCCCCCCCCCCCCCCCCCCC